>Ga0163154_10001365_pt1 | contig 37818 bp, 35 predicted proteins | sample OliLakLV19MP9P1_FD_148649 | JGI IMG/M metagenome (GOLD analysis project Ga0163154, IMG submission 148649) | Freshwater microbial mat bacterial communities from Lake Vanda, McMurdo Dry Valleys, Antarctica - Oligotrophic Lake LV.19.MP9.P1 | ecosystem: Environmental > Aquatic > Freshwater > Lake >... | reverse complement strand
ATCAGAAACTTTTCGATTTTTTCCTTCAAATTTATTTTCTGCAATAATTTCATAGTCATTATATGCGGTATGGGTAAATGCTCCTTTGCCGTTACAATCACCCAAAGCATAAATTCCGGGAACATTGGTCTGTAAATAATCGTCTACTTCTATAAACCCTTTCTTGTTTGTGGTAATGCCTGTTGCACTTAAGTTGAGCGTATCAGTATTTGCTTTTCTGCCTACTGCCAATAAAACATGAGTTCCAGTAATTTTAGGGGTTCCGCCCATTTTACAATCTATTTGAACAGATATAGTTCCGTCTTCTTCATTTTTTGCAGTGACGCATGTTGCCTGCAATCGGAAATCAATTCCTTCTTCTTCTAAAAATTTTAAAATAGCCTCACTAGTTTCAGTATCTTCTCTTCCTATGATGCTCTCTGTCTCTTCTATAATTGTAACTTGACTTCCGAATCTTCTAAACATTTGCCCAAATTCTAATCCAATATAGCTACCTCCTACAATTATTAAATGCTTTGGAATTTCTTCTAATTCTAAAATAGAAGAACTGGTTAAATAGGATATTTCTTCGTATCCATCAGGCACAAATGGACGTCCGCCCACATTGATGTATATTTCTTCGGCAGTAAGCAATTCACCATTCACCGAAACCACTTTATGGTCGGTGAAGCTTGCCACACCTCGGAAGTAGGTAATGTTTTCATTTTTTTCTAACCCGGCAGCAATGCCATCCACGGATTTTTGGATCAATGCATCTTTTCGAGCTTTGATTTTTTTCAAGTCCGCACGAGCACCCGCTGGTATATGAATGCCTAGTTCGTCACCGTGCATTGCATCCCACATTCTTCTTGCACTAGCAACGTAGGCTTTGGTAGGTGTGCAACCTACATTCAGGCATGTGCCGCCTAAATGTTCCTTTTCAATAAAAGCAACTTTTTTACCTTTTGAAGCAAGTTTAAAAACCAATGGTGTTCCGGCTTGACCCGAACCAATTATGATGGTATCAAATTTTTTCATTTTCTTCCATTGTTTGTCGCCAAATCTATGCTCCCTACGAAGAGCCGTGGGGAAATACTTTTCAAAAAAATAGGGAAGCAAACCTCCCTAAAAAACAGGAATACCAGCCAGACTTGAATATAAAATTATTTGCGCTACATCTTTCATGTACAAGATTTCATTGTCATGCCTGATGATTGCTAAGCTTGCCAATGATTTTATCTAAGGATGTCGTCAATTTATCAAGCGCACCACCTACCGCTTGGTCATGCGTATCGGCCTGATTTGTAACGGCTATGGGCTGGCGGCCTTCCAAGCGCGCTTCAATCATACAACGCATGGCGTTTAATCCATTTTTGTTTCCATCCTCATCTGAAAGATGAACTTCGATACGCGTAATCTGATCACTATACCTGCTTAATTCATCTTCTACCTGGGCTACATACGGAGCCGTAAATTCCTCGTTTCCGTTTATGTTTTTATCTGTATTAAATTGGATGGTCATGTTTTATATTTTAGAGTGACAATTATAGTTTAATAGCGAAATATGGCTGCAAGACCTGTCTGCGAAGGCATTTGCTCTTTGGGTACAATTACCACAGAGCCACCCGTTTTAGATACTAGTTCACTTACGTGATCAAGTTGATCGTCTAACACGGGTTGTGTTACATCAGTCATTTCAAATGTCCCTGTAACTTTATTTCTTAGCCTGCTGGCAATAATACGATGTGCTTCAATAAGGAGTATCTCCACTCTGCCCGCTTCTGCTGCTTCGATCACCTCATCAATATGGTCGCTGCCCAACTCACCAGCCTTTGCCTGATTAAATTTTTCTGCTAGCGTCTCCAGCTTTTCCGCATATACCGGGCGCATTGCTTCCCAGGATACCTGTGCCAGTTTTTCAATTGAAACAGATTGAGGATTGATTTCAATTCCATTGGGCAACACGAGTGGATTTTTATTTACCTGATGAAAAAGATGATGATGCTCAGGCAACGCGGCCAATAGTATCGGTAAAGCACCCTGCTTCGAGTAGCGATCATAAACCGAAGCAGCAACCACACGAAAAAATCGTTCAGCATCACTATCCACTTCATCTTTTTTACCCCCCTGCCCATGATGCATGGTTGTGCTGTTGCCACCCACTCCGCCATAGGAGGCTACAGTAGAATGTTTCTCGGTCAACTCGTCACCCAGGGTTTCTTCAATTGTTTTTGGAAAATCGTCAGGCAGGTTGATTTCAACAAGGGAATGTCGATTGCCTTCAAAAAGATGGATAGCATCGAGGGATAATGCCAGCACCTGATAACGATCTGCCGATTGCAAAAAATTCCGAAGCGGTTTTGTGTGGAAGCTATCCGACACAATCACCAGCTCCTCAACAGGCATGGGTAAACTAATCACTTCGAAAAGTTTGGGAGAACACAGAACAGCAAGGCCATCGCCTGTATGGTTCCAAAATTCACCATCGCTGGCAAGGGTTGCGAAAGACTCTAGTAGTTTATGAATTTCAGCTGTCGGATATTGTTCCGCTAAAGATTCTTTCACTTGTTTAACAAGATTTTTGTATCGAATTTTATCCTGTAAGTTTTCAGGGTGACTGCGATGCGTAGGCATATAAAGAGAGATGCAGGGCGCTTCCTCCTCTGACAGCAATTCGTTAATCAATTTCCGGGTAAGCAATTTTTCTGTCATATTGATTGGTATTTATTATCGTGAGGTATTTGTTAAAACGGGTAACTCCGTCATTCGCTTATTAGCCTCTATGCACCACAGTAATTCGTCCATGAAAATGCTTGTAAGGTTATTCATTACATCCTGGTCGGCAGCAACACCTTCCTGATCAAACGCTTCCGCAACGTTTGCTATCGGTAACAAAGCAGGTACAGTCCAGGCATGCATTTTCCAAAGAACAAATTGTAAAGTAACCAATGCCTGTGAGCCACCGAACAGACCCGATGAAACTGTGGATATAGCAGTTGCCTTGTGGTGCCATTCCTCATACAACAGGTCAATCACATTTTTTAAGCTTGCCGGAATACTGCCATTATACTCAGGCGTAACGATGATAACTCCATCAGATGATTTTATCTTCTCGGCAAATTGAGTCATCATTTCCGTTGGGTTTTTTTGTAACTTCAATCGCTCTTCAAAGACTGGAAACTTGTACTCTCTCAAATCAATGATATCGGATTCAGCCAGTCTATTTTCTTTTATATAATGCTGCAGATAGGGCGCCACCCGATGACTCTTGCGGCCATCTCTCACGCTTGACGATAATATTGAAATATGGGCCATGCTTTTTATTTTGTTTTAGTTAGCGCTCATTAATTAGAGCTCAATAATCTTGGCTCGTGTCTATTTTAATAATTTCAATTCTTATTGAACATTCATCCCGCCATCAACTACCTGCGTGGTGCCAGTAATAAACTGGCTGTCATCGCTGGCCAGAAACAAAGCCAGTTTTGCAATATCAATGGGCTCTGCATATCGCCCGAGAGGTATGGTTAACTCCAGTTGTTCTTTTACCTCGGCTCCATGCCCTGGTGAAAATCCCTCTTCCAGTGAACGCATCATTCGATTATCCACAGGCGATGGGTGAATACTGTTTACCCTAATTTTTCGGGGCGCAGCTTCAACAGAAGTAGCTCGCATAATACCCACACTGGCGTGTTTGCTGGTGATGTAGGCGCTAACATTGGGGCTTCCAAGCAATCCGGCAACGGAGGATGTGATGATGATGCTCCCTCCGTCTTTCATGTGAGGCAACACATATTTATTACCTAACCAAACACCTCTTACATTAACAGCCATCACTTTGTCAAACATTTCTTCCGGGTAATCGATGATTGGTTTTACTACACCCTCAATTCCGGCATTGTTAAAAAAGACATCAATTTTTCCAAACGCATCAACGGCTTGTGTAACGTAGCGTTGAACGTCTGCCGATTGGGTTACATCGGCCACACAATATTGCACAGCTTTGCTTCCCAGTTCTTCAGCTGCTTTTTTTAGTTCTTCTTCCTTTAAATCTACCAGTAGTACACTGGCACCTTCTGCTAAAAAAAGCTGTGCCGTTGTTTTACCAATACTGCCCGCGCCACCCGTAATTATGACAACTTTGTTTTTTAATTTTTCCATTTAAAAAGTGTTTTAAGTGATGCGTATCTGTGTTGGTAACTCGTTTCGAATTAAAAACTTATCACGGCCTCGATATTAAATCCATTAAATTTTGCTCCCGCAAATCTTCCGGACCAGGCAGTTCCTGTATATTCTTGATTTACGTATTCCGCTTTCGCTAAAATGTTTTTTGAAATAAACCATCCGCCACCAACATTAAATCTGTCAATTTCAAGATTGCTGGCTGCACTCTCACGGGCTTTACCTTTTATTGAATTATATCTTCCTGCTATGTAAAACTTTTCTTCGTTCCCAAAGCGATACACTAACTCCGCTGCCAACTGGGTAAAGGCGCCTTCCTTATCAACGATAGGCTGCGTAAACGTATTACTTCCACTGGCCAGCTCATAAATACCAAAGAATTCAAGTCCTTTAAATTTTATGAAAGGGTTAATTTGTAAAGCGGTAAGTTTTGTGAAGCGTGCATTGTAACGACCATCGAAATCAGAGCCCTCAGAATTACCCAACAAATCTGGCTGTGTCTGCAAGACATTGTAGTAACGGCTACCGGCACGGTCGCCTCCATATAACCAGGTTCCAGTGGTAGTACCTTTGTTCAAATAGAAAGATCCCGTTAAACGAATTCTCAAATCATCGTTGAGTTGTTTATCAAAACCTAACTTTCCATAAAGCGAGGGTTTATTATCAGATGTATTTGTAACAACAACATTTTGATTGAGTTTACCATTGGTAACACCAACCACAAACAATAATCCATTCATTTGAACGGTAGCTTCGCCAAATGCTTCAGTCGAAAAGGAATCCATAATGTAATTTCCTATAAAGGGATTATAAATCGCCCGGGCATTATCCGATCTTCTAAAGTGCGCATCGCCATAATTAAATTCGTCCAATCCAATTGTGAAAGTGGTGTACTTCATAACGCCTTCCAGAAATCCCTCACGAACAAAATCCAGTTTATCAATTTGAATGTGTCCACCCTTTATCCAGGTTTCGTTATGATGTCTTGATGATAGATAAGTTCGCAAATGCATGCGAACACCATCTAACAGTTGCACATCGAGGTTTAGATTGGCCGATGGTAAATTAAAATTGGTTCCCAACTCCACCAGGTTGTTAGCATTATTACTTTGGTTCAGTCCCTGAAACTGCATGGAGAAATCGCCTCCAACGCGAACTTTAACTCCATCAAAGTTTACCGTGTCAATCTTGCTCGTTTCAAAAACATTCACACCGAGTTTGTTATTTAGTCTGAAGAATTGCAAAGTAGGTTGTTGGCCATTTGCCAGAAAGGAAATAAAGCAGAAAAGCAAGAATAGTTTCGTTCTCATAATACTATAGACTGTTGAGATTGCTGTTTGAATAGACCATGGTAAAGTCCAATGTAACGGCATCGCCTGTTTTCATTGCACCCCACATGAAGGATGGTGGCTCTACCTTATAGTCAGACATTTTCAACGATTCAGTTCCTGAACAACCGATTGTGTCATCTTTATTTACTACACAATACACATCCATGGAAACTTCCTTTGTAACGCCCGAAATAGTGAGATTACCTGTGGCCTTAACCAAAAATTTATTGTCTTTCTGAGGCGTCACTTTTGCAGTCAATAAAGTATACGCGATATTTTTATACTTACCTGTATGTAATGCTTCGTACGCGTTTTTGTCCAATCCCTTTTTGTCACTTTTTAGATTGATAACAGGCAAGGAAAAGGTTAGTGAATTAAGTCCGACTAATATTTGGTCATCGTCTTTCTTAAAATCAAATTCAGCCTTTCCCGTGAAGGCATGGGCGTTCATGTCCCAATCGTGTAAGGACGATGTCCCCGACAGTTTCATGTCATTGGATTTTGAGTCGCTAATTACATACGTTGACTGCGCCAGGGCAACCTGGCTAAAGCTCACTAGACAGCACACCACCAGTGTGATACCTCGTTTATGGTTATTTTTCATAGTTATACTTTTAAGTTCTTACCGAACCCTTATTTTACTCTTACGGCTCATTTTCTTTTACCGGACCTGAAAGCCAATCCTACCAATACAACTACTACGACAATGGCCAATATCCACCAGCCGAAGTGCATTCCCATGTAACCATACTCTTCATTGTGCATCATATCTTTTTAGTTTTATTTATAAACTTTTTAGTAATTTGTATAGGAGCTATCACTTAGTCCGTTTCTTTCATTTTCAGACCCTTATCTTTTTCTTTCTATTTCGTCTTTTCAACTTCTATCTTTTATGTCGCGGCTATTCATCACGGACTCACGTTTTGCTGATTTTCAATTAAAATGGATCGTTAAGATCACTGACACGAATCAGTTTTTTATTTACAAACTCCTGTATCCCCAACTCTGAAAGTTCGCGACCGAAGCCTGAACGCTTTGTTCCACCAAAAGGAAGATCTGCTTGTGTCCAGGTAGGATGGTTAATAAATACCATTCCGGTATCAATCTGATCGGCTACTTTCTTACCACGTTCAATGTCTTGGGTAAATACGGATGCGCCCAAACCAAAATCAGAATCGTTGGCCAGATCAATGGCGGCCTGTTCGTCTTTCACAACATAGAAAGAGGCAACGGGTCCAAATAATTCTTCATGATACGCAGCAATGCCAGGTTTCAAATCGGTGAGTATGGTAGGTTCCATAAAGGCACCTTCACGATCGGCACGTTTACCGCCCAATAGACATGTTGCACCTTCATCCATTGAGCGTTTCACCTGATCGGCTAAATGAACGGCAGCTTCTTCGCTACTTAGAGGTCCTAACTCGGTAGCGGGATCCATTGGATCACCCACTTTCATTTTTGATAACTTGTCCTTAAACTTTTGAATAAACTCATCGGCTATAGCTTCCACCGCGATAAACCGCTTAGAGGCTACACAACATTGGCCGTTATTATTCATCCTGCCTACTACTGCCCACTCTACTGTTTTTTCCATGTCGGCATCTTCCAATATGATGAACACATCATTACCGCCTAGCTCCAGCACAACCTTTTTCAAATTTTTTCCTGCTTCCATGGCAATGTTTGCACCTGCTTCTTCGCTTCCTGTTAAGGAAACACCCTTTACTCTTTTATCAGAAACTAAGGCAGAAGCATGTTTGCCGGAGATGAATAGATTGGTATACAATCCTTCAGGCGCATCTGCCTCTTCGAAGAGTTCTTCAATAGCAGCAGCACATTGTGGAACGATAGACGCATGCTTAAGCAATATTGTATTGCCCACCATAATGTTGGGAGCTGCAAAGCGCGCTACTTGATAGTACGGAAAATTCCAGGGCATTACACCCAACAATACACCAATAGGACTATTGCGTATTGTTGCCTCTCCATATTCCGGGTCAAGTACTTTATCAGCAAGAAATTCTTCTCCGTGATCGGCATAGTAATCTAAGATATCAGCACTCAGGTCAATTTCACCTTCTGCCTGGGCGATGAGTTTGCCCATTTCTAAGGTGATGGTTTTAGCAAGTTCAGATTTCTTAACTCGCATGAGCGTAGCTACTTTATGTAGCAGCTCAGCTCGTTGCTGGTAGCTTGTTTGCTTCCAATCAGTGAAAGCCGCTTGGGCCTTGGCTACTTTAGCATCCACTGCTTTCTCTGTCATTTCTTCGAATGACTTTACTGTCTTATTTGTATTTGGATTGATTGTTTGAATGGACATGTTTTTTAGTTTAGAAATGAATTTAATTATGCGCCCGCCTGCGATTTGTTACATACCAAGTAATAAAGATGCCAACTTAACAGAGTAAATTGGGATGGGTGAAAGCATTATGATTCATGCCACTGTAGAGACTTAGAGACAGCGGGGTGTTAATTCCCCGTTGATTAACCTTGCCAAATAATTATCAAACTAGGAAAATTTGATTGATACTTCTTTCCGTTAATACGGGTACGCAAATTAAATAGTAAAGTATATACGTGAGCGGAAAAAGCTAGTTTAAAAATTGCGAGATGGGTACAAAACTTGAGGAACACCTACCTCCCGGATGGGACTACAATCCTTCTGGATGGGTGATTATACACCTATCTTAGTGTTAGCCGCGATCGGAACCTGCATTGCAAGTTCCCTTGCACTCTACCAACTCAACTTCGTAAGCAATGTATGGGAGCCTTTTTTCGGAAACGGAAGTAACACTTACTTTTGTTCAAGGTAAAATAAAAAATAGCCACGGTGGCGGTTGCAATTTGTTATGGTCCAAATCATCGCTTATTAAGCGTTTAGGGCAAACTTCTATTCGTTAATAGATTATCTCCGTTTGGAAATGACTTTACCCACAGGCGTATCTACTTCTATGCTGACCAATTGTCCATTTCTATAAGAATAAAGAGAATTGTTATTGTCTGGTGCAACTAACTGATACTGCCCATTATCCATTCCCTTCAATATTAGCATTTGTGCATGCATGTTTGAGAAAACGTGAGTAACGCCTAAAGGTTCTTTAAAGTAAAGATCGATTACACAGTACGTAATGCGTTGATTTCCGATTATATCCTTTACACCATTTCGCTCTCGTTGATATCGGTCGAATCCAATTTTTGAAACCGAGGCAACAACATCGTTGGATTTGCGACTTGCATCGCGGTAAGCAGTTCCTTCAATCAAAATGCCGTTTTCCTGAGTCGTGGTTACTTCTGATTCCATACGGACAGGAATAAATAGAAAAGTAGTGTTCGTCTCGGTAGTTAGCAGCTTGAAGAATTTCGATTCTGCCTTTGTTTCCTTAGCGTACAACACACCTACTTTGTCGTCTTTGTAGATCACATCAAAAAAAATCTCTTGATGTTGAGCACGTGTGAAGGTTCCTATCAGTAGGAAACCCGCAAGAAGAAAGAATTTTTTTTTCATAAAGGGTAGTATTGGTTATCCGAAATATTTTCAGTTATCAAAGTGAAGGCAATTCTTCGTAATGCTCGCGTAGGCTGTCAGGATCAACAACATTTATTAAGTGCGTAGGATCATATTCAGGACTACCTTTTATAGACTCTACTTTAGTCTCAACACTTACAATAGAATTCTCCCAATCAATTTCGTTGATCAACTTGGGCGAAATCAGTACCTTTTTTCCCGGCAGCCATTTGCGGGTATCCACTAACAGAAAATCAATCTCCCACTTCGTTTCATCAAGAATAAAATCTTCTATCTCACCAATTTCTCCGTCCGTTGCTTTAATTTTATAACCGGTTACTCTGTCAGTGCTGCGCAAGTGCTTGTTGGTATTCTGCTCTTCTACAGTTTCTTCTTCGGTGAGATTGGTTCTGGGCAGCCCCATAGCCAATGGACCAGGGCTAATAGCTAACACACCGCTGCCGCCACCCCAATACTGAACCCAAGGATAATATTTTTGTAGTTTAGTTTCCTCCTGCCGCGAAACAGGAAGGTCAGTATTGATATCAGGGCTGTTTTTTATTTGCTCTTTGGTGAGATTAACTGAAAATATTTTCTTCACCCAATCAGCGTTTACTATAGCTTGCGTAGAAATGAGTACTACCCGGCCAAAGAGCCAATTGCCCGTATCCACTATCAGATAGCGGACTATCCATGTGTCGTCATCAAAGTAAAATTCTTTTACTTCTCCAATCTCACCATCCGTTGCGCCCAAGGTGAAACCGATAATACTTTTAACGCTGTGTTTCATAATTCAGTTTTTATTTTTACTTCAAGGAAGCACGGAACAGTTGTTAATTTAATACTTGCGTCATCATTTTTTTTATTGCCGCGCTTCAATTTCAGGTTGCTCGCTTTTATGCTTTCAGTTATTCTCGAAATCAGAATTACCTGACAGTCTTAAACTGGTTCTAAGCATGCGGCTTAATGATGGACTTTCTTATTTTCTTTCTTTCCTTTCATACCCTTCGTTTCTTTTTCCTTCATCATAGATTCTTCTTCCATCATACCCCGCTCATGCATTTTTTCCTTCATGGTCTTCATCATTTCCGGGTGGTTCATCATTTCTTCACACATCATTTTTCTTTCGGAAGGGTTATCCGCTGACTCCGCCATCATCTTTTTCATCATTTGTTGTTTCATAGTAGTGTCACTCATCATTTGCATCATCATCTGCTGCTTTGTCTCCTTATCGGCCATCATTTTTTCCATCATCGCATACTTCTGCTCTTTGTTGCTCATCATTTTTTCCTCCATCATCGTTTTATGAGCTGGGTCTTGCATCATCCGCTCCACCATCATTTTCTTCGCTCCTTCGTTATCCATCATCTTGTTCATCATTACCATCGTGGCTGCTTGGTTTGATGCGAGTTGCGTTCCAAACTTTTCTATCAATTCATCATCACTCGCTATCGTGGCGAAAACCTCTTTCTGCTTCGTTTCCTTTTTCATCATCTTCTCCACGTTTTGTGCTTGCGCGCCCGCGGCTGATAATGTCAATACAAATACAGTTACTATTCTTGTTATCGTTTTCATAATTATTATTTTGGTGAATGATTCATTATACATACTTGATTTGAAATGTCATACGCCCTTCCTAACTAAACGTACGGGAGATAACTGAAGGGAATTGGACCAAAGTAAATTTATTTTATTCATGTGATTGATCGTTAAATAAAGAGCGCGATGGACTTTTTAGATTTTATAGACTACATTAAATTGGAGCGCGATCGCATCACCGGTTTTCATAGCACCCAGCATAAAAGATGGAGGCTCAACATTGTATTCGGTCATATTTAGTTTGTCTGTTCCGGTAAAAGTGATGCCCCCATTGGCATTGATGAGACAATTAACATCCATATCAATTTGCTTTGTTACTCCAGCAACCGTGAGGGTGGCACTGGTCTTAAGTAAATATTCATTCTTCTTCGCAGGCGTTGCTATTGCTGATATCAGCTTGTAGTGTATGTCCTTAAATTCATCCGATTTAAGTGCCTTGTAAGCATTCTTATCAAGTCCTTTGCTGTCACTTTTTAAGTCCTTCACCTCCAACCCAAATGATAAGGACTTCAAAGAAGCAAAGTCACTTTCGCTGCCCGACTTAAATACAAATTGTGCTTCGCCCGACATTGACGTGGTTTCCATTTCCCATTTATGCAAGGTTGATGTACCAAGTAACTTCATGTCTACATCTTTTGTCGTTTCGATTTTATAAGTGGGTTGCGAATACCCGTTGCTGCTGAATCCTATGGTGGAAATAAGAATTAATGCTAAACCCTTTGAGTATCTTTTCATATTTAATTCGTTACTTGGAAGTGTTCAGATTGAGGTCGGTCCGCTGGATTATTTTTAGAGCAAGGGGAGTGCTCTTCAGCTGTACTCAACAATTTCAATGCCCCGAGGACGCTATTCTGAAAATTGATCAGCATAGTTCGTCCTGACTCGATCAGGCCCCTGTGCTAGCAAGAATCGTTTGACTTAAATGATAGAGGACTCCGATGCGACTGTGTAGAATCTGCTTGAAACGTAGAGGAAACTACACACCGGTTGGTCGCTGTCAAATTTGAAAATTTGCCTCCCTCCTTCGAAATTATTTCAAGCTGCCTGCTGCAATTGTCCTGACTGCCTTTAGTGCGCAAACATTATGGACAACAAGAAAGCCACCGCTGGCAAAAGCGGTTTTATGCACAAGGTTTCGAAGAAGATTGATCTTAAGCACTCTTAACATACATTGGAGGAAATCGACTTTCGGGTTAGAATTATGAAAATTCATTAGCATTGGGCAGCTCACTAGGCATGAACCCCAGGGTTAGATTGAAATTCATTTGCCAATGTCCAAAAGTCAATCCTGCCTGCTATTGATAGCAAGCTCACGGTTCGATAGGCTGAGCTAACCGCTCCTCCCATATTGCCAGAAGATCCACCAGTATTATTTGTGTGCAGCACTTTGTTAAAGTATGGTTCTATTTATTTTACCCTGTTATTCGCACGAGATAGAGTAATCTCAAAATGAAAAGGAAAAATTTGGCAAGTAGATTTTATTGTTTCTTAACGTATTCTAGTAAATCCGCTGGCTGACAGTCGAGGGCATTACAAATAGATTCCAGCGTACTGAACCTGATCGCTTTTGCTTTCCCGGTTTTTAGTATCGAAAGGTTGGCTAAGGTTAAATCCACCTTGTTTGAAAGTTCATTCAATGACATTTTTCGTTTGGCCATCATCACATCTAAGTTTACAACAATCGGCATGGCTTAAACAGTTAGGTCGTTTTCAGATTGAATCTCGATTCCCCGTTTAAAAATTTGTGCTATGATATAGATAACAGCCGCCATCAAAATAAAAGCGTGACTGTCCGCCCAAAACTGATTTAGTTTATCTATTTCATAACCGTGATGAGATAAATTTCTAGCTGTTTGCCTTGCTATGTGACTTAAAATTCCAATCGAAAAAGTATAATAGCTGATTTGTAAAATTTTATTAGTAACAAAGTTGTTAAATGGTTTTGACAAATCTATTTTGTAAAGCAGCAGGATAAGAATATAGAAAAGTAATGCCTTTAAAACTGAGATGAAGATTACAAAACTATACATACCAAAAAAAGCCCATTTGTCATGCTGATACATGTCGCTTAAATCTAGTTTCTGATACAGATTACTTACAAATTCTGGTTTGAACACACTGAAAATAAAATTCACAATCAGTCCGCCAGCTTCTATGCACAAGCCGACAAAAATTACCCATGCGACAACGTGCAGGGCTTTAAATACGAAGTTGTTTTGTTTTGGCATCATTGTTAAAATTTAAATTGATGATGCAAATATGATAAATATATATTGATAAACAATAAATATAGGTTTATTTTCGATAAATTACTTAAAGCGATTGTTTTCAGCTTAATTTTTCCTTTTTGAACTCGTCAATTTCCTTAAGAAACGCAGAAGCCTGTTCCAACTTTTCGGCACCTAACGACTTATCTACCCGCTTTACCCAATTATTTGATTTATTCTGGTGGGATAACTTAGTAAACAAATAAATGGACAGCACTATAAAGAATGCCAGCACCGCGAGGTTAACTATCCAAAATAATGGGCCGCCATTCCGAACCAAGTCTTCTGTGTACCACCACGTGCAATAAAAGGGAGCTTGCAAAAGCAACACCCTACCCGCGTGAGTGTAGGAAATTCGCACTTGCGAAAGTTTTGTTTGTGCAGCCGTGATGCTTTCAGCAATATTTACCTGGCTTAAAGTAATAATATGCCGGAGGTAAAGAAGCACAGCAAATACGTTGAAGAGAATAATTGCGCTAAGCGACACCGTAAAAAAGATATTGACGTGCGCATGATACAGCAGGAAACCCAAAAACAGCACCCATACAATTCCGGTTCCCATTACTGCAACGTGACTTTTTATAAAAGATTGAATTTTTGATTCCGCCTTTTCAGTTTGGATAGCATTCAACTGTTGCTTGTTGATTTCTAAGATATTATCAATCTTCTTATCGTACGATTGCCAAATGCTTTTTAATTCTTGTTCGTTCATACTATTCGTTGGTTAATGAAAATCGTTGTTTGAGTTTTTCTTTGATTCGCCCTACTTTGGTAGAAACGTTTGCCTCCGTAAGCCCAAGTATTTCGGCTATTTCCTTCTGGCTCCTCTCTTCCAAATAAAGGAGCATCAACGCCCTATCCAATTCTTTCAATTCGTTGATGAACTGTTGTAGTAAATTGATATTCGTTTCCAGTTCATCCGATGAATGCTCCTCGGCAATTTCTACAATACTTTCGTTGATCGGGAAATCCGAATCCTTCCTTCGCCTTTCTTTTCTATAAAACGAGATGGAAACATTCAGCGCAATCCGGTACATCCAGGTTGATAATTTATATTGATCATCGTACCGACTGAATGACCTCCATAATTGAATGATAATCTCCTGCACCAAGTCCTTGCGGTCGTCTCGATCCTTACAATAGGAATTAGCTACCTTATAAATAATACCCTTGTTCTGTTCGATGATGGTTGAAAATCTTTCCTTTTCAATCGTTGTGCTCATTCTATGAGGAACCGTTTTATATTGAATGGATTACCTAATCGTTCTTTTGACCAATTATTCGCAAGGGAAGGGAAAATCTCACAGCAGTGCCTGAAAATAAATTCATAGTTAGATATTAGTCGGATGATAAGACTTGTTGTGAGTTGGAGCTTTAGTCACTTCCTCAATCCACTCTTCAATAAAAAGTTCTTTCACCAACTGATTTTCGAATGGGTTTCCTTTTAGAATTTCCAACTGTTCTTTAAGGTCTGTTACTGGCTTCATATTTATCCAACGCTTCAAAAAAGAGATCACCAATTTCTCCGCTCCGAACATTTTGCGAGCAGATCTCAACTTTCGCTCGATCGATCGAATTGCATATAGCAAGTGATCGTAATTGCCAAGCGAAGCGTTGATTTGTAGATATAAAATTCGACACGAAACGTACAGTCGGGCTTGAAGTGATGCTTCAGACAAATTCAAAATAACGATAATTTGTTTAAGAGCTTTTCGATAGTCCTTGGCCAGGAAGAAGATTCGAACTATAGAAAATTGTAGTTGGGTTCTGGTTTGCAAATTGAGTTGAGTAATTTCTTTACTTAAGGAAGGTTGACTTTCCTCAATCAGCGAAAGCGCTTCTTTCGTTCTTTTCTGATCGCACAATGCTTGCAGTTGATGATCAAGAATATTGTATCTAAGAACAACGGTCAATCCTTCTGATTCACTTTTTATTCCCTTCAATCGATGAAAATAGAATTCCATTTCCTCGTATCGTTTCATTAGTCTGAGGTCGTAAAGTATGCCATCTATCAATTGAACATATTGAGCAGGGTTCTCTTTCCAAAGATGTTCATTCGATAAATAGAGTTCATCAAGATCTCTAAAAACCTGGAGACTGCTTTCATGATTGTTGCTCATCATGAAATAGATCGATTGAAAATAAAGATGCAGTTTTTGCGATTCAAAGGATTTTAGGCGTTGTGTATTGATTATCTGGTATTCTTCTAACAATAAATCGTTTAACTTCAAAACGTCTTTTTCGTTCCGACTGACACCTTTTTTCCAATATCGAAATAACAGTACCTCGTAGAGCGCCCCATGCTGACTGGCCGTAGCTTCATGTTCTAAAAACTCTTTTATTTTCTGTTGCTTTTCAACCAATTCAATTTCCGTAATACCCACAAACTGCGAACGCATTAGGTAATGCATTTCTTGTCTTGCTGCTATTATGTAGTGCAGATATTTCTCATGCCGCAACGCAAGTTCTTTTGCTTTTGCCAACTGCTCCAAGCTAAGCGATAGAATTCCCTTGTTATAAAGTATGCGGCTATCTTCGATCAAGTTCAATAGTCTTGAATCTACCGTATTTTCATTTTCGTATTGCCGAAGGCTCTTAATCAATACACGATACAGATGTTTGCGAGTCGGCTCTATAGATAGCCCGGGAAACGACTTAGAAACTTGCTTTTTAAGAGCCTCATCAAACGTTTTATGGCTCTCCAATAAGTCAAAGAGTAGCAAGTAGTTTTTTTTGCCGCCTTGTAAATCGGTTGTCATCCGAAAATACCTTTTCTCGGATTTGGTCATGGAGGCAATCAATGAAAATAGTAGCTCAATTGAATTCATAGGAATGACTGTGATTACAAAGAAAAACTCTTCAATAAGTGCAATTTTATTGCATTAGAATAACTTTTGTTAGATAAATTCCCCAGTAAAGCTATAGAATGCAATTTTAGAATTAGCTAATTGTGACTTCTTTGGTTTAATTTTAAAACGATTGCGCCTTAATTTGAATCGGCAAACATACTACTGACTCTAATTTATGAGCACACCCATTTTTGTAATAGGAAGTTCCAACACCGATATGGTGATTAAGGCCGCTACCTTGCCTAAGCCAGGAGAAACGGTTTTAGGAGGCACGTTTTTAATGAATGCTGGAGGCAAAGGGGCTAACCAAGCAGTCACCGCTTCAAGGCTGGGCGGTAAAGTAACCTTTATCGCCAACGTGGGTGGCGATATTTTTGGTAAACAATCTATCCAACAATTTCAACGCGAAAAGATAAACACGTCATTTGTTACAGTTGATCAAGATCAGCCATCAGGGGTTGCCTTGATCAATGTGGATGCTAAAGGGGAAAACAGCATAGTAGTCGCCCCAGGCTCCAACGGATACCTGGACATTGGCCTTATAAAGTCTGCCTTAGAGTCAATTCAATTTCCGGCCATATTGCTTCTCCAACTCGAAATCCCTTTGCCTACAGTAGAATACATTATAGAAGAGGCACACAAAAAGAATTTCTCGGTGATATTAAATCCAGCACCGGCCACCAAGTTAAAGCGTCACTTGTTGAAGCACCTTTTTCTGATAACGCCCAACGAATCAGAAGCTGAATTGCTAACGGACGTAAAAGTTGTTGACGAAAACACAGCCTCATTAGCAGCTTCTATTCTTCACGAGATGGGCGTGCCGAATGTGGTAATCACCCTGGGCTCCAAAGGCGCTTATCTATCGAACAAATCAATAGCAACGTTAATCCCTGCCCCGCCAGTTACTGCCATTGACACGACAGCCGCTGGTGATTGCTTCAATGGTGCTCTTGCTGTGGCATTAGCCGAAGGTAAAGGTTTAAGCGAGTCAGTTTCATTTGCATGTAAAGCGGCTTCAATTTCCGTTACGCGTATGGGCGCGCAGTCATCAATACCATTGCGAAAAGAAATAGATCAATTGCCTTTGGCAACAATCCTGTAATTTCTAAATCCATAAAATCCAGATGAAAAAAATAAGAATAATTGCATTAGCGCTGACAGCATTAATAATCTCTGCGAGTTATGGGCAAGCTCAGCCGGCTTCGAAAAAATTTACTATAAATAAAGTAGTGCTAGAGGATAAAATTAAAGGGGGCTGGGCTGGCCAAACCATTGGTGTAACTTTTGGTGGGCCATATGAATTTCGATTTAACGGAACTTTTATTGGCGACTACCAATCGCTCAAATGGTATGATGGCTATCTCAAGAAAACAATGACAGAAATACCCGGCCTCTACGATGATCTATACATGGATCTAACGTTTGTTGATGTTTTTGAAAAGCAAGGATTGGATGCTAAGGTTGATGATTTCGCTAATGCATATGCCAAGGCAGGCTACATGCTATGGCATGCCAATCAAGTGGGGCGTTACAATATTCTAAACGGAATAAAAGCTCCGCAAAGTGGTCACTGGCTTAACAACCCACATGCTGATTGTATTGATTATCAAATAGAAGCCGATTTTGCCGGATTGATGAGTCCCGGTATGCCCAACACAGCATCAGCCATCTCCGATAAAATTGGTCACATCATGAACTATGGCGATGGCTGGTATGGTGGCGTTTTTGTTGGCGCGATGTACTCGTTAACCTTTACTTCAAGCGATGTGAATTATATTGTTAACGAGGCAATAAAAACGGTGCCCGCTCAAAGCAATTTCTATAAGTGCATTACCGATGTTATTGGCTGGCATAAAAAATACCCCACCGATTGGAAACAAACCTGGCTTGAAGTTCAAAAGAAATGGGCCAACGATGTTGGCTGCCCCGATGGAGTGTTCGTTCCGTTTAACATTGATGCTACCGTAAACTCAGCGTATGTAGTAATAGGATTGTTATATGGTCAAGGTGATTTTACAAAATCACTAGAGATCTCTACGCGCTGTGGGCAAGATGCAGACTGCAACCCTTCCACGGTCGGTGGAATATTAGGTGCGATGCTTGGCTACAACAAAATCCCTGCGTATTGGAAATTAGGATTGAAAGAAGCTGAAGATATCGACTTTAAATACACCACCATGTCGTTAAATGATGTTTATCAAATTGGCTTCAAACATGCCGTTCAAAATATAGAAAAAAATGGCGGTTCTGTAAAAGGTGATGTTGTTACCATTGCGGCACAGCAACCGACACCTGTTAAATTCGAAAAGAGTTTTGATGGGCACTTTCCCATCACAAAAATTCCCTTGACTTTTTCTACTGACAATGAATTAAATTTTGAATTTGATGGCAATGGGTTCGTGATACGTGGGGAAACCGCAAAATGGGGTTCAGAAGAGGAAGAGTTTGTGATCAACAGCGAAGTCTACATTGATGGGAAACTAGTAGAAACCCCAAAACTTCCTGCCAACTATACTATCCGAAGATATGATCTGGCATGGAAGTATCAATTGCCCAAAGGCAAGCATACCATCAAGTTTAAAATAACCAATCCATCAGACAAATATTTGATATCAAATGCGGAAACAATTGTATATACCGATAAAGAAATTGACGGAATGGGAGTAAACATTAAAGCAGCCAAATAAGAGTAATATGTTCATTATAGAGACCTACTCAACAGCCGTATTCTTTTGCATTATCACCATGTTTTGTTGGGGCTCTTGGGCTAACACTCAAAAATTGGCCGCTGGCAATTGGCGGTTCGAACTCTTCTATTGGGATTATGTATTTGGCATTTTGATCTGCTCATTATTCTTTTCTTTCACCTTGGGCAGTATGGGCAGTGGTGGGCGCAGTTTTATTGCGGATCTTCAACAAGCTGATTCAGCTAATATTTTATCCGCACTTATTGGAGGCATACTGTTTAATGCTGCCAACATCCTGCTTGTATCAGCCATCGCCATTGCAGGTATGTCCGTTGCGTTTCCCGTGGGCATTGGCTTGGCGCTGATCATTGGGGTTATAGTAAACTATCTCTCCGCTCCTGTTGGAAATGCCACATTGATATTTGCCGGAGTAGTATTGGTTATGGTTGCCATGATCTTAAATGCTAACGCCTATCGGAAATTGCTTTCTGCTACCTCTAAGTTTTCAACTAAAGGACTTTGGTTAGCAGTGATTGCAGGAGCATTGATGGGGTTGTTCTATAAGTTCGTTGCCACCGCGATCTTCCCAGACTTTGCAATGCCTGAGCCAGGAAAACTGAGCCCGTATACCGCTGTATTCATATTTTCCTTGGGGATACTTTTAAGCAATTTCTTATTCAATTCTTTACTTATGCGTTATCCTGTAAGTGGCGAAAAAGTATCGTATTCCGATTACTTTAAAGGCTCGTCACGAAACCACTTGATCGGCATACTGGGAGGAATAATCTGGTGCCTTGGAATGTCATTCAGTATTCTGGCATCGGACAAAGCCGGGCCGGCAATTTCTTATGGCTTGGGCCAAGGTGCAACCGTAGTGGCTGCTTGCTGGGGAATTTTCGTTTGGAAAGAATTCAAAAACGTGAAAGGCGTTCAGGTTTTTTTAAACAGCATGCTAGTCTGTTACCTGGTAGGATTGATATTAATTATTGCATCTCGATAATCTTCATATGAAGATGGGGTAACCCCTACCTTTGGTGAATCAGCTTCGTGCAGAAACACACAGTGGTAGTCTATAACTTTCTTACTTGGATCGAGCTGAATTTATTTGCCCATGCCCAAAATCTTATCTATCTATTTTAAAAGTAAACTCACTGCACGATAAGCAGAGCGAACTGCTCCTTCCATATAGCCGGGATTAAATGGCGAGGTTTCTGCGCCTGCAAAGAATAGATGATTATCAAAATGGGATTGCAGATAAAAGGAATGGCCATTGTTTTGATGAGGCATCAGGCTCGTGTTATAGTTTTTATGTTGTTTGTCAACAAAATATTTTCCCCACAGAAAATCATCATAGGCCAAAATATTCTGTTCATGAATGCCGAATAGTTCTTTCAACTCGTGGGCGACTGCTTGTTTTCTCTTGTCAAAATTTGATGCCAATTCTCCTATTGGGTTTAGGAAACCTAAAAGCCCAAAGGATTTACCATCTGGCGCACTGTGGTCTTGCATCTCGCGGATTAACCCATAATTTGAATACACAAAACCTGAAAGGTTACTAGTTCGCCAATAGTCTCGATCTAATAGAACAGCAAACTTTGCTGAATCGCCCATCCAGGTATGCGTTAATTGCATAAGGTAATTGTTGAGTGTAGGGGTTATGGTTATTTGATCCGCAATTACATTCGGAGGAACCGCGATGATGACGTTAGCACAAATTACTACTGAGCCATCTCCTATCGTCAGCGTGACATGATCATTTTTATACTCCAATGCGACTACTTTTTTATTGAACAGAATACGATCAGCATCAAGTTGATCAGACAAAGCTTGAATGATTGCGCCAGTGCCGTTTATTACCTTGTGATAACTTACTCCGTTCATCAACGAATCAGTTGGGCTCTTTTGAATCGGCATGGATGGATCATATTTGATAAGTGCATCTCCCTTCAAATATTGAGGATAAAGAGTCAATCCCAACTCTTCAAGAAGTTCTTTAATCGCCTCATCATTGAATACCCAGGTGGCTCCTAACTCAAATGATTGAGTGCCTGTTGATTTCGTGTAGATCCTTCCTCCCAAACGATTATTCGATTCAATTATCAATGGTTTTAATCCTTGCTTTTTTAGCCTGTATGTTGCTGTAAGTCCTGCTATTCCACCACCAATAATGATCACTTCTTCCAGCATATATTTTATATTCGATCGGTAAAGTAGGTAATAACTCGATTGCAGTGCAAAGCAATCATTCTTTCACTTTTGTAATCACCTGTAGTTAGCCACATGTATTCACCTTACCCACCGGCTTTCGTAAACCTCAAGAACAGCAGACGAATTATAAACTATTTCGCAACTTTCGTTGAACCATCTGGCACGAATTAGGCTTTTATACGTATGACTGAAGATTTCATCAAAAAGTTATATCGATCCCACAAGGCTTGCCCAACATGTGCTCCCCTCCCGAAAGCTGTCGGAACTTGAAAACTTTCTTTGAAGATTGGGTAAGATCAGGAACCAAGCTTGCTTCGGAAGGCAAGAACATTGTACAACTCTCGTTTGGGTAAGTTTCCGGAGATCCTTAAAGCTAGCGTATATAACGAATCGCAAAATTGATGACCTCGCCTGCTCCATCATTTTGGGAACGAATAAAGTTTCCGTAAGAGAATTCGACACCAAGCTTCGAAGTAAATTGGTACTTAACACCAGCACCTACTTGCGTGTACCAATTTGATAGACCAAATAGTTGATCGACAGCGTTAAACTGTCTGCGGAAAGCTGGCGAATATTGACCAAAACCATAGATGGCGACTCGCGAGTAAGGAAAGTAGCTAACAAAAATATTAGTGGGGATGTTGAAAAAATTAACTTGAGAACTATATCTGCGAATTCGATATAGAAAGCCGGTCTCAAAAAAAAGCCTCCACGTCTCATTTATCTTAAGATCGTAAAAAAACTGAGTGTTCCATGTATATCGGTCGTGTCCAGTAAATGACGGAATCTCTTGTTCGCTTGCGAGCGGGAACAAGAAAGTAGACTGAACACTAAAATTAGAAAGTGTTTTGAACGGTATAAATTTTATACGGGGCCCTATTGAACCAAGTATGAAACGGCTGAATTCTCCTTCATCTGAAAAGAGTACATTCAAAGCATTTCCTTTTTTAGAGTCGTAAAGTGAACGATTGTAATTGATATCTACACCAAGATTTACCCTGCCCGAGTTAGAAACTCCATAGGTAAATTGATAGAGGCCATTAAAGAAAGTCTGTCGTTGGTTCAGTTGCACGATAGTCCCTGATGCATCTCTGATTTTTTCTTGCGTGTAGAGGTTGTGAAAAAGGTTAGCTTCTATGGTTCCTTTTTCAAAAAGTCGGGCGGGTGTAAAGCGTTGTAAATTGGATTCCTGTGCAGAGGCAAAATTGTACCATAACCCACACAAGCAAAAACAAACAATCTTTACCTTCATGAATATTTCAAATTGACAATTAAATTATATTAGTGAATAGAATAGATCAAAACTAATTAACCTGATAAGTGCCATTAATCTCGAAACCAAAGTAGGTGCCACGCAATACGATCTTTTGAGATTCGAGTAAAAGAACGCTAACTGTGTATGCAGCAGGAGAGCCTTCATCAAAAATAATGTTAGCGCCATTACTCAGAATTTTCCAATTCCCTGTTTTGATACGTTGTGAGTCTTCCGCCCCGCAAAGATTCGTACCCCCATCGTAGGTATACGTGCCACCAGATAAAATAGTCATGGTGTCATCCAAGCGGCAACCCTGCAACCCTTCTAAGCCAGCCAGCGTGAACGATTGACACGACCATTTTTTTTCAGTATTGCTATGAAAGAATTGTTCGAATTCTTCAAGTGTTGGCGGCAACATAGCTCTTATCTCTTCGGGGCTTTCTAATGACGCCACTTCGCAAGATAAGAATACGGACGCTAAAAAGGCTACCAATAAAAGGGTCTTGACAGTCATATACGTTTTCATAATTTTTTTCTAAAGCTACACCGTGGAGTGATAGCTTAATACTGGTGAATATTAAAAAATATGGCCAATGTCGCCTATGCTACAAATCGGTTGAGATTCAAATCAGCGAATAGATTGATCTGCTAATGGGTGAATTCCTAATATGATGATCCAAATATCTAAAGCATCGCCAGCGCGACAGAAAAGCCATTATGCATTCCCGCTTCTCTTTCACTTTTAGAGTCTACCCAAAGATTGCTGCCAACTGGCAGGGTGGTTCTGCTTTAAACTTCGCAGAAACTACCGCATGCAGCCCAGCCCCGGTGTTGGATGATAAAGTTTGAGTTCTTAAAAGCTTTCGATAGCTATCTCACCCAAACCAGAGTGAAAGAGGATCGCATCCGCTGCATTCCTGCACGCAGTCCGATCGTTATATGGTTATTTGATGACGGCTGGAATTATAAACTATTTCGCAACTTTCGTTGAACCATCTGGCACGAATTAGGCTTTTATACGTATGACCGAAGATTTCATCAAAAAGTTATATCGATCCCACAAGGCTTGCCCAACATGTGCTTCGCCAGCCGAAGTGGCCGAATTCTATATTCAGTTGCTAGGCGCGCTATTCCCAGATTTCTCATCTGAATCCTTTACTGATTTAGCAAGTTTCGAAGCTCATCTTCAACTGCTTCAAAAGAAGTTGAAGGAGTTACTTTTAAATACACCTAGCCACAACAGAGCCAAAGCGGAGGAAATTACATCCCATCTCTTTGACTCACTTCCAAAAATACACGGCCAACTTGAGCAAGATGTGATAGCTATGTATGCGGGAGATCCGGCTGCCAAAAGTGCTAGCGAAGTGGTAAAAACTTATCCCGGGTTTTATGCCATTGCCGCTTATCGAATTGCTAATACCTTGCATAATCTTGGTGCCATCGAAATTCCCAGAATAATTACAGAACACGCCCATAACAAAACAGGAATTGATATTCACCCAGCAGCAAAAATTGGAGATCACTTTTGTATCGACCATGGGACAGGGATAGTAATTGGTGAAACTGCGGTGATTGGTAATCATGTAAAAATTTATCAGGGCGTAACCCTCGGTGCTTTAAGTGTAGATAAAAGTGATGCGGAAAAAAAGAGACATCCTACCATTGAGGACAAAGTAGTAATTTACGCGGGCGCAACTATTTTAGGCGGAGAAACTACCATAGGCCACGATAGTATTATTGGGGGAAACGTCTGGCTCACTCGCAGCGTGCCGCCCCATTCTAAAATTTATTACCAAGCAAAAATGCATACCGAAGAGGACACAGAGTCCGATCTCATCTTTATCAAGTAAGAAAACACACCATTAACTTAACGTATGAAATTAGTAGAGCTGATAGGCAATACACCCTTGGTAGAGTTACAACATATCCCTGTAAATAGAGGAGTAACTATTTTTGGAAAACTAGAAGGCGATAATCCGGGTGGCAGTGTGAAAGACCGCGCAGCTTACGGAATGATTAAAGGTGCGTTAGATAGAGGAGACATTAAGCGAGGCGATCGGCTGGTAGAAGCAACAAGCGGAAACACGGGGATTGCATTGGCAATGATTGCGAGAATAATGGGCTTAGATATGACGTTGATTATGCCCGATAATTCTACGCGCGAGCGGGTACTAGCCATGGAAGCGTACGGTGCGAAAGTAATTCTCACTCCCAGTGTAAAAACTATAGAATACTCTCGCGAGTTAGCCGACCAAATGGCCGCAAACGAAGGATATTATATTCTTAATCAGTTTGCCAACGCAGACAACTACCTTGCCCATTATAAAACCACCGGTCCGGAAATCTGGAACGATACGCAAGGGAAAGTGACTCACTTCGTTGCTTCGATGGGCACTACTGGCACGATCATGGGTGTCTCGCGTTATTTAAAAGAAAAAAATCCGGCTATTCAAATTATAGGCACACAACCAACAGAAGGTTCCAGTATTCCTGGCATTAGAAGGTGGTCGCCAGAATTTCTTCCAAAAATATTTGAGCGCGAGCGGGTCGATAGAATTGTAGATGTAAGTGAAGCAGAAGCAACTTCAATGACCCGTAGACTTGCCAAAGAAGAAGGAATTTTAGCGGGCATGAGCAGTGGTGGCGGACTCACTGCGGCTTTAAAAATTGCAAGTGAATTAGAATCGGGAATAATCGTTACAATTGTTTGCGACCGTGGCGATCGTTACTTAAGCTCTGATTTATTCCGTTAATTTTCTATTAACACTGAGTTTGCGACTTCTATTCAAATACATTACCAGCGCAGAATTGTGCAGCTATGGCATCCCCCCACTCCCGATTGTAATCTCGCCCCGCAGCGTTTTCGCTGCCATGTTCTTTCTCTAAAGATCGGGTAGACGGTTACATTGGATACTAGATACCTCCGTTTAGCTCTTCTAGCCAGTAAACAGAAAATATCCGAAAGATTTCTTCCAGATATTTTCTATTTGATTAAATAGTTCCTAACTATTCTTTTAACGAGCCCAATATTGGGGTAGCAATATCCGAGTAAGTTGGTTTGATCACGATATCAATTCTGCGGTTTAACTTTCTTCCAGCAGTAGTTTCATTATTGGCCACTGGTTTGCTTTCACCAAATCCTTCAGTGCTAAATCGCGATTTATCTATAGTTGTGTTGGCGCTCAGGTAACTAAGCACGGCATCTGCACGCTCTTGTGATAATTTTAGGTTGCTATCATCACCACCTTGCGAATCTGTGTGTCCTTCAATTACAATTGACGCGTTGTCAAACAAGTCCATGGCCTTTTTCACTTTCGTCAACAATGGGTAATCTTCCGGCTTAATTTCAGACTTGGATACATCGAAGTTGATTCCGATCATTCGAATGATCACGTCATTTTCCTGGCGGAATACTTGCGCCTCTTCGCTACTGAATATGCGTTGCATCTGCTCGAATTTTGTATTGATATCTTCCATCCTATCAATCCGGCTTTGCAACTCTAGTTGTCTTGCCTGTCCTTTCAACGCTTCCTCTGAGATAGTGCCCTTCATAGCAGTAAGGGAACCTTGCATAGTGGCCTGAATTTTTTGTTGTTCAACCAACATGGCGGTAAGATTTTGATTCTTCATTTGCTGGCCATAAAGAGAAGCCTCGAGGTTTTCGGTGCGAGCCTGATCTCTATGTATCCTCTCTATAATTGCTGAAACCGGAATAGCCTCCCCTTTATCAAATCTTGAATTGATGTCTAAACTCTCACCTATTCTAGTGATTGATTCGTTGCTCATGAGGAGAAAATCTTCTGTTTCAAAATCCTTTTTATCTAAGATGTTTTCTTGAGCGGCAATATACATGGCAAGGCGTGCTTTGTATTCTGCCTCCTTGGCAAGATATCTTGCACCATCTGTATCGTATCGGTTGTCTAGCAGCTCTTTCTCTGCTCTACTCACCAGACTTTTAGCTTCTGCGATTGTTTTTGGAGCCACTTTGTAAACCTTATCACCGTCTGCCTTTTTCAGCAAGTTTTTGGCATTGGTTAAATAATTTGCTTTGATAGATTCTAATTCTGCTTCCCTATACAAATTAGTAGCCACAACGGCCTTTTCTTTTGCGCTGTTGGAATTTCCTTTCTCCAATTTCTCTGCTGCGTCTTTCATCTCTTCTTCAGCAGTATTCCACCTTTCTTTTACAAACTGATCCGCCTCTGCACTAATCGCATCCCTCCTTGCAGACAATGCACTTGAAAAAAGTACACTGCTCACTCTGGTACTTACTGTTGCTTCTTGAAATTGACCATCGGCTTTTGTGATCTTCGCGCGGATATCAGAAAGGTCTCCCCCATCATCGAATTTCTTTTTTGCATCATTGTAGTCATCCATGGCGTCTCCAAAAGCACGTGGCGACAATACATCGGCTTGAGCACGTTTGGCTGTCCACATGGATTGGTTTACTTCATCGAATAAAGATGATTTCAAATCCCGTTGTGCCTGTAGCAAACCCTGGCTCATCGTCACTACGAATGCTACGCAGAATAATTTTATCGTTATGTTTTTCATAATTACTTTTTTAATCATTCAAACTTAGCGGTGAGGCATCCGAAATCGTTACACCTAAATTCTTATTATTACATATATCGCAGGTTGGATATTTGACAACACCTATTCACTTGTGGGCATCTCTAAAAACTCAGCCCACCCTTCTCTTTTGGAGAAGGGAAAGGGCTGAGGTGAAGAAAACAAAGGTTTTTAGAGATGCCCTTGTTTTAATAGGCAAGCGACATGCATAGGCAATCCTAATCCCATTCAAATAACCGGTTTGTCAATTTGGTTTGGAGCGGCCCAATTATTTTGGTTTTTTTCAGCAATCCTTGCAGCTGCCCAAATCAGAAGCAAGGTCAAGATTTGAAAGTCTTGCTTTACAATATCATTGAAGAGTCCTATATCATAGTGTTTAATAGAAAAAGCAATCTTTCATACAGGTTTCTATCCGTTTACAGCTATGGACTTTCATGTCGATACTGAAGTTTTATTCTTCTGCGCATCTCTTTTGCAGTAGGAACGGTTATTGGATTGGAGCGCGCATACCGCAGCAAAGCTGCCGGACTTAGAACGATGATCATGGTCTGTCTCGGATCAACAATTTTTACAGTAATTTCTATGGGTCTTGGCGCAACTCAAAATCAAGATAGAATTGCAGCATCTATTGTAAGTGGAATTGGATTTCTTGGCGCTGGCGTTATTTTAAAGATGGACTCACCGTTTCCGGGATTACAACAGCTACCACTATCTGGATTACTGCAGCTTTGGGTATGGCCGTTGGTGCGGGACAATATTTCATGGCACTAGGCGGTGGCGGTGTAGTGCTTATTGTGCTTACCGTCTTTACAGGCCTACAAAATAAATTTGAAAGCTTTTGGCAAACACGCACCTATAGGATTTTCGTTGATCGAAATTTTGTTAGTTGTGAATCCGAAATAGAACAGCGGATTAAGTTGCTTAACCTTGGGTTTAGATTAAAACGGGATTTGAAAACCGAAAGAGGTTTCGAGATCATTTATGAAATCTCCGGCACGGTAGCACGCCTTAATAAACTGAGCGATTTCTTGAAAGCCGAGTCAAATGTGTATTTCTTCGAATATTGATAGCTACTTTTGATAAGTAAGGTGCAGTCTATGATAGTATGACCTTTTTCACAAGCCAGATGATAAAGATCAGTATATATTCAATTCACAAAGCTTACCTTTCCGGAAATAAATACTGAATGAAACTTTTTGCTTTTTTGATGATCACCGTTCTCATTACTTCCTGCCGAAAGGATCAAACCAGCATTCACCCAACAGTGGAGAATATCTCTGAGTCTGTGTATGCGTCTGGGATCGTTAAAAGTAATAATCAATATCAGGTTTTCTCAACCGCCAGCGGGATCATTACCGGAGTGCTTGTATCGGAAGGCGATTTGGTAAAAAAGGGATCACCACTTTTAAAAATTCGTAACGAAGTTTCGGAATTAAATGCAGACAATGCCAGGCTAGCCGCTGACAACGCGAAATCTAGTGTTACCAAGGATAAATTAAATGAAGCCGGGATGGCGATCGAACTTTCTGTTGTAAAGCTAAGAAATGATTCACTCCTGATGGTTCGTCAGCGCAATTTAATGGCTCAAAATATAGGAACCCCTGTTGACCTCGAGCAAAAGGAATTGAATTATAGAAACTCTATTAATAGTCATCGTTCCGCTCAAATTAATTACCACGACTTGCAACAACAGCTCGCACTTAATGCCGAGCAAACCAAGAATAATTTAAAAATTAGTAATACCATCTCTAATGAATATACGATTCGAAGTGAAGTTGATGGAAAAGTTTATAGCCTGCTTAAGGTAGCTGGTGAGTCCATTACGCCACAAAACCCAGTGGCCGTTATAGGCGATAGCAAAAACTTCATGCTGGAACTACAAGTAGACGAGTATGATATCACTAAAATCACCAAAGATCAAAAAGTTATCCTTAGCATGGATAGTTATAAAGGAGAAGTGTTCGAAGCACTAATTACTAAAATTAATCCGATTCTAAATGACCGATCGAAGTCATTTACTGTGGAAGCAACATTCACAAAAGAGCCACCCCTCTTGTATCCATTTCTTACCGTTGAAGCGAACATCGTAATCCATAAGAAGGTTCAGGCCCTTACCATACCCCGCCCCTATCTGATTTCTGATTCGTTGGTGTTGACGGAGAATAATAAGTACTTAAAAGTAACTACTGGATTAATGGATTATCAAAAAGTTGAGATCATTAGTGGAATAACAAAGGATGACGTTATTATCAAACCTAAAAATTGAACTACTCGTTACTTTATAAGATTTCTATTTCATTGCTGCTTGCGCGATGGAAGCAAACATTGGTTGCGGCTGTTGGTGTCACCTTTAGCATAACTATGTTTATTGCCTTGTTGGGCTTCATGAATGGACTTAACGATTTGCTTGATGGATTAATTCTGAATAGAACGCCACACGTTCGATTATACAACGAGATTGAAGTAAACCAACATCAACCGATAAATTCCAACGAAGAATTTAGTATCGGCCACAATTTTATTAATTCGGTTCGTCCTGCTAGAAGTCGGCAAGCGATTTACAACATTGAACCCATTTTGCGAGCCATTGAAAATGATAATCGGGTGCTGGGTGTGGCACCCAAAATAGATGCCCAAGTATTCTTCAATGGTGGCACCATTGACATTACGGGTATAATTAATGGAATTGATGCGGCTGCGGAAGGCAAGCTGTTTCATTTTGGCGATTATGTAACGATTGGCTCTTTTCAGGATATTGAAGTTATGTCGAACAGCATTATTCTGGGCAAGGGGCTGGCTGAAAAATTATTGATTAATGTTGGTGATGTCGTTCAGATCGCTACGCCTCAAGGCGAGCGATTCTCCTTAAAGATTGTTGGTCTATTTCAATCAGGCATTCAGGAGTTTGACAAGACTCAAAGCTACGCCTCTATTAAGACTACACAAAAGATCTTAGGCAAGGGAACGAATTACATAACAAACATTCAGATAAAACTAAAAGACATTAGTTTGGCGCCAGTCGTGGCAAAAGAATACTCCCAGCTATTTCAAACAGGCGCTGAAGATATTCAAACCGCCAATTCGCAATTTGAGACTGGCAGTTTCGTCCGCAGCCTAATTTCCTATGCCGTGGGCATTACACTTTTAATTGTGGCTGGCTTTGGAATCTACAACATTCTAAACATGATGATCTATGAAAAAATGGATTCAATCGCCATCCTGAAGGCCACTGGCTTCTCTGGTGTGGATGTAAACAGAATATTCATATTTATTGCATTAAGTATTGGCATTTCCGGTGGACTCTTAGGATTGCTCTTTGGCTTTTTGGTTTCATTGGGCATTGATCAAATTCCGTTCGAAACGGCATCGCTTCCCACAGTAAAAACGTATCCCGTCAGGTACGACATATTTTTTTATGGTATAGGACTTACATTTTCGTTAGTCACCACTTTTATGGCGGGCCTTTTCCCGGCTAACAAAGCAAGCAAGGTCGATCCGGTTATTATTATTCGCGGAAAATAAAATGAATGAAACTGTTATAGAAGCACGAAAGATTAATAAGAGTTTTAGCGATCCGGTTCGTGTGCAGGTTCTCAAAGATATTACCTTCGCTGTGCGCAAAGGAGAATTCGTTTCAGTTGTCGGAAAATCCGGATGCGGAAAATCAACGTTGCTCTATATCCTATCTACCATGGATACAGATTTTGACGGTGACCTGCTGATCGACCAGGAATCGACCACGGGTAAAAAAGAAAAATACCTTGCCCATTTACGAAATGGAAAAATTGGATTCGTTTTCCAATTCCATTATCTGTTAAATGAATTTACTGTTCTTGAAAACGTGATGTTGCCCGGACTAAAATTGGGGAAGTATCCGCATGAGCAAGTTGAGCAGCGCGCTATGGAACGTTTGAAGATGTTGGATATTCAATCTCTTGCACTAAAAAAGGCAAATAAATTGTCGGGCGGTGAAAAACAGCGAGTCGCCATTGCACGATCTTTGATCAACGACCCACTGATTGTTATGGGCGATGAACCCACCGGCAACCTCGATAAGAAAAATGGGTTGATCGTATTCGACATTTTTAAGCGAATGGCGGAAGAATACAATCAAACCTTGCTTATTGTTACCCACGATCAGGAATTCGCAGAACGCACCCATCGAATAATTGAGATGGACGATGGAAGAATTATCAAACAATAAAGATTAACCCATTCCCTCGCAACTTGAAAAACGAATTCTCCCTCGCCTCCATAGAATAATTTATCTTTAAATAGATGCATGTGTAAATCCGAGCCATTTAATTCTTAATGGATATCACTTTCCAGATAAGATTTTAAATTTACACGGGTAACAACTTCCAGCGGAAATAGAATCTGCGATTCTGGTATTGTTTTATTTACCAGAAAATTGCAGAGCGTGTTAATACTAAGCTCTGTTTGCCTTCTTGGATTTTGATTAATAAGAAAATGTATCCAACCATTTTTTAACAACTCAACATTTTTTGGAATGAGATCATATCCAATCACTTTAACACCTCCCATTTTCTGCTGCTCAAGAAATTCACCAATGCGGTGAGCTTTAGAGGTACTTACGAAAACCCCACCTATTTTATTTTCTTGAAAGAGTTTTTCTAGCTGTTTCTGGTACTGGTGTCTGGTATTATTTAGAACAGCAGTGAGTAAATCGGGAAATCGTTTTGAAGAAGAAAAATAGCTTCTAAATCCTTTTTCCTTTTCGAGCATGTGAGCAGAATTTTTTAAATCTTCATCAAAGTGAAGTATTACCATTTTACTTCCGTTCAAGGTAATCATATCCATTAGCTCTGCGGCCAGCACACCACTTTGAACTGAATCGGTGCCTATGAAACAAAGCGGCTGTGAGGCAGGTAAGTAGGTGTTAAACATGACAACGGGTAATTCAATTTCTTCGCATTTTTTCAGAAAACTTAATCCCCTATCATAAAAAATGGGAACGAAAATAATTCCAGCGGGGTATGCACTGAAAGCCTTTGCCGTTGCTTTTAAAAATGATTGAGTGTCTTCAAGTTCAAAGCGAAAGATTAGTAGTTCAATTTCGTAGGAATTCCATGCTTGTAATGCGGCTTCAATTCCTTTTTGCGACTGTTTCCAATACTCATCGAGTTTATAGTCGGGAATGATCAAAGCAATTGTAATTTTTTTTCTGTTGACCAGCGAACGAGCTAAAAGGTTAGGCTTGTAGTTAACCTCATTAATAATTGCCAGAATTTTTTTTTTAGATTCAACTGAAACGCGGCCTCGGTTATGCAAGACCCGATCTACAGTACCAATCGAGACACCTGCCAGTTTAGCAATATCCCTGATTCCCGGTATTTTCTTAGGCATAAAACATAAATATCACCGCAAGGTATTAAAAAGTGTAATCTTTTATTTAGGTTTGAGTGTACGTACACGCAAATACTGATTTGATCAATTGCCAAGCCTAATATGAATTAGTTGTCGCATGAGAAAGTGAATAAAAGCAAACCAATACTCTTTATGAAATCTAAAAAAATCAACATCTGGCACGTAGGAAATTGGTGTATCCATACCGGACAAAAATATATTGAGTCGCCTTTTTTGGCGGCTACCAAAGGGGTGGAAATTCTTAACTATGCTCAACAGTTTGTTGATGCGGTGAAAGGAATTGATGGAGCCGATGTATTTTCACAGCCTTCCTGGGAGCTATATAATTTATCGCCTGAGGATTTTGAGGCCCGGTTGAAATGGGCCAATGTTATTGTATTTGGTGATGTAGAAACCAAAGTACTGATGCTTCACCCCGATTTTTTCAACCGTAATAAATGGGGCGATAACTATGTAACATTTCCGGACCGATTCACCTTGCTAGAAGAGTGGGTGAAAGACGGAGGCCACTTTCATATGATGGGTGGCTGGTATAGTTTCAGTGGCGAAATTGGCAAAGGCGGTTGGAAGCGGGTTCCCTTTCATAACGTGCTGCCTGTGGTGTGTTTGGATGGTGATGATTTGATCGAATCAACATCTAGCTTTCCAGTGCGCATGCAAAATCCAAATCATCCGGTATTAGAAGGAATTACTTTGGATGAAATACCACCACTTCTGGGCTTCAACGAAACAAAGCTTCGCGAAGGATGCACCAGCATCATTGATATTCAATACATGGGAAATTGGTATCCCCTATTGGCAGCTAGAAATTATGGAAAAGGAAAAGTATCGGCCTTTACGACAAGCGCCAGCCCACATTGGGGAATTAACTTAGTGAAGTGGAAGAAGTACGATCAACTTTGGCAGCAATTGTTCACTAAATTATAATATTCATTTACACTTTAGTAAGTCCGAATTGAATTTTATTTAAATCGTAGTTCCAACTTTCTTTCTATGAAAAAATCCGTGCTATTCATATTTATATCCTTAATCAGTTTCGGAGCATTTGCGCAGGATAATACCTTTAACGTAATGCCTGTTCCGCAATCCGTAAAACCGAATGCGCAAAAGTGCAGGGTAAAGAAAACATTTACAATTGGTGTGCAGGGAAATCCTGGCCAACGTGTTTACGATGAAGCTTCACGAATGTTAAGACGATTAGATAATCGGGTTGGATTATTTTTCAAACAAGGGCATATCACCGGCAAAGATAATGATGCCAATTCTACCATGTTATTACAAGTAGCAAGACCAGCAGAATTGAGAATGCATGAAGATGAATCGTATCAACTAATCGTAAACGATAAACAAATTATTATTAAATCTGAAACTGATTTTGGTGCTATTCGTGGCATGGAGACGTTGCTGCAAATGTTAAGTGTTGATGAGTCTGGATACTATTTTCCGGGCGTTGATGTGAATGATTTTCCTCGGTTTCCCTGGCGCGGTCTACTTCTCGATGTTTGTTTGCATTGGATGCCTATGGATGTTGTGAAACGAACACTTGACGGGATGGCAGCGGTAAAGATGAATGTCTTTCATTTTCACTTCAGTGAAGATCAGGCGTTTCGTGTTGAATCAAAAGTATTTCCAAAACTAACGGAACTTGGGGCGGAAGGAAATTTTTATACGCAAGAGGAAGTAAAAGAAATTATTCGATATGCAAGTCAACGCGGCATTCGTGTTGTGCCTGAAATTGACGTACCTGGCCATGCAACGGCCATGATCAAGGCATACCCAGAATTAGCAAGCATTCCCCGCGAGTACGAATTACAACGATACTATGGTGTATTCGATCCTTCCTTAGATGTAACAAAGGAATACACGTACGAATTTCTGGATAAACTTTTTGGTGAGATGTCGGAATTATTTCCAGATGAATATTTCCACATCGGTGGCGATGAGAATACCGGTAAAGACTGGAAGAATAGTCCGTCCATTCAGGCGTATATGAAGAAGAATAATATCAAAAACACCAACGATCTTCACACTGAATTCAACAAACGTTTATTGCCCATCTTGACAAAGTATGGAAAGAAAGTAATGGGCTGGGATGAAATTCTTCAACCGGGTGTTCCTAAAGATATCATTATACAATCTTGGCGTGGAGGACAGCCCTATTATGAATCGTTGAAAAAGGGATATACAAGTCTTTTGTCAAGCGGATATTACATTGATTTGATTCAACCCACAGATTATCATTATTTAGTCGATCCCGCTCCTGCCGATGCAAAGTTAACAGACGAGCAGCGTAAATTAATTCTAGGTGGTGAACCTACCATGTGGACAGAACATACAACGGTAGAAACAGTAGATTCAAGAATTTGGCCGCGCACAGCTGCCATTGCCGAACGATTGTGGTCTGATCAAAATGTAAAAGATGTAGATAACATGTATCGCAGACTCGATATTATTAGCCTTCGATTGGAAGAGGTCGGTTCAACGCATATAAAAAACAAAGGCATGTTGATGCGCAGACTTTGTAACTCAGAAGACACAAGAGCACTGGAAGTTCTTGTTAATGTTATAGAGCCGTTAAAAGTTTATCAACGCAATGCTGGCGATACCATGTACACGGTGTTTTCACCCTACACTAAAATCGCTGATGTTGCTATACCCGATCAAAAGGTAGCGCGTGATTTTCGAAAAATGGTTTCTGCATATGTAAAATCAAATGAGCAAAAGACGGAGAAGGAAATTATCAACTATCTGTTATTGTGGAAAGATAACCATCTTAAATTTTTAGAGCTTATTAAAAAATCGCCTGTCCTTCAGGAAGCAGAGATACTCTCTGAAAATCTATCCGTGATAGCATCCATAGGATTGGAAGCAGTTCAATACATTAATTCAAAAAAAACACCGCCATTAAATTGGAAGAATAATTCGTATGCATCATTAAAAAAATCAAAGCAACAAGGCGGGCGATGCGATTTACAGGTTGTGTCAGCCATTAAGGAATTAGTTGACTCGGTAAAATAGTTTACACATGCAGATGCAACGCCTTATTTCACTTGATGCCTTCCGGGGATATACCATTGCCGCGATGCTTCTGGTTAATTTTCCGGGCAGTTGGGATCATGTCTATTTCCAACTTCAACACACAGAATGGAATGGTTTGTCTTTTACTGATTTAATCGCGCCTTTCTTTCTATTTATTGTAGGGGTATCCATTAGCTTCTCGTATTCAAAAATTAAAAACGAAACAGGAAGTAAAGCAGGTGTTTATAGGAAGATCATTATACGCGCTCTGAAAATATTTGCCGTGGGGATGTTTCTTAACTTAATGCCTTTTTTCAATTTAAATGAGATTCGATGGACCGGCACCCTGCATCGGATTGCCATTGTTTTTTTAACATCGTCAGTTTTGTTTTTGAACACGAACTGGAAACAGCAAATTTGGATTGGTTGTGGAATGTTGATCCTCTATTGGTTGGTTATGATGACTATACCAACTCCCGGTATTGGCGAAGTGGTTTTAGAGCCAGGAAAAAACATCGCAGCCTGGATTGACAGTCAATACCTACCGGGAAAAATGTGGCAAGGGACATGGGATCCGGAAGGGATATTAAGCACATTCCCATCTATTGTTACGTGCATTTGTGGCATGTTAGTGGGCACGCTATTACAAACCAATTTATCCGATTCCATAAAAATCAATTACCTGATGTCTTTTGGAGTAGCCTCTTCTATTATTGGTTTTTTTGTTAGCCTTTCCTTTCCAATAAATGAAAATTTGTGGACGAGTAGCTTTGTTTTGATTACGTCTGGATTTGCCGCGTTAGTTTTAGGTGCAATGTATTTTAGAATTGATATACTGAAAAAAATTGGAGGAAGTTCGGTAGGTGTAATCTTCGGATCGAATGCGATTACGGTATATGTATTAGGTGATATATTAGCCTTGCTATTCTATGGTGTGAAATTAGGCGACCATTCTTTCAACGAACATGTTGTTATGGGACTAATAAAATTATCAGTTCCGCCAAACCTTGCAAGTGTCTTGTATGCAATATTCTTTGTTAGCATCAATTTTATACCAGCGTATATTCTATATAAAAAGAAGATGTTCATCAAAATATAATTATGTAAAACATATGAAAAATCTATATTATATTTTGACAGCTTTCATTTTATTGAATTGCACTACACAGAAACCTGATTCTAATTCATTACTTGTAGGTGTTTCGGCTCATACCATTAATCCAGAAGTAGGCGCTTTTATTGCGGGCGATGCACACAACAGACAATTTACCGGAATACACGATTCCATTTTTGTAAAAGCAGTAGTGCTTTCTGATTCCAAAAACCACATGGCCGTGCTTACATTTGATTGTATTGGCTTGCTATATCCTACATTACTAGAGATACGAAAAGAAGTGGCGTTAAAAATATCACCAACTGAATTTGATCCATCACATATTGTTACATCCTCTACACATACACATTCCGGACCTGATGTAACGGGTATTTATGGACCAGATCAAATGACGACAGGAATTGATACTGTCTACATGAAAAGATTAGTGCAAACTTCGGTTGAAACACTAGTTGAAGCATGGAATAATCGTAAAGCAGCAACGATACAATATGCAGAAACAACTTTTGGCGAAGAGTGGGTATATAATATTTCCGAACCAGCTGAATTAGATCGATCGGTTAGCATTCTTCAATTTGTTGATGATGAGGGAAAGTCAATCGCTACTCTTACCAATTTCGCGTGTCATCCCACCTTTCTTGATGGCGTGTCTAGTTTGGTATCGGCTGATTATGTAGGTAGTGTTTATAAACATCTTGATCAAACAATAGGCGGAGTTAACTTTTTCCTGCAGGGCCCAAGTGGCGGTTGGATTCAGCCAGAACATGAACCGAAAACATTTGAAAGCGCAGATAAGCGTGGCCGCGAATTAGGTGTGGTTGTTGAATCTGCATTAAAAAATCCAATAAAAATGAATGGCTCAGAAATTCTGTATAAATCAAAAATATTCAAGTTGCCTGTATCTAATGAAGGGTATCAACAATTAGCGGCAGCAGGAGTTGTAAAGCGCGATATTACGGATAGCGTGACTACAGAAGTAGCTTGGTTTTCAATAGGTACAGCACAATTTGTTACACACCCAGCCGAAACGGTACCAGCGCATGCACTGGAATCAAAAAGTTATATGAAAATGAACGGGCCGAAGTTTGTGATTGAAATTGGTATGGATGGGTTGGGTTACATAGTTAAACCAACTTTTTTTGACACGGCTGCGCATATTCCTCATAGCGAGTATTTAACACGAATGTCCGTAGATAGAGAAGCTGGACCTATATTGATGAAAACCATTAAGCAAATGGCAGAACAACAATAAGCATCAACACGGGATCACATAAGAATTTTATAATGGTTGGTAACTATTTATTTTAATATGTATACGCGATATTTTGTTAGTATTCTTGTTGTACTGGTGTTTGCAAGTTGTAAGGATCAAGAGAAGCCATCCTCGTTTCTTGTTGGGGCAGCATCACACACTATAAATCCAGCAGTTGGAGCTTTTATTGCGGGCGATAAACAGGATCGCCATTTTACAGGCATACATGATTCTCTTTTTGTTAAAGCAGTTGTAATTTCAAATTCTAAAGAACAGGTTACATTCCTCACTTTTGATTGCATCGGCTTACTTTATCCAACACTCCTTGAAATCAGGAAACAAGTCGCATCGAAAATTTCAAGAAATGAATTTAATCCATCGAATATCGTAATGTCTTCCACGCACACGCATTCCGGCCCTGATGTAGTCGGTATCTGGGGGCCCGATCAAATGACAAGCGGAGTGGATAGCCTTTACATGAAAGCGCTTGTTGAAAAAGCAGTTGCTGCTATCGAGGCCGCCTGGGCAACCCAGCAACCGGCTACGTTGCATTATGCAGACACTACCTTTGGTGAAGAATGGGTTTATAATATCTCAGAGCCAGAAGAATTAGAT
>Ga0163154_10001364_pt1 | contig 37854 bp, 32 predicted proteins | sample OliLakLV19MP9P1_FD_148649 | JGI IMG/M metagenome (GOLD analysis project Ga0163154, IMG submission 148649) | Freshwater microbial mat bacterial communities from Lake Vanda, McMurdo Dry Valleys, Antarctica - Oligotrophic Lake LV.19.MP9.P1 | ecosystem: Environmental > Aquatic > Freshwater > Lake >... | reverse complement strand
GTGCTACAAATACAAAAAGAACAGGCAGCTCAAATGCCCCTACTTTCAATACCCGATATTAAACTTGTGTTCGCTAAAAAATTAGCCAATAAACTTCATTCTGATCAAGGTATTTTGGACGCTTTAGCCCGAAGACACCTTAAAAGAAAAGTTGATTTAGATCGATTTTCTAAAGTGCCAAAGTAGAATTAATATTAAATTTTAATTTAAATTAAAATTTGCCGGCTTTTAGTCTGCGAAAAGAGTGAAAGCTAACATCCGCGAAAATCCGCACAATCCGCGTTCCAATTATGCCCTAAGCGTGCGCAACAAGAGTACCCAATACCTAACAAATGACATGACCCTTCAAGTATTTGAACATCAGAAACTCCGCATCGGCGAGCGTTTATCGCAGCAGCAGTGGCAAGCATTAGTCGCTTTTTTGCAGCGGCAGGGCGAGCGTTATTTCACGGTTTTACACAATGGCATTCAGTTTTCACATTACGTCGGCGCGTTGCAAGTAGGGGATTTGACCATTGAAATTCTACCAAAAATAGATGAAACAGAAGGAGCAAATTTGCAACCAGTGCTGTTGGATGTGCTGCGCGAGTGCCGTATTTTACAGCCAGAAAGTGTGGCGACCGCGTCCTTGCAAGCGCGAAATGGTTCTTTATTAGAAATTTATATTATAGATTTTTTAAACGAAATTGAAAAATTATTACAACAAGGCTTGACGCAAACATACATTTCCAATAGTCAAAATCGAAAAATATTTAAAGGTAAATTATTAATGCACAAGCAATTACAACATAATTTATTACACCATGAACGTTTTTTTACAGAAACATTTGAATTTTCTTACGCACATCCATTTAATCGAATATTATACACTGCTTTACTTTCTTTACATGAAATAGCACTTCGACCGATTGTAGCTACGAAATTACAATCAGTGCTCGCTCCATTTCCACCTTTAGAATTTTGGAATGCCCCGCTTCCTGATTTTGATACCCTTCGATTTGACCGCCACACCCTTCGTTATAAAAATGCTTTGCAAACCGCATTTTTGATTCTACAACAGACTCAACCCGATGTACGCGCCGGTCGCCTACCCGTGTTATCCATTTTGTTTGATATGAATTTTTTATTTGAAGCGTACATTTTTCGACAATTACAAAAAGCCGCAACGGAAAGAGAAAGTGTAAAAAGACAAGTACCAAAGTCGTTTTGGAATCACCGCTCTATTCAACCAGATATTTTGTTGACAATTGATAATCAACCGATTGTAATAGATACGAAATGGAAAAAATTGCAAAAGGTAAGTCCGACGATGGAAGATTTGCGGCAAATATTTGTTTATAATCAATATTTTGAGGCTACACATAGCGTGTTGGTGTATCCGCGCGTGCGAGGTTTGAAGGATTTGTCGGCAGTACCCTTTCAGCCGATTGCTGGTAGTGGGACGACTTATTTTTGTGAAGTTCGGTTTGTAGAATTAGTGCGCGAAGGCAGGCTGAATAAGGGTTTAGGACGAGAATTGTTGGAAAGATTGAATAGTTGAAATGTTATCGTTTTGTTAAGATTTTCAGAATTTAAAACCGATCCTCCCACCTTTTGCCGTATATAGCGATGTAACAAATCATTCATATTTTTCTGTTCAAATTATAATAAATAAAAAATCGCAAGAAAAGTAGTCTATGTTATTACAATTAATGTCAAGGATTTTCAAAATTAGTAAGTTAATATTCAGTTAAGACGAGTTGTACTCACAACCCTTTGTACGGAACCCTGTTACACTCGTGAATTTCATCAAATCATTTAAAATCACTTAATTTTATGAAGAAGAATGTAATCTTCGCAACAATCGTTGCGCTGACATTCGTGTGCGTTAGTACACTGTCTGCTCAAAAGAGCACGACGAAAAAAGAAACCATTGTAATGGTCGGTAGCGAAAAGATGTACTCCAAAAAAGACATCATAGACAACGCTGTAAAATCTAAAGACCACACGACTTTAGTAGCGGCGGTACAAGCGGCTGGCTTAGTAGAAACCCTGAAAGGTAAAGGTCCATTCACAGTATTCGCACCCGTAAACAATGCATTTGAAGACTTACCAGAAGGAACCGTAGAGACCCTGTTGAAGCCAGAAAACAAGGCGACGTTGTCCAAAGTATTGACGTACCACGTCGTAGCCGGTAAAATGGATTATGCTGCCATCGCTGCTGCCATCACGAAAGGCAAAGGCAAAGCGACCCTGAAAACTGTAAGTGGCGGTACACTCACAGCAATGATGAATGGTACGCGCAACGTAACTGTAATGGACGAAGCTGGTAATACTGCTAACATCAGTACGTATGATGTAATGCAATCCAACGGCGTGATTCACGTGGTGGATAAGGTGTTGCTGCCGAAAATGTGACCATGATTCGTAGAATTATAGGATTCGCTTGACGCAAGCGCAAGCAGAGGAGGTGTCATCTTGAAGAGGTGACATCTCCTTTTGATTTACGCAATCTCTGGTTCTACCATTCGACGGTATGCCGCTGCGCGTCACATCTGGCATCTATTTATCTGGCATCTGGCATCTTTTTATCTGGCATTCGTTTGACAAAACCATTCACTTTACTAAAAATTTGCTTGTAAATACCATTGGAATCACTGGCGAAAAATGCTTCTTTATTTTGATTGGATTGGAGGACGAACGGCAGCGCACGGGTGGTATCCCGATAGCAGGTGATGACAAACGGCTCAGTTATTGCCTTTCCTTTAAATGTTAATATTTGATATAAATCTTTACTTCCCTGTACTTCATCAAAATCATCGGCAAAAGTTTCTCCTGAAATATTGCGCAAATCGGCTAAGTAATTTTCTATTTTTTCTACATTTAATGGCATCGTATCCTGCATCCAACCATTACTTGTCTTTGTAAGTAAAAAAGTCGTATCTACCAATTGATATTCTATTTCAGTAACGTACATTCCGCTTTCCATTTTCAATAAAGTTCGATTGCGAAACGCATTAAAATCCTGCCCAAAATCTATTACCAGCGCCCCATCTACGGCGTATACTTCTTCTTCATTAGCAAGCCGGATGTAAGCATTGCCAGTTGATTGACTGATACTAAAATCTTCTATCATTTGATTTCCTTCATACACCCGCACCCGCGTGGCTTGTTTAGGGCCTATTTTGTACAATGTCCATTGGTCTCGATGGGTTGCTACCACTTGCTGCGTTTTAATACTCGTCATTACATTTAAAATGTTTTGTACCGCGTCCGAACTCGCCAAAATGTTGATTTGACCATTCGATGCAATCCATCCAGTCGGTTCTTTTTTGAGTGTAATTTCTCCGCTGTTGCCGCCGGGCGAAAGTAGGATAGAAGTCACGCTGGCAGTGTCTACTGCGATGAGGTCGGCACTGAAACTGCGTTTTTGCTTGCTGGGAAATAAGTGCATCAAGCCATAAATAGTTGCAATAATAATAAATAAGCCGAGTAGGGTTCTGTATTTCATAGATTGGTTTTTTAACCTGAATTCAGCGTTAAAATAAACGAATGATCGCAAATCAGGCTGGTCTTGCAGAGACAACACATTGGTAAAACTATAAAATCAGGTGCAATAAGCGTTCGTTTTAATAAAAATCAGTAATGGACGTACTTGTATCTCAAGATTAAACCTAAATTTGCGACATTTTTATACAAAAATGCAATCCTATGAAAAATCTACTGTACTTATTGCTATTACTCTCTATTGTTGCTTGCAAAAAAGAAACCGAATCAGCGGGCGGCGTCAACATCGGCGAAATCGGCACGAATAATACGACTTACCAAGATGTCAATATCGCTGATTATCAATCAGAGGAAGTACCTGGCACCAACTGGCAAATGGCGACCAAACGCGATACCGCAGGCAATCCATTAGAAACAGGCTATTTTGAAAATGGAAAAAAAGTGGGTTCCTGGTTGTTATATGAGTATGAGAACACGCAGTTTCCGAGCAAACTATCCAATTATAAAGATGGGAAACTCAATGGATTACACATGCAGATGAACCAAGGCGGACAATTAGAACTACTCGCTTATTATCAAAATAACAACCTGCATGGTCGTTGGGGCAAATATCGTTTTGCGCGTTTGGTAGAAGAAGCCAATTATAAAAATGGGAAATTGGATGGTGTTTTTAATATTTATACCCTTGCCAGCGGAAAATTACAGATCAGCGCGGAATATAAAAATGGTATACAAGATGGCTTTTATAGAACATATAGCCCAACCGGCGACATCACTTCTGAATATCAATATAAAGAAGGCAAACAGATGGGCGGCGGCGCTAATTATAAAAAATAAGTAAAAAGGTTTACAGGGTGATGCGCCGCGTGTTCCGTCAGGAAGACATTAAATTATCATATACAAATCTGGTAAAAAAATAATCGCAATCACTATGTGCTAATTTGTCCCGTACAGAGCGGGATGTGGTGCAATCACGTATGGAGGGAAGCCATGTCTTCTCTAAAAACAGTGTTGCGCGTATCTTTTAAATACTCGCGGGGTGTGTTGCCGGTTACTTCTTTAAATACTTTATAAAAGGTAGACTTATTTTTGAATCCACATTGTAATGCAATACCAAACAAGGTCAAATTATTAAAATCGCTACTGGCAATTTTTTCCTTGGCTGCTGCCACGCGGTAAGTGTTTACAAAATGTTGAAAATGAACACCCTGGTGATGATTGACGACTTGCGATAAATATTTGGTATTGGTAGAAAGCCTATCGGCTATGGATTTGAGGGGGAGATCTGGATTTAAATACGGCTTTTCCCGTTCCATCAACTCTTTCAGCCGAACGTATAATTTTACTTCTTCCATTCCTTTCAGGCTGCTACTGCTGTATTTTTCGCTCAATTGTAACAATGGAATTTGCGATTCTTCCTCCACCACACTGCCGTCCACTTCAAAAGCGATGTAATTAGTCAATTGATGCGCGTGATCAAATATAGGATGAATCACTAATTTACACTCGTACGCCTCCCCGTTTTTGCGATAATTCGTAATTTGTTCTTTTATCGCGGTCTGATTTTCCAAGCTTTTCCGAATGCGTCGCAGTGCCTCTTTCTCTGATTTTGGACCTTGCAAAAGACGAGGGGTTTTTCCTATCACCTCCGTTAGTGCATAACCAGTTATCGTTGTAAAATCTTCATTTACCCATAGAATACGCCGTTCGGCATCAGTTACAATTACTGCGACATGAGTTGTAGCGGTCATAGTTTTGTATTTAATCTATAATTTATTTTGTGGAAGTAATATAACAAACATTTAGTTGAAATACAATAGTCTTCTGTTCAGACGGGACAGGTTTTCGAAAACCTGTCCCGTCTGAACAGGAATTGAAACCTATAACGTTTCCAAAATCTTATAGTTTATGCCAACTTTATTGAATTTTGTTATATTTGATGCAATTATCTACAATCTCCCCCCAAAACGATATGAACGAACGCGATGTGATGCCGACTACTCAACCGAATATATATTTACAGTCCCTTCCGGCTGCGCTGGATTTGACGCAACTCGACCAGCAAGACCCTGATTTTGCCTATCATTGGCTAAAACAATTATTTCAGGACGGACAGCTCCAATTGCAAGTGCATCCGAGCTTTCCAGTTGGAGAAAAATTGCAACACTTGTACTTCTCTGCCCGCAATCACGAACGCTTGAAAGGCACGTCCATCGCGGGTTTTGGCTACCCGCTATTGTTGTGGTCACAAGGTGAAGAAGCGATTACTGCGCCACTTTTCATCTGGCAAATCAATATTACACCTGCTCAAAATAGCATTGGAAGCTGGGTCATCGGGCATCGAGAAGAACGAGTCGTTCCCAATATTTCGCTCCTCGAATTTTTGAAGACACAACACGATGTAGACTTAGCACCCACTTTACAAAAAGCCATTCAAAACGGTAAAATAACTTCAAAAGCACTCATAGATTGTTGTACAGCAATCGCCACCCGACTTGGCGTGGACAATAACAGTCAAAATATCACCATAGAAGCGTGTCCCGAAAAGCAGATTTTAGCGGAGCGTATTTCAAAAGGAGTCATTCAATGGTCGGGTATTATCGGGGCTTTTCCAACTTATTTTCCAAAAAAGACGGAAGCTCTCCTTCCAACTTTGCATGAAATTCAAAAAGAAGGACATGATTTCGGATTGTTATCTTTAGACCCGCATCAGGCGAGCGCGTTGCAAGCGATTTTTAAAAATTCAATGGTGCTGGTGAAAGGCAATTCGGGTACTGGAAAAACGCACTTGTTGGTACACTTGTTGAGTAATGCGCTGTCGAATGGCAAGCGTTGTCTGGTCGTTTCTGAAAATGTAGGCGCGTTGCGGCAGATTTACAATCAATTAGAACAGTTGGGATTATTGAAATATAGCTTTTTATTGCAAGATGAATTCGCGGATAAATCGGTGCTGCTCAATTTGTTGCTAACTCTCGCCAACACAAATACACCTACGCCTGCCTATCAAGAATCCGCTTATCGAATCGCGCTTGACAAATCTAAACGCCTGAAAACCAAGCTGGATGAAAGTTATCGCCAACTGCGTCAAGATGTGTTTGGTCCTAATAATTGGACGGAAACCGTTGGACTTTTCTTGCGCAGCAATCGGGCAGAAGGCAAAGAATTACTCGCCAGTCATTTGAATACAATTGATTTTAAATTCAATTATGAAGAATTTCAAATCTTGCAGGAAGGCATTCGTATTTCACAACCTTTGTATTTGAAAATCAATACGTTACGACATCCGCTCCATAATTTAAACGAAGCTATTTTTGTAAAACAAACCCAAGTGGATGGCTTCAATTTTATTGACCAGCAAACCCAAACTTTTCTTTCCAAAGCCCAGAAATTACACCATCGCTACATCACCAAAACGAACGCTTACGCCGATGCGCTGGCGGAACGATACGAGGGCGAGTATGGCGAGTACGCGAATGCCTTGATGCGTTTGAAGGATTTGATGGCAGATTTTACGACTCGGTTTGGTACTGATTTTGAACAGGCGGGCGCAGGTGCGCTCAAGTTGCGTGGCGTTTTTTCTGGCAAGTACAAATCGGTACTCGAAGCGCGGGATGAAGTGGCAGTTCATTATAATATATTAGTGAAAAAATTCGAGCAACAGCCACCATTTGATTTCCAATTTACGCCTGCCGCCGAAGGGAAAAATATGCAAAAAGTAAGGCAGAATCTGACCAATTTTGAAAAAACGTTGCAGCATTGGCGCACGAGTCATCCCGCATTTGTACAGGAAGGCATCCAGCGATTGAATGCAAAAAGCCTCCAAAATGACGCTACTTTTCATACGCCAATTACAGAATTAGAATATGGATTGGATCAATTAATATCGGAATTAAACTCGGTGCGTCTATATCAGCAGCCGTTTGAAAATAAAATGTTGACCATTCCCAAGCGGCAAAAATATTTGGAAGAAATCATCGAGCAGCTTGAAAACACAAGGCTTTACTTACGGGAATATGAGGTTTTTTATGATTGGCAACGCCACTGGCTGCTCGTGCCAGAAAACGCCAAAAAAATTATTCGCGCCTTGGTGAAAGTAAAGCCGAACGACTGGTTGCAGGCATTTGAAAGTTGGTATTTGCACCATTGTTTGAATCTTTTTGGGCATGCTAATTTTACGGTAGAAGAGAAAACGATTTCTGATTTTGTAAATAGCTACGAACAATTAAAAAAATGGTTGCCCGGACAAATCGCACAGCACTGGCAAAAAGAACGGGAAGAATTACTCAAAACCATCCGGCGCACGGATCGGGAGGCTTTTAATGTAATATTTGATAAAAAAACAGCGGACGTACCAAAAGATAAATCGCTTCGCCAAATCATAGAGCCGGTCATGGACGCGGTGTCCACTTTTTTTCCAATCCTGCTCACCACGCCGCACGCACTGGCAACGGCTTTGCCGCAGTTGTCGGAACATTTTGATTATGTGTTATTCGAAGAAGCGGAATATATTTCAACGGAGAATATTACAAATAATCTTTATTTAGCGAAGCAAGCCGTTTTTTTTGAAGATGCTGGACAAGTGCCGATGCAGGAAACATCCGCTATTTCAGCATGGGCAAAAGCAAATTTGATTCCGACTTGCAACTTACCAATCAGCCATCGTCAGTATCCGGGCAATGTATTACAATCGTTTGATAATCAACAATTAAAGGAAGAGTTCAATATTCAGTTTGAACAAGTAGATGGTCGTTTTGATGAAATAGCAGGTACGAATGACGAGGAAGCCCAACACATTATTCACCTATTGAATGAGGTAAAACCGACTTCTCAGCGTACTTTTCCGACGGTTGGCATCGCTTGTTTTACAGTGCAACAGCGGGATTTAATTGCTTCTTATCTGTTGAAAATCAGGCAGAAATGGACAGTCGGTGCCGAAAAAATTCAACAATTGGAGCGCAATGGTTTGGGCGTTTTTCATATTGACGAATTGCAAGGGCAGCATTTTGATATATTGATTCTTTCTACCGTATATGGCATTAAAAATGCTAAAAATGAATTGACCACACAAGTAGAAAAATTAAACCAGCAGGACATCGTGCGTCAATTGCAATTACTGATGAGCCGCCCGTTGCAAACGCTTTTTATCGCCAATTCTATCCCAGAATCGCATTTGAAAGAATGGTTGAAAAATCCCGAAGCTGCTGGTCATTTCTTGCTGGCACATTATTTATATTACAATCAGCATTCAAAAAAAGTCGGTGCAAATGGGCAGGAAGAAATCTTTCAAGAATTGGACAATTGGTTGACTACGAGTCATTTAAACGAATCAGAAAACGTATTTGCACAAGAAGTTGCCATTGCTTTGGAACCATATCTGGGTGCATCGCGGGTAAAAACGGACGTAAAACGAGGGGAATTACACTTGCCTTTGCTCGTGGAAGGAACGGAAGCGGAGCAGCCTGTCCTAGCACTCCAACCCGATGGATTTTTTGCAGATAGCGCGGCTACCGATTATGCGTGGGAAGAAGCGCAGCGCGAGGCACTTATCACACAAGCCTTTGTGTATCAACCCATTTGGTCAGCGTACTGGTGGAAAAATCCGAGACAGGAAGCACGAAAATTGGCGAGTTTGATTATAAAAATGGACACAGATTATTTTAATGAAAAAATGAAGAATGAAGAATGAAAAAGAGACCGAGTCAGGAAGTGAACTTTGCGTCTTTGCGACTTTGCGTGAAAAATGCGCTGCGCACTTTGCGAAAACCTCTGCGGTCTCTGCGGTTTAAAAAAAAGTGATGCGTGCAAAAAACTAAATATTAAATATTAAATGGTAAATGTATCAAAGCCTACGATAGAAGAACTATTCGACGAAAGTCGGTTTGAGCAATTGGCGGTGTTGCCGTATAATGAGATGGTGCCGTTTGTGCAGGAACAATTTAAACATAAAAATAATATTATTCGTCTTTACATCGCTGCTAATATTTCTATTTTAATTGTAATGATGATGATTGGCGCATGGCAAGTGGGAACTGAGCGAATTGGTGCAGTGGTGTTGATGAGCGCGACTTTCTTAGGCTTTTTTGCATCGCTTACCGTGTTGATTCCGATTCATGAAGCTATTCACGCGGCGGCTTACAAGTGGGCAGGTGCACCCCAGGTTTCTTTCGGTAGTAATTGGAAAAAAATTTACTTTTATGCAGCAGCCGACCGTTTTGTAGCGGATTCCAACTCTTTTAGAATCATTGCTTTAGCACCTTTTATTGTTATTTCTACGGTGCTAATTTTGTTGATATTAATCATTCCCATTTGGTGGCAATGGCTGCTGTGGGGCACGTTGCTCATACACACAGGCGCGTGCGCAGGCGACTTCGGGATGCTGGGATTTTATGAAAGATATAATGGAAAAGCTGTCTTTACATTTGATGATGTAATGGAAAAGAAGGCATATTTTTTTCGGGCAAGATGACCTCTTAGGGATTGCGTGCGACGTGCTTTTCTCCCGCAGATTCCGCAGATGACGCGGATTTTTATTTTCGCTCGTTACTTGGTTCCTGCTATAAATCCCGCAGATTTTTTCTCTTAGTCGCTGGTCGCTCAATCACTCTATAAACATATCACCCCATAAACCCATTATCCCATTACCCGTTTTTTTTATAGATTTTACAAGCCGTTTGCTTTTCGGAAAATGGATTTGGCTATATTATCCGTGTTGAAATTGACGAGTAAGCCTAATTTTATTCCTGTAAGTTTTAAATAGGTAAGTACTTGTTTATGGTGCATTTCGGCAAGCCGTTCTACAGATTTTAATTCTATCAGAATGCAATCATTTACCAATAAATCTATTCCAAAACCCAAATCCAATTTATTGTTGTCGTAAATCACTGAAATCGGGACTTCCATTTTTACATCTAATCCTGCTTTTATCAATTCGTAAGCAAGCGCTTTTTGATAAACCGATTCTAAAAGTCCAGGACCGAAATGATTATAAATCGTAAAAATACAGCCGCGTATCGTGTAAGTAATTTCGTTAAAACTCATGTTTGAAAGTAAATTTTTTCTGCGTTGTGACGAAACATTCTAAAAAGGGCACATTTATGGAGAGAAAAAGTGACGAAGCAACCAAGTGAGAAGAGAAAAAAATCTGCGAAATCTGCGGGAGAAAAAGGAATAAGTGACCAAGTAACGAGCGAAAATAAAAATCTGCGCCATCTGGGGAATCTGCGGGAGAATCCTACCTCGTCAACCCCTCATACAGCCACTCCGCTAACAACTGGCGATTCGCCGCCAAGGCAATGCGCTGCTGGTCCGAATAATTGCGAATATTTGCCAATTCTACAAAAACTGAATTCGGCTTGCACTCGCGCAACATGTGCAAGTCCCGATGATTTTCAACTCTACCCAAATAACTTCTCGTGTACTTTTTCTTGAACGTTTGTTGCAAATTTTCCGCCAGTTTTTTCCCTTCTTTACTCGCGGCACGATGACAGAAAAAAGCATCTACGCGCTCACCTCTACCACGAGAATCAATATGAATTTCAATCATTGTCTGGCTAATGATACCCTGCAAGCGATGTTTATTATACAAAGTATTAATCAAATCCGACCGTTGAAATAAACGCGCTTTTTGTCGAAACAGCACTTTTTCACCTCCCCAAACCGTCTCATCTTGGTCGCACTTCAGCAACTCACTGTCTCGAATGCCGTCGTCTTCATCGCGTATGACCATGTACGCCGTCGCGCCATTCGCCACCAAAAGCCGACACAAACGCAAGGACACATCATACGCATATTCATCCTCACAAATGGTTTTGCCACTGCGTTTGCCGAGTGCGCCGGGGTCAGGACCGCCATGCCCGCTGGAAATAAAAAAAACTTTACCTTTTAAGTTGTTGGACCTCAAGGGCGTATACGCATATTTTCCAAAAATCGGAAAGACGCGCTTGCCCGTTTTAACAAGCTCGGGTTCGGGCGTGGTAGGCGAAGGAATGGCGACATCGGCTTTGGCGCAATGCAATTCATGATACGGAACCCACAAAATTTTATCTTTTTTGAAGGATTGGTCACGCAATTGAGCGGCAAGCATCGTTTCATTATATTTTTGAATCCGAAGTGCTGCGTCAAAATCATTAATCCCAACGGTAGAACGAATACTTTTACCATTAAAAGGATAAATTAAAATAGGCAGACTGTATTCCCTTCCAATAACTAACGTCGTTTTTTTAGTAATTTTATTGAGTTTGTAAAATTGCTCAAAATTGCAAGAGTGTTTATCCAATTGATACCGGCGCAGCATGGAAATACTGCCGTCACCGGGCAGCGCCGCTACTTTAAAATATTGCTCATCACTTGCCCCAACAGCATTTTGAGTGATAAACCAACCCACGATGAATAACCAAATCCTCAAAAGAACCAAATTTTTGAATGCAAATTTATAAAAACCAAGCGTCGTCGGTTGACTTCCTGCTCAATTTTACACTAAAAAGGCTATAAATATCACCCAAACGTAAAAGTAAACAGCGGACGTTCTATAAAGAACGAATTTCATTCAAAAGCGTGTATTTTTGTCTCACATGAATTGGTTAAAAGAAACAGTTATTCTACTCCGCAAAGAAGCCCTACTCGAATGGCGTATGAAATATGCGCTCAGTGGCATTTTATTATATGTATTTTCCACAGTATTCATCGTTTATACCGCATTTATTAGGCTACAGCCAAATGTGTGGAATACGCTTTTCTGGATTATCGTTCTATTTACAGCCGTGAATGCGATTGTAAAAAGTTTTGTACAAGAAAATAGTGCGCGGCAATTATATTATTACAGCTTGGCAAACCCAATCGCCATTTTGCTGTCAAAAATGATTTATAATATCGGCTTATTGTTGCTATTGAGCGTTTTATGTTGGATGGGATTAGCGTTTATAGCGGGGAATCCGGTGCGAGACACAGGACAATTTGTATTGGCAATATTTCTGGCGAGCGTCGGTTTTTCCATTACATTTACGTTTGTGGCGGCAATTGCAGCAAAGGCGGATAATAGTGCGACGTTGATGGCAATCCTGAGTTTTCCATTGATTATTCCGATTCTAATGACTTTGATTAAAATTTCAGCGAATGCTTTGCGTTTGCTCAATGATACGGCTGTGTATAAGGATGTGTTGACGCTGGTGGGAATTGATTTGTTGTTGCTGGCGTTGGCGTTGGTATTGTATCCGTTTTTGTGGAAAGATTAAGCCCCTAAATCCCCAAAGGGGACTTTTAATAGTACACTGATATTTAAGATGATTGTGATATTTTATGATTTTTCAAATCAGTCTCCATCATAATTATCAGTTCAATCAGTATCCTATTAAGTCATGAGTATTCTGGCATCTGGCATCTCTTTATCTGGCATCTAAAAAAAAATATTTATGAAAAACTGGTGGAAAATATTGGGCGTGACGCTCGTGATGTACGTCTTCATCGCGGGAATGCTCGCGCCGCTCAAGTCGGGCATTATAGAAGTGACTCCTCGAAGCGCGCGTACCGGCGAGCAAGTAACGTTGCAAGTGCAAGGCTATAATTCGTTTTATACAAAAGCGGATGGCGATATTCGAGCGTGGTTAAAATTGGACGACAAGCGGGCAATTGGTGCGCAAAGCATCAAAGTGAATAACGACCGCGAGTTGGAAGCCACGTTTTTATTGCCGCCGTACCTGCCGGTAAAAGAGCGCGTACAAGATATGACCTTGATTCTGGATAATCCGGTGGATGGCGCGTCGGTGCTGCCGAGTGCATTGTTTGTGACCCAAGATTCTATTCAACCCAAAAAAGGCGAGCAGAGTTGGAAAAATACGCCAATTGAAAATTTACACAGCAAAGCGGGCATTAATTTCCCTTTTCGTAATATTTTGGCGGAGACGATTCGTAATACCTATTTTCATGTCTCACTTTGGCTGGCGATGATGCTGATTTTTATTGGGGCGATGGTGAATAGCATTCGCTATTTAAGAACTTTCAATCCTGATTATGACTATCGGGCATTGTCACTCACGCGGGTAGGCGTGTTCTTTGGTATTCTTGGAGTTGTAACCGGCGCTATCTGGGCAAAAAATACGTGGGGCGAATACTGGAGTTGGGATGTAAAACAAAATATGACGGCAATCGCATTGCTCATTTATTTCGCTTATTTCGTACTCCGCAATGCTTTTGATGATTATGAAAAACGGGCGCGATTGGCATCGGTTTATAATATTTTTGCTTTTGCAGCACTCATTCCACTCATTTATGTAATTCCACGCATGACGGACAGTTTGCATCCGGGCAATGGCGGCAATCCTGCATTTGGCTCCGATGATTTGGACAATACGATGCGCATGATTTTTTATCCCGCAGTGATTGGCTGGACATTGATTGGGCTTTGGATTGCGCAGTTGTCGTATCGGGCGGAGCGGCTGGAGGCGAGACTGAGTGACTTGGAGATGGAGTAATGAAAGAATGGGTGATAGGGTGAAAGGTTGTAGGGTGATGCATGACGAAGGCACTTAACAACTAAATAGGGACAGAAAACTTTGCGCCTTTGCGCGAAAAAAATGTGGTGAGAGCTGCGTTCTCTGCGGTTAAAAAAATGCTGTGAGGGCAGTAAAAAGCGACCGAGTGACCGAGTAAACGCACCATTTAACAATATTAATTCAGAATATTATTCGGAAAAAAGGCTTGGTTTAATCAAAAAATAGCGCGATTTTTGCAGCGCCAAAAGAAAAAAAATGAAAAAGAAATGGGCATTTTGGATATTGTTGCAATTGCTTTGGGTATCGCCGGTGTTGGCGCAAGATGCTGATTTTATGCGCAGTATGGGCAAAATGTACGTCGTCGTGGCAGTGATTGTAACGGTTTTTCTTGGCATTGTATTATTTTTAATTTACCTCGATAGGAAACTAAACAAATTGGAAAACCAAATAAAAGATCATGACCCAACCTAAAGTGAGCTTCTACCAAAGTGTCCAGAATTATTTTGACAAGGCTGCGAAATACACCGAATTACCAGAAGGCTTGTTGAAACAAATCAAAGTCTGCAACGCCGTTTATCAAATCAACTTTCCCGTGCAAATCAATGGCGAGGTGCAGGTAATCGAAGCCTACCGCGTACAGCACAGTCACCACCGGACTCCTACAAAAGGCGGTATTCGCTATAGCAATCACGTAAATCAAGAGGAAGTCATGGCACTGGCATCGCTCATGAGCTACAAGTGTGCGATTGTAGACGTGCCATTCGGGGGTGCAAAAGGCGGCGTGAAAATTAACCCATGGGAATATTCGCCAGAAGCGTTGGAAAAAATTACGCGCCGTTACACGACTGAACTCATTCGCAGAAACTTTATCGGTCCTGCCATTGACGTACCTGCACCAGATTACGGCACAGGCGAGCGCGAGATGGCGTGGATTATGGACACCTATCGTACTTTCAAGGGTGAAGATATAGATGCAGCAGGTTGTGTGACTGGAAAACCCGTGATGCAGAATGGGATCAAAGGCAGGACGGAAGCCACTGGGCGCGGCGTATATTACGGCATTCGGGAAGCATTTAGCCATAAAGAAGATATAGAAAAATTGGGCTTGGAAGCTCGGCTGGAAGGCAGAACGATGATTATTCAAGGGTTGGGAAATGTGGGTTCTTACACGGGTATGATTTCGCAGGACGAAGGCGGTGTGAAAATAGTAGGCGTAGGCGAGGTAGAAGGCGCAGTTTATAATGCAAATGGGATTGATATTCATGCTTTAATGGCGTATCGCCGCGAACACAAAACGATAGAAGGATTTCCGGGTACACAGTTTTTAGAAAAGAAAGACCGCGAACGAATTCTGGAAATGGAGTGTGATATTTTGGTGCCAGCAGCGTTGGAAAATGTGATTCATTCGGAAAATGCAGGTCGCATCAAAGCGAAAATTATAGCTGAAGCTGCTAATGGTCCGACCACTTTTGAAGGAGAAGCGCAACTCTTGAAAATGGGCAAACTCATCATCCCGGATGTGTATTTGAACGCAGGTGGTGTGACTGTCTCTTATTTTGAATGGCTGAAAAACCTGTCGCACATGCGTTTTGGGCGTATGGAAAAGCGATTTGACCAGAAGCATTCGGACTTGATGGTGGATATGGTAGAGGATATGACTGGCAAAACGCTTCGTCCGGCAGAACGGGCGCAGATTGTACGCGGTGCAGATGAAGTGGATTTGGTGCGCTCTGGTTTGGAGGAAACGATGATTAACGCCTATCAACAAATTCGGGAAATCAGACACCAGAAGCCTGCGATTGAAGATTTGCGCACGGCAGCATTTACCAATGCGATTTTGAAAATTAGCAATGATTACCTCAATATGGGTATTTTTCCATAATGTTATTTGGACAAATCAGTGCCGAAAATGGCGTTTGGCTGTTTTCGGCACTTTTTTTCTTTTTCGCGCTATCTGCTCAAAATATTATTGCAAAAAATTTTGTTTATTTGAAATAAAAGAAATTTAAGAAAGGTTTCTTACCTTTCCGCTTTCCTTTTATTTGTAAACCGTTAGATTTCGGAAGTCAGAAGTCAGATATTAGACGCTTACCTGCCAACTGCCAACCGCCTACTTTTCAAAATCAAGCCCATGTCAGAAAAATTAGATAAAATTGACCTCAAAATTCTCAAAATTTTACAAGAGAATAGTAAAATTACCAATCTCGACCTGTCGAAAAAAATTGGACTGTCGCCCGCACCTACGTTGGAGCGTGTAAAAAAATTGGAACAAAGCGGTATCATTGAAAGCTATCATTCGATGGTGAATCCGCAGTCTATTGGATTGAATGTCAAGACGTTTGTACAGGTATCGCTCGCTTGGCAGAAAGAAAATGCGTTGAATAATTTCCTCGAAAAGATTAAAGAAATCGAAGAGATTGTAGAATGTTACATTATAACGGGGGAAGCGGATTTTTTGATGAAAATTATTTGTAAAGATATTCCAACCTACGAGCAATTATTATTTAAAACGCTCTCTCAAATTGAAGAAATAGAACGATTGAAAACGCTGATGACGCTTTCCACGGTAAAGGATTCTAAGTTACTACCTTATAAATACGAATAAATAATAATGTAATAAAAATAATAGGACACTGATCTCTATAAATATTACGGTTTTTTATGATTTTCTCTTCAAGCAACATTAATTTCATAAATCATAAATCATTCTTACCTATCATAATGATCAGTGTCCTATGCCTACAAAAGCCAAACAAAGCCTGCTGTGGAAGATAGAGCGTGACGATTTACCCGGTACTTCCTATTTGTTTGGCACGATGCACGTCAAAGACCAGCGTGCGTTCCAGCGATTAGACAAGGTTTATAATGCTATTTCAGCTTGTAATATTTTTGCAGCAGAATTTGATTTGGATAGTAGTGCTGGCATAGATCCACACTTGTTTAATTTCCCTTCCGGGCTTACGCTCAACCAAATGATGCCTATCAAAAAGTATGAAAAGCTGCGCAAAACCTTACAACGGCATTTAAAAATAGATATCCATCCTTTACGCCATCACCAGCCTTTACTAATCTCTAACTTGATAGAAGCGCAACTGTTGGCTACGGATATGCCGCACTCGCTCGATGAACATCTTTGGCAGTACGCTCGCTCGCTCACCAAGGAAATGTCAGGTATTGAGACGTTACAAGAGCAAACAAGCGTGTTACAAAAAATATCATTAAAACAGCAATTACAAAATCTCTTGTCTACGGTACGTAATTTCCCTCGTTATAGGCAGCATTTGCTCCAGATGGCAGATTGGTACGCACAAGCCGAGTTGTTGAAATTGTACCGCAGTACGAAAAAAAATACACGCGGCATGCGTCCCATATTATTATACGACCGCAATCAATTGATGGCTACTCGCATCACGACTATGATCATCCAACAACCAGCATTTTGTGCCATCGGTGCTGCGCACTTAGCAGGGCAAAAAGGTGTATTGCGTTTATTAAAGCAGCAGGGTTTTCGGTTAAATCCGATATGATAAAAACAAAGTTACAACATACATTTTTTGCTAATATAAAAATTAAAATAGGCTACAATACTTCTATTCACAGCTTGAACATCCTTTACATTGCTTCGTTCTAAATAATGGAAAAGGGTTGGTTGGACGACGAGCTAAAAGTTTTTTTAGAACAAATATAAAATACAAGAATACTTTTATTAGATGCAAAACTGACATCTAAGTAAGTAGGCAGTTTACAGTAAGCAGTTGGCAGTTCGCAAAACATTGAAAATCAATTAATTATTCTAAAATAAAAATGTCGTTTAATTCTGCTCAATTACTTATACCCACATCTTGAACCCTTTCAAAAAATAAAGCGCCTCGTTTTGTAATCCGGTCGGAAAAATTCTTTTTCAACTATTTACTATTCTTTATTAAATAGAGTAAAAACTGGTAATTATCCAAAACTGATATATCATACTCAATACAGTTGACCAATATCAAATTACTTTTTTGGAATACAAGTAGATACAATTATTGCATTTTTTATTATAATAATCAATAAAAATTAATACGCTCAATAACTATACACCATGACAATTAATAAATATTCAACCATGGTAGCCGCTGTAGAAGGGCTGCAAAAACGTGGTTACGATTGTGATTTCCAATTAGTGGGCGAAAGCATGAAATGCCTCTCTACCAACAAAATGTACCATACGGAAGATATGGTTATCGTGGAATACCATCGCTTTGAGGGCATTTCAAACCCAGATGATATGTCTGTCATTTTTGCGATAGAATGTAATGATGGTTCCGAAGGTACGGTCGTGTCCTCTTATGGGGTATATGCGGATGTATCTTTATTGGATTTTATTGACAAAGTAAAAATAAAAGAACAACAACACGAGCAACAGCAGCAATATCATGAAGCGCAGCCAGGGCAAACGCTTGCTGAATAAAAAAATGTAAAGTAAATACATCTAATGAAGGACTACACCCTAAGCCTACAGCACGTAGCAAATTTTTTAATTATTATATGTCTCAGCTTTTTTATTATCATAGTTGGCAAAAGTATTTTAATACCCATTGCCTTTGCGGTGCTGTTTGCTTTTACGCTACGACCTGTTTGCGCTTGGTACGAGCGTTTTTTGCCAGGGCGTATGCTCTCCACAGTACTTGCCTTATTCACATTGATTTTACCAATCGCGGGGCTGATTACGTTCTTTTCATGGCAATCGGTGGATGTTTTTCGGGATTTTGGTTCTATCGGTGGAAAATTGATGGAAGGATTTGACAAGTTATTCATATGGGGTAATAAACAATTCAGCTTCACTGACCAATCGAGTGAGGAATGGCTGGGCGAACACATCCAACCAATTTTGAGCGGACCCATTGGTGCATTGGGCAGGAGTATCGCTTCCACTACAGCTATCCTTGCTAATGTCGCACTTACCCTTATTTACACGTTTTTTTTGCTACTTTATCGCAGCGCATTCAAGAATTTTCTGCTGATTCAATTCAGAGAAAATCATCGGGACCAAGCGCAGCGTATGATCATACAAGTACAAAAAGTAACGCAGGGTTATTTATATGGCTTGTTAGTTGTTATCAGTATTTTAGGTTTTACCAGTAGCATTGGGATGTGGATTATAGGCGTTCCAGTTCCGTTTTTCTGGGGATTTTTAGCGGCGTTTCTTGCCATTATACCTTACATCGGCACGTTTTTGGGTGGCTTTTTACCGTTTGTTTATATGTTTGCCGTATCTGATAATATTTGGCAGCCGATTGCAGTGGCAGGTTTATTTATGAGTATTCAGTTTATTGACAATAATTTTATTACACCCAATGTAGTTGGTTCTTCTGTAAAAGTAAATCCTTTTGCTGCTATCGTTGCCCTAATTGTAGGCGGTAGTGTGTGGGGCGTAGCTGGTTTGATTTTATCTATTCCGGTGGTCGCCATTCTCAAAGAAATATTTGACCAAATCTCTTTCCTCAAACCGGTAGGTTTGTTGTTAAGTAGTGAAATATACACACGAGATAAAGTGCTGGTGCGCCGATTTGATAAAGACCACTATCGTTTGATGGCGTTTTTTAAGAAAGATAAAATATCAGAAAATGTGGGGAGTAATGGAGAGCAAATTTAAAATCAAGACGTGACAGATTTTCGAAAACATATAACGGCTTGATTTTTCCTCCAATAAAAAAAACAGGCAGTGGAATTCCGCTGCCTGCTTCGTGTTTATTGGTTTTTAGGGGGATTGCGACGCTTATATTCGACCTCTCTTCATGCCGCCACTGATCAAAGAAATAACGAATAATACGATAAATACATAGAACAATATTTTTGCAATTCCTGCTGCACCAGAGGCAACACCGCCAAAGCCAAAGATACCGGCAATCAGCGCAATAACGAAGAAAATAATGGCATACCGTAACATGAGCTTGTTGTTTTTTTGGTTAATAAAATTTTGACTGTTTAAACGTATAATTAGTACGTTTCTCATTGTATGTTAGAGCTTTACACTCTATAGTAAAAAGAAAAAAGCAGATATATGTTCAGTAAAACGGACGATTAAAAACCCATTTTATTCTACTTTATTGATCGTTGTAGTGGGCGTACGAATGGATTTCATCAGACTGATACCGGCTGCAAACAGCACAATACCAAGTATAACGGTAGCCCAAGGATTATATCCCATCACTTGAGTCCCTTCAAATACACCCAGTACACCTGGAATTAAGCCGAGTAATCCGATGATAATAAGTACAGAGCCGATTATCTTTTTAGCATCCATAATATAGTAGTTTTTTTTAACGTGTTAATTTAAGCTGTTTGACTACTATAACGTGCAGATTGTCAAACCGTTCAGGTGAGCGCAATACCAAAATATGCAGGGAAGTAAAAAAGCAAAGCCAAAAAAAGCAAAATTCCTAATATGTGTGTCAGTGGTCACTTTTTAAGGCTTTGCACGTTAGAAATGAATCACCCGGTAAGGGAAGAAAAAACACTTTAGCGCAAAAACATATATCATAATTAACCTAAGGTCAAAAAAAATTGGTTTAATGGAGTGTTATTGGCTGGGCTAGAAAAGCGTCAAACGAAACGGATTAACTTTAAAAACTGGGACTCTATTTTTTTTGAAAATAGAATCCCATATAGATAGATATGTTTTGGGACTACTTTTTGGGAAAAACGACTTAATTAATCTTTGAAAACGAATCAGTTTAACTTTTCTTTGTCACCATTTACGGATGAAGCGGGATTAGCACATCAGCAAATTAGCACATCAAATTATGCTCTTACACTGGATGCCTCATATCGCTGACCAATCATGTCTTTCAACTGTTTGCGTGCATAAAAAATGCGACTTTTCACAGTACCGATTGGCAAGTTCATGTGTTCTGCGATTTCATCATAATGATAACCTTGGAAAAACATGAGGAACGGCACTTTATAATCAGCTGCCAAACTATCCAGGATACCCGTTAATTCTTTTTGCATAATAAGAGAGTGAGCTTGATTTGTAACGGTTTTGTTTTCTACCGCGTGGAGGAAATCTTCAATTGGTTTTTCAACTTTATTGCGCGTTTTCATCTTGCGATAGTTGTTGATGAACGAGTTGCGCATAATCGTAGACACCCACGATTTGAAATGTGTGCCGGGTTCAAAGCGATGTAGATTAGCATAAGCCAGCATCGCAGTTTCTTGCATCAGGTCTTTAGCGTCTTCTTTATTGCGGGTCAATTTCATAGCGAAAGCGAATAACAAGTCAGAGAGTTTATTGAAGGACGTATTGAATTCTAAAGCACTCATGGTTGGTTTTTTTTGTTGGGTTAAGGAATCATTTTCAGAAATCTCAATCGTGTTGCCATAAGGTTGCATAGGGATAGATTTTCAAGGTTTACTAATTCAAATTGTAATTTGGTTTACATTTCATCACATACAGACTCTTTTTGCTGTGGGTCGAGTGAACATTTTTAAAGTTCGTCCGACATTGTTGATGTTGCAAAGACCGTGCCAATTTTTATAATGGCTTGATTTATAATTAATTAAGAATTTTGACACCGTTTTTGAATCCCTTTTTGCTGCTGATATTTCGGGAGTAAGATGAAATTTCATACAAAAATACTTGCGTAAGGGCCGAACATTTCATACCTTGGAGTATAATTTTTCGTCTTCTGGTTTGGTATTATTATTTTTAAGCAGTGTGTATTTTGTACTAATAGAAGATCAAAAGTTTAGGAGCCCCTTGGCATTTACACATCTCTCTTAGTACGATTTACCAAAATGACTGGAATTATTGCTCCTTCAAAAAGTTTGCTCCAGGTTTTTATAGATGCCGGCGAGATCATGCAGCACGGTATTATATGGCTCAATGAAGAGGGTCATATCTTACACGCTAATACCCAACTGATTCGAGAATTAGGCTACTCCAGAGAAGCATTTAGCACCAAGACGATCTTTCAGGTCAGCCCATACCTCAACTTTATTCGCTGGCGCGAGTTGTGGAAGGAGTTGCACGATGACGGGCAAATTGAAATAGAACTGGAGCACATAACTACCAATGGTACCATTCTTCCTATGAAGCTACGGGGTATCATGCTGGATGCTGGGGATCAACGCGTATGCTGCGGCATTTTGGAAAATCGTTTGATGGTGACCCCTTATATTGACTTGCTGCAAATGTTGTCGGAATTGCTTAACGCCGGTGCTTGGCAGTGGACGATCACTAATGACACCTACTTTTTGACGCAGGAAATGTATCGAGTCCTGGAAGTACCGGAAGATTTTAAACTGACCGCAGCTAATGCCAAAACTTTTCTCGCCAATCATTTATCTCAAGACGAATACTTTAAATTCAAAGAAAAAATAGAGGATTGTATAGAGAACGGTCAGCCTTTTGAAGGAGAAATCTGTATTCTATTACCCTCCTCACCAGAGCCTAAACAGTTCTGGGCAAGAGCCGTACCTTATCAGATGGACGGTCAAACGATCAAGATATACGGTACTTTACAAGATGTTTCTAAAATCTCTCAGCGCACCGAGGAAATGTACCTCACGCAATATTCGGTAGAAAATGCAACGGAGATTATATACTGGTTGAAGCCGGATGGCTCTTTTTTATACGTAAATAATCAGATGTGTAAAACGCTGGATTACAAGCGAGAAAATCTTTTAAAACAGAAAATATGGAATGTTAGAGCTGATTTTGAAGAAGAAGTATGGATCACTCGTTGGGAAGTATTGCGCAAACACAAAACGGTAGAATTAGAATTGAAATTCATACGTCAGGATGGTAGCCATGTTCCTATACAAGTGATTGCCAACTTATTAAATTATAAAGGACAAGAAATCATGTGTGTATTTGGGCGCGATGTGAGTGAGCAGCGCCGGCTGACAGAAACGATAGAAGCTGCACAATATTCGCTCAATCAAGCCAATGAAATGATTTATTGGCTCGATCTGGATGGCACGTTCAAATATTTCAATGATACCTTTTGTAAAAAACTCGGCTACACGCGTGCTGAAATACAGGAAATGAAACTAACCGACTTTTTTCCTGATTATTCAGAAGCAGATTTTCAGGAAGCGTGGGAAACTGCATTTAAAGAAGAAACCCTTATTGAAGAGCGCGTCATTACTGGCAAAAATGATATCCGTATTCCGGTTGAAACCCATGTGTCACTTGGTACCTATGAAGGTCAAACGGCAGTATTCGGTATTCTAACGGACATTAGCGAGCGCAAAAAAAAGGAAGAGCAGTTACAGCAGTTGGATAAAACGCTGGGACAAATGCGCTATTCGCTCAATCATGCCAGCGAAGCCATGTATTGGTTGGACAGAGTCGGCAATTTTGTATTTGTAAATGATGCTTTTTGTAAAAAATTGGGCTACACCACAGAAGAAGCCCTTCAATTAAATGTAGCCAAAGTATATCCTGATTATACAGCACGCCTCGCAGACGGTTGGGAAAAATTAGAGCGCAAAGAGGTGCTGACGGGGGAATATTTCGTTCAAACAAAGCAAGGAAAACGTCTATTGGTGGGCGTTACAGAATCTTTAGTCGTGAGTGAAGACAAAGTATATTGTTGCGGAATTTTATATGATATCTCAGCGAAAATAGGAAAAGAAACCGAGATACAGCAAATAGACCAAATGCTGGAACTCACGCGCCGTACGCTCAATCAAATCGGCAGTATGGTATATTGGACGCGCCCCGACGGTTCCTTCTGCTATGTCAATGACCTTTTTTGTGAAAAAGTAGAACACTCCCACGAAGAGTTGATGCAAATGAACCTCGTAGATTTTTTTCCGGGGTCTACCAAAGCAGATTTTCAAGCAGGTTGGGAACGCCTCCGGCAAGGCGAAGTACTCGGTCAAGAAATCTTAATAACTCTAAAAAATGGGCGACAATTTCCGATCAAACCAAATGTAACGTTGTCTTATTTTGAAGGCGAAGAGTGTGCTTGCGCAACAGCAGTAGACCTCACAGAGCACAAGCAGGTGGAAGAAGCATATCAGCACCACGCCAAAATGCTCGAATGGAGCCGCTACTCGCTCAACCAATCGCACGAGATGATTTATTGGCAAGATGAAAATAAAAAGTTTCTGCATGTGAATGATTTTATGTGTAAAAGTCTGGGTTACAAGCGCGAAGAGTTGCTGCAATTGAAAGTTACCGATTTATTTAAGGATGCTACCGCAGAAGAATACCTTACTTCTTGGAAAGACCTTTTGGAAAAAGGAGCGATTCGTAGACAAGAACTGATGATATATCGTAAAAATGGCACTTCTTTTCCAGTAGAATGCAGCGTGACACTGGTAAAATTTGATGACGAACAAGGGGCATGCGGCGTACTTACCGACATCAGTGAGCGCAAGCAAAAAGCAGAAGAATTACATCGGGCATTTGATGAGATCAAGCGTTTGAAAGATGAATTGGAGTCGGATAACCGCATATTGAAAGACGAAATAGATATAGAATTTAATTTTAGTCACATCATCAGCAGAGCGACTTCCTACAAAAAAGTATTAAAGCAAATAGACCAAGTAGCAGACACCGATGCGACCGTACTAATATTAGGTGAAACTGGCACGGGCAAAGAGCTACTGGCACGTGCACTGCACCAAGCGGGGTCTCGCGCTGACCGCCCAATGGTGAAAATAAACTGTGCCGCCTTACCCGAAAATCTGATTGAAAGTGAACTCTTTGGGCATGAAAAAGGAGCGTTCACAGGTGCTTATCAACAAAAGAAAGGACGATTCGAGTTGGCGAATAAAGGGACTATTTTCTTGGATGAAATTGGAGAATTACAACTGGATTTACAGACTAAATTGCTGCGCGTTTTACAAGAGGGCGAGTTTGAACGGGTAGGCGGCAGTCAAACCATCAAAGTGGATGTGCGCGTGGTAGCCGCTACGAATCGAGATTTGGAAGAACTGGTGCAGGAAGGCAAATTCCGGCAAGACCTTTTCTACCGACTCAATGTATTCCCGATTTACAACATTCCTTTGCGCGAGCGGCGCGATGATATTCCTTTGATGGTCAAGCATTTTATAGAAAAGTTTACCCAAAAATCAAAAGGCGGCAAACGCGAATTGGACATTTCGCAAAGTACAATGGACCGATTGATGCAATACGATTATCCGGGCAATGTGCGCGAGTTGGAAAACATCATCGAACGGGCAGTCATCTTATCCAATGATAATACGTTAAGAATTGATGCGTCGTTTTTCCAGACCCAGAAATCGAATGCGAATGGCAATTTCAAAACCTTGGAAGAGATGCAACGCGAGTATATTTTGGAAGCCTTGCGCCGTACAAATGGACAGGTAAGTGGTGATTTTGGTGCCGCTAAATTACTGGATATCAACGATAAAACCCTCGCCTCCAGAATGAAAAAATTGGACATCACCAGAATGGATTACTTGAGTGAGTGAGGCAGTAGGCAGTTCATTTTCTCAACTCAATATTCGCATTAAAATCAAATTTATACCCTATTTGTCAACGCGTTGAGCGACTGCTCCCTACTCACCTTCTGATATTTCAGAAATTTAATTTAATAATGCGATAAAAATAGCCCAGTATATACTTGCTCTCCCTATATTACAGCAAAATTCTTTTATACCTACCTTTGGTTACAATCAGTAGTCTGAAAAGAGCTCCGTCCATACATTTATCTATTTTCTAAGGACGTTAAAAAAAATGGCGAAAACAATACTTCCTCCATCCGATCTCTTCCGCATACACGCAGAGGCTACAGAAATATTGCAACAAGGTATCTTATGGCTCAATGAAGAAGGCACTATTTTGCACGTCAATACGCAATTTGCGCTTGATTTAGGCTACACTTCTGATTCGTTCACACCTACTACTATCTTTCAGCTTAATCCTTACAACACTTATATGGATTGGCGAAAGCAATGGAAGGAGCTACTTGAATATAAGCAAATAACTTTAGATGCGAAATACTTAGCGGCAGACGGCTCCATTCGTCCGGTAAAAGTGCAGGGTGTTCTCTTAGAATGGAATGGGCAAAAAGTGTGTTTCAGTATGGTGGAGCAAGAACAAGTACAGGTGTCAAGCCAGTTGCCATTATATGAAAATGCGCACTTGCTGCACGAGTCGAGCGAACTGGTTTGTTGGCTGCGGGAGGACGGTTCTTTGGTAGCAATAAATGATAAAATGTGCAATGAATCAGGCTACAGCCGGGAGGAATTGAAACAAATACGAATTTTAGATATTTATAAAAAACATTTTACAGCCGAAAAATATGCCAAAGAATGGCAGCAGCTTTTGAAAAATGGCTTACTCAAAGGCGAAACGTTATTGCTTAGAAAAGATGGGAGTGAATTGCCCGTCCTCTATCATGTGACGGTTACGCCCTTTTTGAAAGAGATTTGTGCTTTTTTTGTAATGACAGATATTTCAGAAAATAAACGACAGGAAGCAGCACTTCAGAAAGCATTTGAAGAAATAAAACAACTCAAAGAAAAAGCGGAATTAGAAAATCTTGGATTGAAAAATAATATAGCGCTTGAGTACACTTTTGGCGACATCATCAGTGCCAGCAAGTCTTACAAAAAAGTCCTTAAAAAAATAGAACAAGTAGCAGATACGGAAGCAACCGTATTGATAACTGGCGAAACCGGCACGGGTAAAGAACTCTTAGCGCGTGCCATCCACCAATTTAGCAAGCGTAAACATCGCTCGATGGTGAAAATAAACTGCGGCGCACTCCCGGAGAACTTGATTGAAAGTGAGCTTTTCGGGCACGAAAAAGGTGCATTTACAGGGGCTTATCAGCAAAAATTAGGACGGTTTGAACTGGCGCATCAAGGCACCCTTTTTCTGGATGAAGTAGGAGAATTGCCGCTCAATTTACAAACAAAATTGCTGCGCGTATTGCAGGAAGGAGAATTTGAGCGCGTAGGCGGCACGAAAACGATCAAGGTAGATGTGCGCGTCATCACGGCTACCAATCGAAATCTGGAACAAATGATGGAGAATAAAAAATTTCGGCAAGACCTCTATTATCGGCTCCATGTATTTCCGATTTATAATATTCCCTTGCGCGAGCGGCGCGAGGATATTCCAATTTTAGTAGCTCATTTCATTAAAAAATTTGCACAAAAAATAGGTAGAAATATAACCGAGGTCAGTCAAGAATCACTGGAGATGCTCACAAAATATGACTTCCCCGGCAATGTACGAGAATTAGAAAATATCATTGAGCGAGCTGTGATTTTATCTGACAGTCCTGTACTTACCTTCGATCCTTTTGCCCTAAAATCTGCTAAACAAACGACTACTGCTGCCACTTTTAAAACCTTGGATGAAATACAGCGCGACCACATTTTGGAGGCACTGCACCGCACGGGCGGACAAGTAAGTGGCACTAAAAAGGCGCTGCTAACCTATTGGGTATCAACGATAAAACCCTCATCTCCAGAATGCAAAAGCTCCATATTAATGAAAAAATGAAAAAGGGAAAGAATGAATAATTAAGCTGTACCTTTTTTAGAAGTCAGAAGTTGGATGCCAGATGCCAGAACTTCATTCTACCTAATGTCGTCAACTTAAGGAAAAAGGTGCAGCGCACCGAAATCTTGGTAGAAACGTTTAATCATCGTATGGATAGGTGCAGCGCACCAAAATATATCACCAAACGAGGGCACGATATGCCGGTGCGCTGCACCTCGTAAACGTGTTTTCTCTTTTTTCTACCAATATTTCGGTGCGCTGCACCTCATTTTCATTTTAAGTTGATGACATTCCACCATTCTCATCATTCTTGATTTAACACTGATATTTCGGAAATTTTCTGAAATATCAGGAACGTGTATTTATAATTTAATGTATAAATAGCTAACAGTAAGGCAATTAAACTTGGCACAGTATTAGTAGTAGTACCTCCAAAAGATTTTACCGATGAGCGCGTTATATGCATTAGACAATCCCACAATGTACAATCAACTAAGCGACGAAGAGTTTGAACAACTAATTATTGGACAAGGTATAGGAGCGATAGTGACCATAGCTACCCACAACATGAGAGGCGCAGCCATGATGCACGCTATTATGGAAGGGCTTGCAAAGGAATATCTAGAGCAGATGAGCTTTTTTTATCTTGCGCAGGATTCCAACAAAACCATCGAAAAGTATGGATTACACGATATTTCTGCTATTCTCTTCTTCTGCAATGCGGAAATAAAAGATCACCAAATCGGCTTGATAGCGAAAAATAAATTGCGAACCAAAATAGACCAGTTTATTGCTACGGTAAAAGGAGATTAACAATAGCTGTTTTGAAGTAGGATTAGAAAACTTCCGAAGTTTCCCAATCCTTGACACAACAAAAAAGGTGTTAAAAAAACATCAGAAAAACTTGCCTATTTCATTTCTTTTTACCTGAACATCTTACAAGCCCATTCGTTTTAATGGAAATATTTCTTTACAAGAAGTACATCTTACATATATGAGATGAGAGGCATTGTTTTAATGAATAAACAGTTATTTTATTTTGTGTTTTTATGAATGCCTCTTTTTTAATTATGATTTTAAGTGAAAATGGTATAAATTATTAAACCAAAAAACCAAATGTCATGCAAACCATTGGAAGCAGAGATCAATTTAGAAGGGAAGCGCAGAGTATGCTTCAAAATATAGAGCAACAATTAAATGACCTCAGTCAAGCGGGTCAAGGCACAAATAAATCAGTTTCAGCGGATACAAGCACAGAAATCAATCGCTTGAAAAATCAGCATAAAAATTTGAAAGAAGCATTGGAGAAATATGGAAGTGTGAATGAGGACAAGTGGTCGCAGGTACAATCCGAAGTGCAATCCGTTTTTGACGAAGCGCATAGCTCTTGGGAACAGTATCGCACCAATCCATCCGCCGTTTCTTCTTGGGGTAATCCTTCTCCAAATTCTATGCAAGATAATGAGGAGGACAAATATCAAGTGAGTACAGGACAAAGTGATCGAGGTGATGCGGGTCAAATGACGGGTATGGGCGACCGGAGCGGTATGGAAGACAATCAGGGTAGATCACGTGCTTATGATGACTCGGATACGGTGAATAACCAAAATGGGCAAAATAAACAATATCAACAAAAAGATCAGTTGTTGGGAAGCGAAGAATACGATAAGGATGAAAATATAGACGAGGAAGGTGGGGTAGTAGGGCAGGAGCGTGGTATCAGTAACTAATCAACTGTGTGGGATTCGCGTTCTATGTGATTTAAATAAGAGTTAAGAAAATTTTAAAAGTTTTCTAATTCTCCTTAACTTAGCAATTACTAATTCGTCGGCAGATTTTATACGATTAACAAAATAAAAATCTTGTAGGCGAGTTTCAATATTTAATTTTATATTAATAAATTTCAAAAAAACGAATAATCATGAATCAGAGAAAAGTAATGTTAGCATTAGGTTTCGGCTTATTGGCAGGTAGTGCAGCAGGTTATTACTTAGCATCCGAAGACGGTAAGAAATTCCGCAAGCAAGTTGGAAATCGCTTGAAAGATGTTGAAAATCAAGTACGCGACACCGTTCGCAATCAGGCATCCAATATTACGGAGAAAATCAGTACCGTTGCTGATGGTGCTAAAACTTGGGTGAATGATATGACCCAGACTGCTAAGGACAAGTTGTCTTATGCTTCTGATAAAGCGGAAGATACGGTAAATGAGGCTGAAAATAGCTTCAACAAAGGCGTAGATCGTGCCAAATCTAACATCCAAAACAAAGTAAAACAAGCAGGAGAAAACGCAAACAACTAATATAAGTAGTTTGCACCTTTTTATTCGCTCATATTATGATACCTGTTTTTACACTGGCATTTACACCCTGCTGGTGTAGCAGGTGTCATAAGTGTTCGTATTTATTGAAAAACCAACCACACGCTTATATTCATGAAAGCCACAGATGAACTGTTAGAAAACCTTGGTGAAACCACAGAATACGCCCGTAATTATGCGGACAAACAAATTGCCTATGTGCAGTTATTGGTGGCAGAGCGCACGGCCAAAGTAGCATCTACGCTCGTAACAGTAATAGCTGTTACCTTTATTGCATTACTGATTATTTTAATGTTATCTTTTACACTCGGATTTTATTTAGGCGATGTGTTTGGCTCTTATCCAATTGCATTCCTCTGTGTTACAGGCGTATACGTACTTATTGGAGGTGCTATTTTCTTGTTTCGTAGGCAGTTTGTTACCAATCCTATTCTTACTTTAATTATAAGAGCTATGTTAGATTAAAACGAAATGCAAACCAACATTACTATGGACTATAAATCTATTCAAACTTTAGCAGATTTACAAAAAGCAAAATCAACACTTCGAGAGGAACTAAATGTAAGTAGACATGAACTCCTACGCACACTCGAGATGACTCGTTCGCGGGGAACGCGGCTGTTCTGGAGAGGACTTGCGTTGCCGGCAGGATTATTGGGTTTGGGTGCAATAGGAATGCGGGTAGCCCGAAATTCATTTGATAACCAAGCAGAAAAAGGCGTTCAAACTTTAGACTTGAATGAACCCGACCAATACGGAAATACCGATACCAATACGGACACCGGTGGTGGAAAATGGTATATGGAATTAATTCCCATAGCTATAAATCTGTTTCAAATGTTTATGGCGAATCGCAAAAATAACAATGATATTTATCAAGGATCGGAAGAAGATGCCGAAGATTATTATCAAGAAGATGCTACTTATCCGATGCAAGAGGCAATGAGCACCCAGCCAAGCCGTATGCATTAAATACTAAATTGCACAGACTTTAATTATCGTGATTTAGGAAGTATTGAAACATAAGACTTCCCAAATCTATATTCTAAACCTCAGTCTTAACCTTCAATCTTAACATTACCTTTACCTCAACCTCACCTCGCATATTGAACTTTTATTGTCTTTATTCTTTCTATACAACAAACCGCGATAAATTCCACAAAGAAATATCATATAAAATTTACAAAGAATATAAATAATCATTAACCTATATTCTAATAATGGCAGTCTTAGGAGTAAAATGTGAAAATTCAAAACTATTCTGCGTATTTTTATAGAAAACACATATAATCCAACTCCTCATGAGATTTGAAATTGGTCAGGCTCAACCACACGTATTGATACAAACACTGGCAAATCAGCTTGGCATTGCATCTTGATAGTGACTGTATCACTATTTTCCTGTCATCAGGAATGCTAATTCCTGTTACTAACATTACATTATAATCAAAAACAAGATAACACGCTGCGACGCGATGTTATACGATGCAAGATATTAAACGCGTATTTAACGGGGCTCTTTTGACGGTAGGAACCTGCCTTGGTAGGCGACTGCCGTCCTTTTTTTCTCCTACCACGTATTCAAAGTGTTACCTGAACATTCAATCCCTCCTTTCTTTCTAAAAGAGAACGCTTCATTAAGACCTGACAGGTTTTCTTAATAAAACTAAAACAATATTACCATGCGATTTCTCATCAGGCTGTTGGTCAATGGATTATTAGTGTATGCCGCTTCCGGTTTACTATCTGGCGTATTTGTAAAAGGCTATATTGAAGCGGTTATCGTAGCAGTTTTATTAACAATTGTCAATTCGCTGGTGCGCCCGATTATTACGGTGCTTACGTTACCAATCACCATCCTCACGCTGGGACTTTTTATGTTAATTATAAATGGAGCGATGGTGCTGCTGGTAGACTGGTTTTTGGATGGTTTTAACGTAGATGGCTGGTTTTGGGCAATTCTATTTTCTATTGTCTTGGCTATTTTCAACCTCTTTTTTGGCGGATTCGACGTGGGCAGTCGCGCTTACAATACCCGCAGGAGAAAAGTAGTATAACTCAACAATAATAAATTGAACAACTTGCTCCCTCATCCTTTTAGAATAGAATAAGATAAATTTTTGATTTATAAATCTGATAATCAATTTGTTAGATTTACAAAATCGAATTTTATTTTAATGTATATATTGTTTAGTTTAAAATAAAAACACGTCGAATTATGAAAAAATTAAATGTAAGTTTGCTGGCAATCGCCACTTTCGGGCTATTTGCATTCACAGCTTGTCAAAATAATTCCAAAGTAGAAGAGGCGCGGGAAGACGTGCGGGAAGCACAAGAAGAAGTAAAAGAAGAGGGCGAAGAAGTGCAAGAAATAGTGCAAAAAGAAAGCGCAGAGTTGAAAGAAGACATCCGAGATGCGCAAACCAAAGTAGACAAACGCTTAGTAGAATTGCGCCAAGACTTGAACGATGCCTCTGCCGATGCAAAAGTAAAAATCAACCAACAAATTGAGCGTTTGGAAACTAAGCGGGTACAATTAGGTACAGAACTTGACCGAGTAGGTGAAAATATGTCAAGTGGCTGGGAAACTTTTAAAATGAATGTGCGTAAGACGCTTGAAGATGTAGAGGAAGATATAGATGGAGACGGAGATATGTAAGAAATAGGATAGGTGAAAATTTAAACAAGTTTTTTCTGTGATATCGCCTTTTGACGATTGACCAACGCAGCGCTTTTTGACGATACGAATCGTCGGAAAGCGCTTTCTTATTTGGTGGAAAAGGTTAGGAAAGCTTGGAGCTTTCCTAACCTCAAAACTGCGGAGGAGGAGGGATTTGAACCCCCGGTACGCTCTCACGTACGTCTGTTTTCAAGACAGGTGCAATAAACCGCTCTGCCACTCCTCCGAATGTTAAATAATACCTTTTTCTTTCAAAAAATTATACCCGTTTATAGTTTTGAAAAAGCGTTCTCTTTTGAAAGCTTCAGATTTCGTTTCAAATGTTTCTGGGTAGATTAATTGCCAAGGGCGATACGCTTTTGTGAACGAACCGTACCCAGATTGTGTCTTTTCAATCTTTTTTCTACATCTTCTGTGTGTCCATAATAATGCCGATTGTTAAGCTGGCTTCTTAAAATATAGGAAAAATACATTTCAACTTATTTAAATTTGAACCCCCGGTACGCTCTCATGAACGTCTGTTTTTTTCGTAGGAATCCCGATGGGAATTGCACCTGTCTTGCCCCAAAGGGATTCCTACGGAAAAACCGCTCTGCCACTCCTCCGGGTAATGTTTGAAAGTTTTTAGTTTGGGGTTTCTCGTATGCCGTTTCTTGTTTACGTTACGATGAGTCCACGTTTCAGTCTGGCATCTGACATCTATTTATCTGGCATCTCGTTTTAGGTTTTACTCAAAGCGCCTACAAAGATAATTAGTTTGTCCAAAAAACAGAACAGTTCGCGCCGAAAAAAAATTCCAATCGCTTGTTTCATATATGAATAAATATTTATTGTGCAAAAACAATTTTATAAGTAGAAAAAGTTTGCATAATTTCTAAAAGGGAGTATATTTGCAGTAACGTATTAAATATACGATTTCAACCTCTCAAGATTACACATCACACAAACGGCTCGTACTAAGCATTTCCCTTTGCTTAACAGTTCTTTTTTTAATCAATGAGTCGGAAAAAAACATACACTTTTAAGGCAAAACTTGCATTGTGAACTACTTACAAAAAAATAGCTGTACAACACACTTATTTTAGCTTAATTAATCATACGGCAGTTCGGTGCACAGTAAAGATTTTCATTTTATAATAATTTGGCATACTGGTAGAGATTGGTCTTTTCTTAGCCATGCTACCTTTTCATTAACCCGTTCAGATAACACTTCACTTTAAGGCATTGCATTACCCGCGTCGGTAATGCATCAATCTGTTATTTCCACAATTTTATTTGATAACTAAATTTATAAATACGTATGAAACAAATTTACGATGTTTCAAAACGACTCCTTAGTACGCTACGGATAGGGGGTTTGTTGCTGCTATGCTGGTCATTAGCACAGCCCTCGCTTTATAGCCAATGCCCGGCTCCGCCCTGCATTGCCAATAATGATGCCCCAATTAACTTCTCCGGCTATCACTGTGGCATTACTGGCATTTATGGACTCTATTACAGTTCCGGAGGAGAAGCCATTGCAGGTACACCCGACGGCTGCGCAGGCGCGCTCACCGTGGGTATGGGTGGTAGTTACGCTGTCAATGGTAGTTTGGAAATCCAAGCTGGCGGTAGCCTGACCGTCGAGAGTGGCGGTGTTGCCCACATTTTTGGCAATATGTACAACATGGGTACCATTGATGTACAAAGCGGTGGAACGCTTTACTTCTATGGCGACCAATGGATTAACGGTTCCGCCGCTGCGGTAACTGGGGCGGGTACGATTCACTTTTATAATCCGCGCCCTGCACCCGATGGCATGACGACTATTGGCGGATTTACTCGACCGGTAGATGGCGCAAATGGCTTCGCGGCTGCTGCGAGTACGCAATGTTTTGATGCCGGCGGCATTACGATGCAACCCAATTTTGTTTTTACCAACCCCAATGACATCAATTTTACGGGGCTGACTTACACTTTTAACTGGGCAACTAATCCGCCAAGCATCGCTGCGGGTGCTGATAATGCCGGTTTCTCGGGGCAAGCAACATTTGGAATAGATGGCACCCGACTTTGGCTCAATAATAATACGATGACGATGACTTCGTCGGGTACATTTAGCGGCTGCGGTCCAGACCGTTTTGTGGTGACTAATGGCACGGGTACACTCACCAAAACAGGGCTGAGTGCAGGCGCTTTTCTCTTTCCGGTGGGTCCTTGTGATGACGACTACGCCCCTGCGCAGATTACCGACGGTACGCTTGGCGCGGACGATTATGCGGTGCGGGTACAAAATTCGCTCTCTACTCCCTCTACCGTGCCAGATGTGACGGCTCCTACCGAAGGTCCCGGTCGCTACTGGAATGTCACCAGCCCTGCTTCCATGTTTATGACACTCGACTTGTTGCATGATAAAGATGCCAATGAAGGAGCAGCCTATGCTGCCAATGACAATATCGCTTATATCACCCGCAATGTAGGCGCGCCCAGTGGCAGTGGTGCGACCGAATCGCTGGTCAATTGGGATAGAAGCGGTGCGCCCACCAACGAAGCTGCCGGTGCGCTGCAATGCGGTGGCGGTGCAATCGCTAATTCTGGGGTACTGACGCGCAGTTTTACCGGCGTATTGAATACTAACCCTTGGTACTCCAAGTCGTTTGACCACAACACACCCCTGCCCATCGAGCTACTGGAATTTACCGCTAACGCTGTTGCTAATCAAAAAGCACTACTCAAATGGAGTACGGCCACCGAGAAAAATAATGCCTACTTCTCCATTCAGCGCAGCCGAGACGGCATCAATTGGATAGAAATCGGACAGGAAAAAGGCGCGGGCAACTCCTTAGAAACGCAGTTTTATAAGCACACGGACGAAAAGCCTTTCATCGGCGTGAATTACTACCGTTTGGAGCAATTTGATTTAGACGGTGCTTCTTCTTTTAGTCCCATCCGTACCGTGGCTTTCACCGGCAAAGGGGAACTGGCAGTGACTGCCTATCCCAATCCTACCAATCAGGTATTGAACTTGCAAATAGACGGTGGAAAAGAGCGTACCTACGAGCTGGTTGTCTTCAATGTCTTAGGGCAACGCTTGCCTATTTCCTTTACACAACTACCCACCGGCACGTTGCAACCACTTAATACCGCCAACTGGACACCAGGCGTGTACTGGCTACAAATCAGCACCGAACAAGGCGGCATTGTACATACTATGCAAATCGTAAAAGTGGAGTGATGAGAAGATAGGAGGATGGGAGCATCCAGTATCCATAGCATCCAGTATCAAAATATCGCAATTTCTTAATCAACCTTTTCACAATTTCAAATCTTATGAAAAAGCAATTTCTACAAAAAATAATATCGCTGCTCGTAGTCACCTTGTGCCTCGTAGCGACTATCCAAGCGCAAACCAAAATCGGACCACCCGCCGGAGCACCCAACGCCAATGCCATGCTGGAAGTAAGTAGCACCAATAAAGGCTTACTCCTCCCGCGCCTCGCACTGGTGCAAACCACCAACCCCGCGCCACTCACCGCCCACGTAGCGGGTATGTTTGTGTATAACACCGCCACCGCCAACGACGTAACGCCCGGCATCTACTACAACGACGGTACGCAGTGGGCGCAAGGGAAGTTTGCCACGTGTCAGGGTTTTGGTACGCCTTCAGTGAGTGGTACGCAGCCTACACCCGCGAATACATCCACTAAGATACTTTTTACCAGTGAAGATTATGATATAGGCAACGTTTTTACACCCGCTACTGGCACTTTTACCGTCCAGCAGGCTGGGAGATATATTATTACCGGCGCAGCAGTTTCTCAAAACACTACAGCATTCACTGTTACCCAAGGTCTTAGCATCTTCAAGAACAATGTGGAAATAGTACGTGGCACTAATGCTTTTGCAACGCCTAGCGAGGGAAAGGGAAATGTAGTATCATATATAGCTGACTTGGCAGTTGGTGATGCGATTGATGTAAGAATTTTTAACACTGCAACCTTATCTATATTTCAAGCCTCCTTCTCCGCCGTAAAAGTAGATTGTGGTGCGGCAGGTACAGGCGGTGTCACTGCATCTGCTCCCCTTACCGGTGATGGTACGGTAGGCATGCCCCTCGCCATTTTGAATAACAGCTTCTGGGAAACCGACGGCAACACCGGAACGGTCGCCGCTACCAATTTCATCGGTACGACCGATGCGGTGGATTTTGTCACCAGAACGAATAGCTTGGAGCGCATGCGCGTGACCAGCGGCGGCAACGTGGGCATTGGGTTATCTTCGCCCGCCGACAAGGTAGATGTGGTAGGTGGCAGTGTAGGCGTGCGCGACGACCAGCAGGGCTTCAAGCTCGGTGGCCTTACTACGATGGGCTTGTACCGCAATGTGGGCGATGTAGCCGCTACTCAAAACGACATCAGTCTCCGCTCCAATGCGGCAATCGTATTGGCAGGGGATGCTAATAACAATCAAGGCGGACTATTTAATGACGGTGCTATCGTTTTTGGCATTGGCGGTCCAAGCTTCAGCAGTCCTACCTTCCAAGAACGGATGCGGCTACATGGCAATGGGGCACTCGGTATTGGTACCAATAACCCAACCGCCTTATTAGATGTCGTCGGTACGGCACGGGTGCGCACGCTCAATGCCGGTGCTAATACCGATGAGGTAGTTACTGCCGATGCCAATGGCGTACTGCGCAAGCTCCCTGCTTCCACTTTTGGCACACCTATCACCGCCAGCAATGGTCTTACCCTCGCCAGTGGCGATGTGAAACTCGGCGGCACGCTCACGCAAGCTACCGATGTGGCACTGGCAAGTAATAACCTCACTTTTAGCGGGACGGGCAATGTGGGCATTGGTACGACGGCGCTTTTGCACAAGTTAACAGTAAATACAACCATTAACGATGAACTCGGCATTGGAAGCACCATCAATGACCAGCGCAGAATTTTTATGACACCGCAGATCAGTAGTGGAGGATACAGCGGTCTGTCTGTATTGGGTGATGCCGGTATTTTCTTTGCCTCTTCTACCGGTAATATTATTACTTCCCCTACTACCAGAGGACTTGTCATTGCTCCATGGAGTGGCGCACCCACTGGGCTAAAAATCACGGAGCAAGGCAACGTAGGCATTGGTACGGCTGCGCCTGTTCAAAGGCTTCAAGTTGTAGATGCTTCGAATAATAACTACGTTGCAAGTTTTTACAATACTTTAAATAGCACCAATAGTGCTGGGATGTACATACAAGCCGGAAGCAATAACCCAGCTAATCTCAACACCCCGCTGATTGATTTTGCAAGAGCTGGAGATGCTGCCAGTATTGGTCGGATTCTTCAAAATACGGTTTCTACAGTCTCTTATATTACCTCTTCCGACCGCCGCTTGAAAGAAAACATCACGCTTTCTAAAAACGGTCTTAGCA
>Ga0163154_10001361_pt1 | contig 37881 bp, 34 predicted proteins | sample OliLakLV19MP9P1_FD_148649 | JGI IMG/M metagenome (GOLD analysis project Ga0163154, IMG submission 148649) | Freshwater microbial mat bacterial communities from Lake Vanda, McMurdo Dry Valleys, Antarctica - Oligotrophic Lake LV.19.MP9.P1 | ecosystem: Environmental > Aquatic > Freshwater > Lake >... | reverse complement strand
AACCTATCGGCAAGTCCACCTCGCAAGACCGCCGTGACCGGGCAGCGTATCTCGCCTCGCCTGAAGGCAAAGCCCGTTACCAACGGCGCAGATGCAGCATTGAACCCTTCTTTGCCACGCTCAAGGACTTCTTTCATCTCGACCCGTTGCCCGTTCAAGGGAAGACACTCACCGCTACTGTGATTCTTTTGTCCCTGTATGCCTGGAACTTGTTGGTGCTGTTCAATTTCGTCAATCATCGTCCGTTGGGCGAGGTCAAGCCGATCTTGGACTTACTCTGATCGGATGCCCCACCCTCATGTAACCTGAGTTTTGGATAGGCTCTAAACCGTTCACCTCACCCCTTGACCCCCTCTCTACGCAGTGGAGAGGGGGTCAGGGGGTGAGGTGAAGCTATCCAAAACTCAGGGTATGTAGCCATCGTTTCTTGAATGCGACGATAGACCTTATCAGCCGCGTCATCGAAAGTCGAAAACCCGTAATCGAACTCGCCAAATCCGACAGTTGTTTCATCGTTCAGATTGATGTAGAAACGACCATCGGTCGCGGCACAAAGAAATTCGATATCGACTTTATACCCGCTGAGAATAATATCGAGCCACAATGCGCCGTTGATCGCTTCGCTCATTCCGATTGACACAAAAGGGAATCGTGTTGTCAGCGCCTCTGAAAAGCGATCCAAAAGCCTTCTCACGCAATCGCCCCGACATCGCGCCAATTCGCCCCCGCTTGCGCGTTCGCCTTCAGCGTGACATTCAGCGTCGCCGCACCCTCCATCAGCCGTACCACCAGCGCCGCCGTGTCCACGACTTCGTTTTCCGGCGCTTCGAGTACCAATTCGTCATGCACTTGCAGCAGCAGCCGCGCGTGCAAGCCTGACGATTTCAGCGCCCCGTGCAGATCGATCATCGCGCGCTTCATGATATCTGCCGCCGTCCCCTGAATCGGCATGTTGATCGCCTCGCGGCGCGCCGCCTCGAATTCGTTACCGCGCGACGAATTAAAGCCTGGGAACTTGCGCCGCCGTCCGTACAGCGTCGCCAAGAAACCCTGGGTTCGCGCCATCTCCGGCGCGCCTTCGACATAGCGGCGGATGCCCGGTAAGCGTTCCATATACGTGGCGATGAACTGTTTCGCCTCCGCCAACGTGAGTTCGCTCTCGCGCGCCAGTCGATGTGCACCCATGCCGTAGAGGATGCCGAAATTTACGCGCTTGGCGAAGATGCGCTGCGATTTCGTGACCGCACCCAGTTCGATGCCGTAGATCAGCGCCGCCGTCGTCGTGTGGATGTCGTTGCCCTCGACGAACGCGCGCACGAGATTTTCTTCGCCCGTGACGTGCGCCAGAATGCGCAGTTCGACTTGGCTGTAATCAATGGACAGGATTTGCCAGCCCGGCGGCGCGATGAACGCCGCACGCACGTCGCGCCCGATATCGGAGCGAATCGGGATGTTCTGTAAGTTCGGATCGCTGCTGGAAATGCGTCCGGTACTCGTCCCGGTCTGGTTGAAGCTGGTATGTACGCGCCCCGTCGAGGGTTCGATCAGCGCGGGGAGCGCATCGACATACGTATTTTTCAGCTTGTTCAGTTCGCGGTGGTCGAGAATTTTGTCGATGATCGGATGATCGCCGCGCAGATTTTCCAGCACGCCCGCCGCCGTCGAAAAAGTGCCATGATGCGTTTTGGTGACACCGTGCGCGTTCAGTTTGAGCTTGGTGAACAACATCTCGCTCAACTGCTGCGTGCTGTTCAGGTTGAAGCTGCCATGTTCAGCGGTCATGGCGTAAATTTCGCCTTCGAGCGCGTTCAACTTTTCGCCTAACTGCCCGCTCATCGTGCGCAGATGGTCAACATCGAGCAAGGTCCCGTTGTGTTCCATCGTCGCCAAGACCGGAATCAGCGGCAGTTCGAGCGTTTGGAATAACTCAGCGGGCGTCGGCGGGTTGACCGTCCCCCACAGCGGATCGCGTTCAACGCGCGTCTCCTTCGCAACTTGCGCGCGCAACTTTGGGGAGAGTAGGCAGGTGACGATGGCATCGGCGGCGGCATAGTGCGCGGCGCTGTTAATTTTCACCATATCCATCGTGATTTGCTGTTTGCCCGCGCCGATCAAGCGTTCGATGGGCGTCATGTCGATGCTCAGTTCGATCTTCGCCAGCCGTTTCAGCCCCAAGTTGCCGCGCACGTTTTCGCCGTTGTTGGGGTCGATCAGCCACTTCGCCAGCATCGTATCGAAACCGATGGGCGCGATCTCCAAGCCGTAGCGCGACAAAATCGCGTAGTCATAGAGCGCATTGTGCGCCACCTTCGGAAGGTTGGGATCGGTCAGCGCGGGGCGCAGCGCCTCGATCACGGTCTCAAGGGCGAGTTGGTCGCCTTCTTGGTGTCCAACGGGGATGTAGTAGCCGGTTTTGCCGTCCACGCTGAGCGAAATTCCAACCAGCGCCGCCGAAACATGATTCAGTCCGGTTGTCTCGGTGTCGAACGCGATTTCTGCCGCCGCCGCGAGGGTTGCCACCATGTCAACCAGCTTGTCGGGTGTGTCCACGATGATTGTGGTCGTGCCAGGCAGCGGATCGACGGGCGTTTCCAGCTCGAACAGCGCCAACTGCTGCGATTTTTGCGCGCTGGCGGTCGCCTTGCTCGACCGCTTCGCCAGTTTTTCGAGCGGCGCGAACAGGCTGCCGAATTCCAAATCGCGGAAAATAGCTTCGACGGGTTCTGGGTCAAAATCGTGCGCGACGCACGCGGGCAAATCCAACGTGATCGGCACATCGCGGTGGATGGTCGCCAGTTGGCGGCTCAAAAACGCCAAATCGCGCCCGTCGATCAATTTCTTCTGGGTCGCGCCCTTGATCAGCGCGATGTTGGCGTAAATAGCTTCCAATGTCGGATACTGTTGCAGCAGTGTGGTGGCGGTCTTGTCGCCAATGCCCTTCACGCCGGGAATATTATCGGATGTATCCCCGACCAAGCCTTTGTAATCGGGCAGTCGGATCGGGTCGAAGCCCCATTCCTCGCGGAACGTCGGCACATCGTAGACGACATCTGGCACGGGCTTGGTCGATGAATAGCGCACGCTCGTGTAATCGGTCAGCAATTGAAACAGATCGCGGTCGCCCGTAACGATGCGCACGTCCGCACCCTGTGGCTCGGCTTGCATCGCTATCGTTCCCATCACATCGTCCGCTTCGTAGCCAGACAGCATGAGAACGGGAATGTTAAACGCTTGTACCACGCCGATGATGCGGTTGATCTGTGCTTCGAGTTCCGGCGGCATCTTCTCGCGCGTGCCTTTGTAATCAGGGTACAGCAGTTCACGACCCGTCAAACCATCATCGAAGGTGACCGCAATGTAGTACGGTTTTTCGCGCTCCATCAAGTCCATCAGCGCGCGGCTGAAGCCGAAGACCGCGCTGACAATCGCACCGTCGCGCGTGGTGAGCGGACGGTTGATCATGGCAAAGTGATGACGATACGCCAGCGCGTGACCGTCGAGCAGGTAGAGCATGGGTCGAGTCATATTCAGCCCTCAATTGAAGGACTGAGGCTAAAGGACTGAGTTTTTACTCAGCCCTCAGCCCTCAGTTCTTTAGGTTACATCCGCTCGAAATTGATGAACTGCTGAATTTCATCGATCTCCAATTGGCGTCCCGGTGTCACCACCAGATAGCCATCGCTCCACAGCGATTCGGGCTTGAGTGCGGGATTCTGTCGATACGCGATCTCGCCCGCGCGCCGCTTCAGATCGCGCACGATTTCGTAAGGCGGCGTTTCGCCCGGAATGGCGGCTAACAGATAGATATAGTCGTCTTTCGCTTGCAATTCCTGAATCTCCCATGCGCGTTCCGTCAGTTGGACGTTCATCCCGCCGACAATGGCGCTGGCAGTGCCGCTGTCGAGTACGGCAGCGTTATCGCGCAGGAGCCAGACGACCGCATATACGGTCAGTAGGGGGGCGTCCGCGCCGTTGTTGATGCCCATCGCGGCGTTGAGCGCGGCGCGATCTTCCGGCGAGAGTGACTCTTCCGTCGCCATGTCCATGCGCGCTCCCATACCCAGCGGCGCGTCGCGCGTCGGTGCATCTTCTGGGGCGGGTGCGACTTCGAGCGGCGGATATGTCTCTGGGATCGGCACATATTCGGGGACGGCTTGCAGCGCGTCGATCAACTGCTTGCCCTGCCGCCGGATATCGCGCAGTGGCGTCGTCCCGGCGAAGATCAGCGAGAGCGTCAGATCGTCCTCGGTCAGTTTGGAATACAACATGTATTCCTTGCCACTGCCCTCCAGCGTAATCAAGCGGATGCGCGCTTGACGCGGCTGTGCTTCCCAATCGTCGCCAATCGCGGCGCGCAGCTCGTCCATATCGACGCGATCCATCTCGCCCGCATACGCGACAATGCGTCCGTAACGCGCCAACAGCGCCGCCTCTGCCGTCAATTCGAGCGAAACTTGCGTCAAGCTCAACGCCAGTTGCGTGATGTATGGATCGGTGATCGGCTCGGTCAGCGCGAATGACTGACGCGCAGGCGGCTCAATCTCGATGGGCGCGAATGGCTCGGTATCGCCGTCCTCGCTGGGCGGCGGCGCATCGATGATGCGTTCGCCTTCCACGTTGACCACCGGTTCGAGCCAAGGGGCATCGGGGAACACTTCGGATGTGGGTTGCAGCCATTCGGTCGCTTCATCCATCGTCTCGGCTTCGAGGCGCTGCGCCTTCGAGACAATTGTTGCTTGATCGCTGAAACGCTCGGTTGCCAGTGGTTCGGGCAGCGTCGGTGGCGGTGGTTCGACGAGCAGTTCCGCTTCGGGCAGGGTGGACGGTAAGAAATCGGGTTCGAGGACGTAGCGGTCGATGTCCGCCGATTTCTGTTCGTTCTCCGCAATCCACGACGGGAGTGCCTGCACCTTCGGACGATTTTCGGGGAGCTGCGACTCGATGCTGGTGAGCAACTGCGAGATCGAGAACGACTCCAAGCTGGTCGATTCGTCCAGCGCGTTCAAGACCATGCGCGCAGTGTTGCTCCCATCATCCTCAAACTGTGGCAGCGACTCAAATGGGAAGCGCTGCGAGGGCGGTTTTTTGCCCTCCGCCTTATCGAGATTGCCCGTCTCTGGCAGTTTGACTTGGAGCGCCGAGAGGTAGCGTTCCAAGTTGGAATGGCTGTCACTGAGCGGCGTCGAGCCGGTTGGTTCGATCTCGAGAGGCGTTTCTCCGAAGGTGTATTCGTCGGTCTCGTTCATCCGCTGTTCAGAGAACGATGGGGCATCGTCTGTCACATCGTCAAACGCTGCGCGCAGTTCGTCATCGCTGAAGCGTTCGATTTCGTCACTCTCTTCGATGAGTTCCGTGTCTTGCACATCCTCGCCGCGCAAGAGCGACAAAACATTGGAGAAACTGCGCGCGCTCACCCCCGTGACCAGATCGCGGACTGTCCCTGACTCCTCGAAATTTGGCGCGGGCGGCTCGTCGCTTGCCAGCCGCGCGAATGAAGAATCTGACGAGGCGGGCGGCGCGATCTTGTCAGTTTCGGGCAGCATCATCGGCATATCGGGCAGCGGCAGGGTCGCCCCACGCGAGACGGGCGGCGGTACGTTTTCTGGCTTGAGTGTCGCGCCGCGTGTGCCGTTTTCGAGTTCGTCTAATATCGAATCCATGCCATCTTTGAGGATGAACTCGACAAACTGTTCTTGGCGTGCGGTCAGCGGTTTCTTCGGGCGCGAGGGATCGCCCGGCATCGTCAGGCGCGGTTTCTTCACATCGCTGCCTGTCGCGGACAGGATGTCGTCAAGACTGGTATCGCCCGCCGATTTCGCTTGGCGCGTCGGCGGCAGTTCGGGCAAGTCGCTGGGCGGGAGCGGCATGGTTTTGCCCGCTGTTGACATGGTGTTCGCTGCCGTGCTTGGGCGGATGAGATGCAAAATCGCCATGATGTCGCGCGCGGTGAAGCGCGCATCGACCACGCCCTGCAAATTCAGCGCCTTGACCACATCATCGGGCTGGCGCGGCGACGCGATCACGGCGATGCCGGGCTGAACCGCGCGTGCGCGGGCGATGATGCCCACTGCGTCCGGCACCCCGAAATCGAGCAGCAGCACTTCTTGCGGGTTTTCGCGCAGATAGTCGAGCGCCGCTCCCGCTGCCGTGAAGGGATGCACTTGATACGCGCCCGCGCGCTCCAACGCTTGCTTGAAACTGATGGCGAACGACAACTGGCGATGGATCATCAGCACGGTTGTGACCATGATTGCGTCTCCGCTTTTCCCTCAAACTCAAAACGGTATCGGCGCGACGGTCACAGTGACCGTGCCGATATTGTTCACGTCGCTGATTTCCGTCACCTGCAAGCCGCTGTCTGCCTGCACTTGGATCGTGTAGGGACCCATCGATGTAAAGGTGTACGAAAACTCCAAGACGACGCTTTGCCCTGCGCCCAGACTGCCAATAATGCCAATATTCTGAACGCCACCGCTTGGCGTGATCGTCGCTAGGTTGCTGAACTGACCCGTGCCGCCGCTGCCCAAATTGGTGACGACGGCGGCAATGCTGGTGGTCACCGTGCCGTCACCGCCGAGCGTCAACGTTGAGGGGATGGTAATTTGCGTCACCACCAGATCGGGCAAGCCGGGCGTAAGCGATGGTGGCAGGGGTTGCGTAGGTATGATCGTCGGCGGGGCGGTAATCACAGGTGGGAACGTGATGAACGCTGTTGGTGTAGCGGGCGACGGCACAATCGGGATGCTGAAGCAGTTACCCAATACCTGCACGACGTTGGCGCTGACCCAGCCGTTGAAATTGCCGTAGCGGATATACCACCACGTATTATCGAACAAGCGCCCGATGATCGGCGCTTCGACGCTGGCGGGAATCAACGTGATCGCCGGGTTGAAATTTGTACTGGGACCCGTGCGAAGGTTGACGCTGCCCGTCGTTGTGCGAATACGGCACGTCGGATTGAACGGGACGCTGGTCTGGACTGTGATCGCGGTACTGATAATCTGTGCCGTGCGCGTCGGCGTGAGGAACGTGGGCGCTTCAATCGTTAATTGGATCGTCGCGGCGTCGCTGGCGACTGACGAGCGATAGGCAACCACTTGGATCGTCAGATTGCCAACTTGGGTGGGCGTGAAATCAAGGGTCGTGGTGAAGCTGCGTTCGCCGTTCGCGGTCGCGGTCTTGGCGATGCGCCCATCGACCAGCAACTGCACACGGTTGATACCCACACTGTCGGTGGCGGTCGCATTGACCAACACCTGCGTGTTAACGGGAATGCGGTCGCCCGTGCGCGGGGTATTGATCGTGATCAGGGGCTTGGCGGCAGGGGGTGGGGCGGTTGGCTCACTGCTCCCAGACAGGTTGCAGCCGCTCAACAACAGCAGCAGCAGCGCAAGCAAGCTGATCGAGATGGTGCGCGTGGACAGGACATGACGACGCGATAAGGCGATGCGGTGACACATGGGCGCATCCTTCGTGACATAAAGGAATTCTAACGCACAATTGTACACCATTTCCCGAAAATGGGCGACACAGGCGGCAAAAGGAAACAGCCCCACGTTGACGCGAGGCTGTTTTGAATACAATATACAACAGAGTGCTGAATGCGGAGCGCCTAAACAGCTTGCTGTTCAGTCCTCAGTACGCACTTTTTTTCTTTAGCCGTTGATCGGCTCTTTGAAGATGATATACCGCCCCATGTCGTCGCCTTTGGCGATACATGTGGTCATATCGACTTTGAATTCACGCCCGCCAGAGACCCAGCGTAAACCCTCTTGCAGTAACCCCTGTCCCATATAGCAGACCGGGCGATCCAATCCTGAGCGTCCCCAACACAGCGCGCAGCGTTCCATCGTGTAGATGATTTTGTCGCCGCCCTCTTCGTAGACGTTCGAGATTTGATCCGAGAACTGCGAGAAGATGTTCGCCATCGCTGGCACGCCCACGCGGAGTTTGGCGTTCAGCGGCAGCACCTTGAATGCCAAGTCGCCGACGCCCGCCAGCGCGCCAAATGAGCGCAAGCCGCCCGCGAAGATCGCACGACCGGCGCGCAGCGCCAAGCCGCGTCCACCGCGCGGACCGTACATCTCTTCGAGCGCGATATTCAACGCGGTGAAATCGGTGAAATCAAACGCCTTCTCTAAGTTATCCGGCGGGTAATTGTCCACATACTGGGGCATCCCGGCGAGGTTGAGAATAGCGTTGAGACCATTCTTGCCCATGATCTCTTCCATCGCTTCAATGGCAAGACGGGCAAATTTGTTGGGATAGTAATATCCACTCTTCTCACGCGGCATCGTGCCAGGTCCTCCATTTGTGCGACGGTGCGTAGCGCAGCAGGGTCAAGCGGGAACAACGCTGCTACTATTCAGTATAACGCTACCCAAATGCAAACTCAAATTTGAATCGATTGTCGGAACGCGCCCGCGCAAACTCCACGGTCCCGTCCACACAATTTGTACATCGACTACGGTGCCACGCAGATCGCCCACACCGTCGAAAAAGACCAGCTTGTTCTGGGGCGTGCGCCCGCGCCAATTGCCTTTGACACGATCTTCGACCAAGACTTGCACCGTCTGTCCGAGATAGCGCGCGTTGATGTCCGCCAAAATGCGCGCCTGCTGCTCATCGAGCGCATCGTGACGCCGCTTCTTCTCATCTTCCGGCACATCGTCGATCATCCGCCGCGCGCTGACGGTGTTGGGACGCGGACTATAGCGCGCCAGATGCACTTTATCCCAACGAATCTCGGATAGCAAGTCAAATGTCTGTTGATATTGTGTTTCTGTTTCGCCAGAGAACCCAACAATGATATCCGTGTGGATCGCGACATCCGGCACGCGCCTGCGGATGCGCTCGATCAATCGTCGATAATCATCGAGTGTATAGCCGCGCTTCATCGTTTCCAACAACGCATCGTCGCCCGCTTGGACGGGGACTTCGATCTGCGGCATCACGCGCGGAAGTTCCGCAACGGTATCCAACAGTTCGTCGCTCATCCAATTCGGATGGCTGGTCAAAAAACGGATGCGTTCGATACCCGTTTCTTCGGCGGTTCGATGCACAATGCGCAAAAGCGCCGCTAAATCGGGCCCGTCGGGAATGTCTTTCCCATAGCGATCCACGATTTGCCCCAAGAGCGTGACCTCTTTGACGCCCTGCCGAGCGAGGCTGCGCACATGCGCGACGATCTCGCCGACGCTGCGGCTGCGTTCTGCACCGCGCCGAAACGGAATGATGCAGAAGGTACACGCATGAGAACAGCCGTAAACCACAGGGACATAGGCGCTGATCAGGCTGCCGTGTTCGTGCGCAGGCAGCAGCAGTTCGCCGTCCATGCCGATACCGAGCGCATCGGCGTCCGCCACGTCGTTTTGAAGCGCGTCCCGTCGCGCCCGTTCGCGCGCTTCGACCGCCAGCAGTTCGTTCTCAGACATGCGCGTCTTGAGGAAATCGATCATCGGCGCGGGCTGCGACGGGGCAAGGAACACATCCACGAACGGCAGTTTTTGACGCAGCGCCAGCGCATCGCGCACGCCAACCATGCAGCCCATCACACCGATCACCTTGTTGGGGTCGGCGCGCTTGGCATCGCGCAAGATGTACAGATTATTCAGCGCCTTGTCCTCCGCTTGTTGGCGGACAACGCACGTATTCACCACGACGATATCCGCATCCTTCGCGTCGTCGGATGCGCTATAGCCCATCCGCTCCAACTCTGACGCGAGGTGCTGCGAGTCCGCAGTGTTCATCTGACAGCCGAACGTGAGGATATGGTACTGCATGACAATCGATTCCATCTTGATTGATAGGGTGATTGTAGCGTTCAGCGCGGGGCGCGTCAATGTGGTGTCATTCGCACAATACCGCACGCATTCGCACATCCCCGAAGCTGCCGACGGATGTGGGCAGCACGCGGAACGCGATCCGATTGTCGTCCAGCGCCACCATATCGCTCACATCCAGCTCGAAGGGCGTTTGAAGCACGCCCAAATTGCGCCCGTTCAAATGGAGTTCCACGTCCGACGGCAGCGCCTTAATCGTCAGCACAAAATTCCAGCACAAGTCGTCCATCGGCGGCAGATCGAACGCCCGCGTTAGCCACGCGACCCAGCCTTCGGGACGGCGCTTGTCGAACGACCAGACAAACAGCGATGGCACAACCTGCGGCTCCATGAATTCGTAGAGCTTGGGATCGAGTTCCAGATAATCACACTGCCAGCCGCCGCCGAGTAGGATATAAGGGAAAGTCGTCATATCGTTTTCCATATGGTTTGGGGGCTATTTTACCTTGCGGTTTCGTCTATTTTTACATGGCGGCTGAAAAACTGCCAAATGAGTTCCGTCGCGCTGAAATCTTGACTCGTTAACCCTAAACTGGTCGAGACTTCGACACTTGTCCCCGCCCACGTATGCCCGCCGAAATACACGCCAATTAGCGTGACTTCCGCCGCTTGTTCACAGTCGGTAGACGCCTCGATCAGCGCGCGCGTGCCGTCGTCGGGCGCGGCATCGTCCATAGGGTCTATCTGCGAATCGCCGACACAGCCGTTGACCTGTCGCCAAAAGCGCACCGTATCGCGCGCCGATAGGTAGCCCCCGCGCACGCCCGTCCACGGGATGACGGTATCATCCGTCCCCTGAACGATCATGACGGGAATCGGGTCGGCATCGATACATTCTTCGAGAATATAGGCGGGCATGGTCGAGGCGACCGACGCCACCGCTGCGAATATGTCGGGCAGCAAACAGCCCAGCCGATATGCCAGCATCCCGCCCATCGAATAGCCCGTCGCGTAGACGCGCTCTGGATCGATGCGCAAGTTCGCTTCGAGATACTGCGTAATCGCCGCTAGGAACGCCACATCGTTGATCGTGCCATCAACGCGCGAGTCCATCGGACGTCCGTCGTTCCACACACGGTCGATGCCGTCCGGGTACACCACGATCACGCCGTCGCGCTCCGAAATCGCATTGAATGCCGAAATGACCTCCATCCCTGCGCCGTCGCCGCCTGCACCGTGCAGGACGAAGACCAGCGGAAATAATTGATCGCTGCGCTCGTAACTTGCTGGAATTTGAATGCGATAGACACGCTGTACCCCGTCAAACGGCTGCTGAACGGTAAAGTTGCCCGCGCCGGGCAGCGCATCAAGGGGAGTACGGGTCGGTTGGATCGTGTCGGTGGCTTCGGGCGTAATTTCTGGCGTCAGTTCGGGTGTCGTTTCTTGAGCGAACAGTGATTGTGCCGACAAGAGCAAGAACGCAAGGGTGCAGCCGCGCGCGGCGTGTCGAAACCGGTTCATCGGATTATCCTTTAGCGTGATGGATACCGATCATCTACACGCCGCGCGGGCTGTGCGTTCAATCATCAATCAGCCGCAGCGACCCTGCAAACTGAGCGCTTCTCGTGGTTTGAAACGGAAATCATCCATTGTGCGCGCGATCTGGTTGCGAAACGCCGCGACTCGCGCCAAAATAGCCCACATAACGATCCGTAAGCATATATCGAGGCTTGACCATGCGCCCGACCGTCTTGTTCTACAATCCCATCAGCACGTCGCCGGGTAAACAACGTTTACCGCTGTCGCTGCTGGCGGTCGCGGCGGTGATTGCCGCTGATTACGATGTCGAGTTCATTGACGGCAACCTGAGCGCCGATCCCGCCGCCGATATCCTTGCACGCGCAGAGGCGACGGGCGCGAAACTGCTGGCGTGTACCGTGATGCCGGGTCCGCAGATTCGGCAAGCCGTCCCCGTCTGCAAGCGTGTGAAAGCCGCGCGCCCCGACTTGACGATCTTGTGGGGCGGCTACTTCCCGACGCAGCACGGCGAGGTCATTCTCAAAAGCGATTGCGTCGATTACATCATTCAAGGGCAGGGCGAAGCGCCGTTCCGCCAGTTCGTGGATACGCTCCATCGCGGCGGCGCGCTGACCGACATCCAGTCGCTTGGCTACAAAACGGCATCAGGCGAACCGTGCATCAACCCACGCGCGCCCTACGTGCCGATGAACAATCTGCCGTGGTTTCCGTATGACAAAATCGACGTGAACCGCTATATCGGGCGGAGCTACTTGGGGAATCGCGTGCTGTCGCACAACAGCAGCTTCGGCTGTCCATTTGCGTGCAATTTCTGCGCAGTGGTCGCGTTGGCAAATCGCCGCTGGCTGCCAGAGAGCGGCGAACGGGTCGCCAACGTCGTCGGACACTTGTACGACCGTTATCAGATCGACGGTCTCGAATTTCACGACATGGATTTCTTCGTCAGCGAGGCGCGCACGGCGGATTTTTCTGAACGTTTGGCGCACAAGGTGGGCGACAAGATTCAGTGGTGGGCGTTGGGGCGCGTCGATACGCTGATGGGATACAGCGATGATACATGGGCGAAGATGAAGCGCGCAGGCAGCAAGATGCTCTTTATGGGCGCGGAGAGCGGCGACGACGAGACGCTGAAGCGCATGAACAAGGGCGGAACGTCTGGCACGGCGCAGACGTTAGCCATTGTCGAGCGGATGAAACATTTGGGCATCGTGCCTGAATTGTCGTTCGTTCTGGGCAACCCGCCCGATCCGCGCGACGATATCGAATCGACCATCGCGTTCATCCGTAAGCTCAAGCGCATCAACCCGGCGACGGAACTGATCCTTTACATCTATACGCCCGTGCCGCAAGAGGGCAGTATCCTGCTCGACGAGGCGACGAAATTGGGCTTCAAGTTCCCCGATACACTCGAAGAATGGGCGAGCGAGGAATGGGCGAAGTTCTCGCTGCGCCGCGATCCGAATACACCGTGGTTCCGCGATAACGTGCGCAAGCGCATCCGCAATTTCGAGTCGGTGATCAACGCCTACTATCCGACGGTCACGGACATGCGCATGACGACGAATTACCGCAATTTACTCAAGGGGTTGTCGGGCTGGCGCTACAAGCTCAAGTTCTACGATTTTCCATATGAACTGAAGGCGTTGCAGCGCGTGATCCATTATCGCCGTCCAGAAACGACTGGATTCTAGCCATGCAGTCGATCATTCCGGGCGTTTACACCTTCGATGGCTTGATCGTCGGGCGCGTCTACCTCATCGAAGACCCCGACGGCTTGACGTTGATCGATGCAGGTATCGCGCCGTCCGCGAACAAGATCAAGACGCAGATCGAGGCGCACGGGCGGACGCTGAACGACGTGAAGCGCATCCTGATCACGCACGCACACCCCGATCACGTCGGCGCGCTGCCCAAACTGAAAGCATGGACGCGCGCGCAGATCGTCGCGTCGGAACTGGAAACCCCCGTTATTCAAGGCGAAATCGCCGTGCCGCGCGCGGAAGGCGCGATCCGCCCGCCGCAGACGCGCTACAAGCCCGGCGTCAAAGTGGATCGCATCGTGCGCGACGGCGATATGATCGCGGAGGTACTCGGTGGGCTGCAAGTCGTGTTCACGCCCGGTCACGCGCCGGGACACATCGCGTTTTGGTCGCCGTCGCGGCGTATCTTGTTCGGCGGGGATGTGATCATGCCGCGCTTCGGCAAAATGCAGCTTCCATACCGCGCGCTGACCGTCGATCCAGTCGCAAATCTGCGTTCTGTGGCGGCGCTGACGGCATTCGACGCGCAAACGGCGTGCTTCGGACACGGTGTACCCATCGCGGCGGACGCGGCAACAGCGATTCGGGGTTTTGCGCGGCGCGTCGGGGCGGTGTGAGGCATCCACATGAGCATCATCTATGAGGAACGACCCTCCGATGCGCCGTTCGTGCAATCGGTCGCCCGGATTCAAGCGGAGCGCGATGGCTTTTCGTTGATCCCCGCTGACGGTCACTGGTATTTGTATATCACCACCTTGAATGGCAAGACGACGTTCACCGTGGGCGGGCCCATCACCAAGGCGCTGTCACTACCGCACGCGGCGGGCGCGGAGTCCGTCGGCATCCGGTTACGCTTGGGGACGTTCATGCCGCATCTGCCCGTAAAACTGCTCGTTGACGGCGTGATCACGCTTCCCGACGCATCGAGTCAATCGTTTTGGCTGAACAGCTCCGCGTGGCAGTTCCCTACCCTTGATAATGCCGAAACATTTGTTGGGCGTTTGGTACGCACGGGAATACTGGTGTGTGAGCCGGTTATCGATGCGGCGCTGCAAGGCGATACCAGCAATCTCTCGGTACGCTCGGTACAGCGTCGTTTTTTGCAGGCGACCGGGCTGACCCCCGTCCTGATCCGACAAATCGAACGCGCGCGCCACGCGACGGCGCTCTTGCAGCAGGGTGATTCGATCTCGGATGCCGTTTATACGGCGGGCTACTTCGATCAAGCGCATCTGACGCACGCGCTGAAACGCTTCATGGGGCAAACACCTGCTCAGATCGCCCGCCCCACTTCACCGCCGTAGCTGTCGCATTTTTACAATACGGGCTTCTGCTGCTCGGCTATGCTATAGGAATTGAAACGAATTGGCATCAGCGCAAGCAAACAGGAGACCATCCCATGCGGAAAATCATTGTCGGATTGTTCATATCCCTCGACGGCGTAATCGAAGGACCCGGACTTGGTGACGTATTCGAGTATGCTGGCTGGACGATGCCGTACTACACCGACGAAATCGGGCAGTATATCGGTGCGACCATCGCTACATGTGATGCGCTGCTCTTGGGGCGCGTGACCTATCAAGGCTTCGCCGCCGCCTTTTCGTCTCAGACGGGCGGCATGGCGGATATGCTGAACAATCAGCCCAAGTATGTCGTTTCCACGACCTTAAAAACGGCAGATTGGAACAACTCCACCTTGATCAACGGGAATGTTGTCGAAACCATCGCGGCGTTGAAACAAGCGCCCGGACGGGATATCTCGGTCAGCGGCAGCGGCACGCTGGTGCAAACGCTGATGCAGCACGATCTCGTCGATGAATTGGTGCTCATGCTCTATCCAGTCGTCTTGGGGACAGGGAAACGCCTATTCAACGCGGGGATGGCGAAGACGACGCTGAAGCTGATGGACGCCAAGACGACCAGTGCTGGCGTCGTGCTGCTGCGCTATCAGCGTCCGTCTGATTAATCGATGTAAGCGCGGATATCGCTATGCAAATCATCGAGATTGCCCGCCTTCGACCACCCGGAGGCGGATCGCCCCAATTTCAGGGCATCGACTATGGTGCGAACACATCGTTTTTCGTCGTGAACAGCCTGCCTAGTCAGGGCGCGGACAAACATCGTCACCCCTATGAAGAAATCTTTGTCATTCTCGACGGCGATATCGAAGTGATCGTTGATGGTGAACGGCAGATGGTTGGAGGCGGCACGATTGTGATCATCCCCGCCGAAAGTTGGCACGCGTTCAAAAATCGCTCCGATCATCCCGCCCTCATGGTCAATATCCATCCCGTCTCGAAAATGATTCAAGAGGATTGGACAGAACGATGAAAACGACCTTCACTACGACTGTGAAAGCGATGACCGAGAAAGCGACCACCCTGCCAGTCCCGGCGGCGGCGGTCGCCGCCTTGGGAACACAGAAAAAGCCGCGCGTGCTTGTGAGCCTGAACGGTTACACGTATCGCAATACCGTTCAATTGTATAATGGCAACTTTATGCTGCCCTTCAGCGCCGATGATCGGAAAGGAGCAGGCGTGAAAGCCGGTGATGACGTAGAAGTCACCCTTGAACTCGATTTAGAGCCGCCGACTGTCATGGTTCCCGACGATTTAGCGGCGGCACTCGCAGCCCAAGCGGGCTTGCCGGCGATCTTCGCTGGGCTGGCGTTCTCGAAGCGCAAGGAATTCGTTCGACAGGTTGAAGACGCCAAGACGCCAGAAACGCGCGAACGTCGGATCGCTGGAGTCCTCGCCAAGCTGACGGACGCCTGATGTTCATTGCCTAACCGCGTTGTGCCGGGCGCGCAACCCATGGTTTCGACTCTTTCCTTTCGACTTCATGCCTCGTGCGCTATACTTTGTGGCATTGTTCACAATGTCACATCAAAAACGAGGTTGAATCCCAATGAAACGGATTTTGTTGTGCGCGCTGGCGCTGGTCACACTTGTGGCAGCGTCGGCGTGCGGGACGGTTGCCACACCGGAATGGGCGGCAGAGGCGCAAGGGACGCGCGTTGCTCAAGTCTCGACCGATACCTATCTGACAGCGATTGCGCCGACCGCGACCCCAACGCTCACACCCACCGCGACGCTGACGCCAACGTTCACGCCGCTTCCGCCAACTGAGACACCGATTCCGACTGCTACGCCGACTCCACTCCCGCCGACCGCAGCACCCACCGTTGAAGTGGCAGTTGCCAGCGGCGCGGATGTGGCAGCGGCGGCACTCGCAGCGGGTGATTCAGCGGCGGGCATGGTCGTGTTCCAAACACAGCACGCGCTCCCCGACGGCAGCGCGTGGGCGTGCATGTCGTGTCACTCGGTCGATGCCAGCGGCGTCCGTCTGATCGGGCCCGGCTTATGGAATGTCTCGGTGCGCGGCGAAACGCGCGTAGCGGGGCAGAACGCGGCGGAATACGTCCGCAATTCGATCCTGCATCCGGCGGATTACATTGCACCTGTCGCCGACGGCGAAGCAGCGTGGGCGTTGAACATGCCGCTCGGTTGGGACACCGTGTTGAGCGAACAAGAATTGAACGATGTGATCGCGTATCTGTTCACACTGCGCTAGAGCGTGTCTGCAAACTCGATTTTCGCTTGTTTTGTTCGACCTCACCCCCGCTGCGCTGCGCTCCCACTCTCCGTACCGAAGAGGGGGTTGGGGGCTGAGGTTTCAGCGTTTGCAGACCGACCCTAGTCGTAAAGCGTCAGCCATCAGGATAGGGCGCGCCCTACCCTGATGCTTGTTATCCTTACAAATCACACTGCGCTTTTCAATTTTTGCCCTTCCGCGAACTGTGCTATACTCCAAGCTAGAATTCATCTTATCCTCGTTGAATGTTCATCAATTATGCGGCATTTCATCGATTTAGCGGATTGGTCGGTCGATTCACTGCGGGACATGCTGTCGTTGGCAGTGCGCTTGAAGGCGGAATGGCAAAATGGCGGCAATGCGCCGCTGTTGCAGGGCAAAACCCTCGCCATGATCTTCCAGAAGCCGTCGCTGCGCACGCGGGTGTCGTTCGAGGTTGGGATGCAGCATTTGGGTGGCACCGCCATCATGCTGGGTCCAGACGAAATTGGACTGGGTAAGCGCGAAAGCATCGCGGATACTGCGCGCACGCTCTCTGGCTACGTACAGGGGATCATGGCGCGTGTGTTCAGCCATCAACATCTATTAGACTTGGCGGCGTGTTCGTCCGTGCCAATCATCAACGGCTTGAGCGACTCTCAGCATCCGTGTCAAGCGCTGGCAGATATGCTGACGATCTTGGAACGCTTCGGGCATTTGGACGGCGTGCGCTTGACCTATGTCGGGGACGGGAACAACGTCGCTTCATCGCTGGCGCATTTGGCAGCAGCCTTCGGGATGGACTTTCGCATCGCCACACCGCCGGGTTACGCCTTTAGCGACGATACGCTCACGCAGATCGGCGCGCTTGCCGAAATACACGGCGCGACGATAGGCACGTTCTTCGATCCGACGGCGGCAGTCGCGGGCGCGCAAGTCGTCTATACCGATACGTGGGTGAGCATGGGACAAGAAGCTGAAACCGCCGCGCGCTTGCCCCTCTTTCAATCTTATCAGGTCAACACGGCGCTGTTGGCGGGCGCAGACCCGAACGCGATTGTCATGCACTGTTTGCCCGCCCATCGCGGACAAGAGATCACCGACGACGTGGCGGACGGCGGGCAGTCAGCGATCTTCCAACAAGCGGAAAATCGACTGCACGCGCAGAAGGCGATTCTAGTTACACTATTACAATGACGACGGTGCTGGACATACGGGGACGAATTGATGCCTGGGAATCGTGAAGCCTACGAGCAAGCGATGAACGCGGGGCATAATGCCGCTTGGGATCAAGATTGGATGGTTGCGGTAGCTGCTTATGGACGCGCCGTACAGGAATTTTCCGGTGATCCAGAGGCGCATATCCATCTCGGATTGGGTTTGTTGGAACTCGGACGCCTAGAGGATGCGCTGAAAGTCTATACGCGCGCGCATCAATTGGCGGAGACCGACCCGATCCCGCTGGAAAAGAGCGCCGATGTCTTGGAGCGCATGGGGCGCTTGCGCGAGGCAGCGCAGCAGTACATCAACGTCTCCGAAGTGTACTTACAGCAGCGCGATCTGGAAAAAGCGATTGCCAACTGGGAACGCGCCACACAATTGACGCCTGGCTTGGTCGCGATCCACGCCAAGTTAGCGCAGGCATACGAGCGCATCGGGGACAAGAAGTCTGCGATCCGTGAGTATTTGACGCTGGCGTTCAATTTTCAAAAGAACAACGACAGCGAGCGCGCGATCCGCGCTACTCAGCGGGCGCTGCGCCTTGAACGCAACAATCCGCAAGTCTTGAACACGCTGCGTGCGTTGGACTCTGGCACGCCAATTCAACCGCCAAGCAGCGACCGAGAACCCACGCCGCCACCAGCGCGTTCCAACTTTGATAAAGACGCGAAGCGCACAGCGGCGAAGAAGGACGACGCGCCGCCCCCACCGGTTGAGTCCGATCCGATGGGTCCCATGGGCGACGCGATGAACGATGCGCTTGGCGCGCTGGCGATCTATGTGATGGAGCAGAGCGGCGCGTTCACCGTCTCGACGGACGCGCTGCAAGCGATGGAAGCGCAGCGTCAGGGCTTGAATGATGAAGCGGTCGAAGCGTATGAGCGCGCCGAACCGCGTGTCCGTCACCCGGCGCTGAAAATGAATCTTGGCGGGCTGCTCGTGCTGCAAAATCGCGCCGACCAAGCGATCAAGCATTTGGGCGAGGCGGCAACCGCAACGTCGTTCGCTGCGGGCGCTTACCATGCGCTCGGCATTGCTTACGTGAAGCTCGGACGGCACAAGCAAGCCGCACGTTTCTTGCTGCAAACGCTGCAATCGGTGTCGAGCATCGACGAGGCGACCGATCTCAGCGGCGCAATGCCAATTTTTGAGGAACTCAACACGGTCTTGGCGAGCGCGACCGACGAACAAATGACGGTGATCAACGCGCGCTTCATCGAACTGCTGCACGGCAAGGATTGGCGCTTACGGGTGGTCGAAGCCCGCCGTCAACTCGAAGAGACGCTGCGCGAACAGGGTGAACGCGGCTTGCTCGATATTCTGACGGCACAGCGCGGCGATAAGCTGACCGAGTCGATCTCGCTGATCGACCGCTATGTGCGGCGCGGGCTGTTCACGTTGGCGATGGACGAGGCACACCGTGCGGTCGAGTTCTCGCCCAACTATCTGCCCATCCATGTGCGTATGGCGGAGATCATGATCAAAGAGGGTCGCGTGCGCAACGCCATCACCAAGTACAACACGATTGCGCGCTCGTACCTATCGCGCGGCGAGAACGAACGCGCCGCCGATATCTTGACCAGCGTCTTGGAGATGGCACCGCTCGATGTCACTGTCCGCGAGAGTTTAATTGACCTGCTGGAAACCGAAGAACGCTGGGATGACGCGCTCGATCAATATACCGAATTGGCGCACACCCATCAGCAGTTGGGCAACTTCGATCAGGCGCGTGAGACCTATGTGCTGGCAGAGCGCCTCGCCACGCGCATCACCGCCGCGCCAGAGCGCATGGTGAAGATTAAACATGCCATCGCGGATATCGACCTGCTGCGGACGGATTTCCGCAAGGCGCAGAAGACTTACGAAGAAATCATCGTGCTTTTGCCCGATGACGAACGGGCGCATCGCCAATTGATGGAACTGCACTACCGCCAGAAAAATAACGTTGAGGCGACGCGGCGGCTCGACAAACTGTTGGGCATTTACGCGCGCAACAAACAGATTAACCGCATCACCCAACTGCTCGAAGAATTGGTCGGGCAAGAACCGAACGATACCGCATTGCGTTCGCGCTTGGCGGCGATTTATCGCCAGTTGGGGCGCACGAAGGACGCGATTTCGCAGTTGGACGCGCTGGGCGAAATGCAGCTTGACGCCGGACAGCACGCCGAAGCCGCCAATACAATCCGCCAAATCATCACGCTCAAGCCTGATCACGTCGAGGATTATAAGAAACTGCTGCAACAATTGGGCGGTTAAAATTTACCCCACCCCCTAACCCCCTCCCTACCGCTTGGAGAGGGGGAGTGCATGGAGACCCCGCGTGTGGAACTGATCTGGCTGCTGGAGAATCTCACCCCGCAAGCCATCATCGACATCTTCTTGGTGGCGATGTTGTTCTTTTGCGTCAGTTTTTTCATTCGCGGCACGCAAGCCGTCACCCTACTGCGCGGGACGCTGATCGTCATTGGCGTCGCGGCGGTGGTGGCGAATGTGTTCAACCTCATGGCGCTGCGCTGGCTGATCGAGACCCTGCTCCCAATCATGGCGATTGCGCTGCCTGTCATTTTTCAGCCGGAACTGCGGCGCGCGCTCGAACGGTTGGGACGCGCGGGCGTCAACGCCAATCGTCAGCCTGCTGACTTGCGCGCGCGCATCATCGAGGATGTCTGCCAAGCAGCGGAACGTTTGTCCGAACGCAAGCACGGTGCGCTCATCGTTTTGGAGCGCAAGAGCAGCTTGCAGGATTACATCCGCACGGGAGTTCCACTCGACAGCGAAGTGAGTCCCCAACTGTTGCTAACGGTCTTCTGGCCCAAGACTGAACTCCACGATGGCGCAGCGATCATCGATTGGCAGGGGCGTGTCGCGGCGGCGGCGGCGGTGCTGCCGCTGTCGTCCAGTCGCACGCTGACCACGCCCAAACTTGGCACGCGCCACCGCGCAGCATTGGGCATCACTGAAGTGAGCGACGCTGTGTGTGTGATCGTCTCGGAAGAGACGGGACGGATCTCGATCACCAATGCTGGACGGCTAATTCCGCGTCTTGATAGCAAACGGTTGCGCACGATCTTGACCGCGTTCTATGGCGTCGATGCGACATCGACAACCTTGGGCGCGCGCTTACGCGATGGGGTGCGAACGTTGAGCGCCCGCTTGTCACAGCAGAATAACGGCTGATGCAAACCAAATCTCCGCTCCGAAAGATCGTCCTCGATAACGTCCTGTGGTTTCTCGGCGCGCTCTTGCTGGCGGTGTTCGTCTGGGTTACGGCGACGGCGCAGTCCGACCCCATCGAACAATGGCGGTTGTCTGACCGCGTGCCGATCCGCTTCACGCCCGATCCCGGTTTGATCATCACCAACGAGAGCGAACTGACCAGCACTGTGCTTGTCCAACTGCGCGCGCCGCGTTCCGTGCGCCAGATCATGAGCGCGGACGATGTGCAAGTATGGGCAAATCTGACTGGTTTGAGCGCGGGCGAACATACTGTCGAATTGCAGGCGGGGATCGCGCCAGACCGACGCGCGCAAGTCGTCAATACGACGCCCGGACGAGTCACGGTTCAATTGGAGATTGCGCAATCGCAGTTGAAGCCTGTCGAAGCACAGATCACCGCGGATGCGCCGCCCATTGTGCGCGTGGACAGCCTCACCTTCGACACGCTGCAAGTGATGGTGTCGGGACCCGCCAGTCGGGTAGAACAAGTCGTCAAAGTCCTCTTTCCGCTCGATTTATCGGTGGCGCGCGCCCGCTTCGAGGCGGATGCGCGTCCCGTGCCGGTCGATGTTGATGGCGAAATCGTGAGCGGCGTCAATCTCAGCCCGGCGGTGATTCACGTCGTTGTCGAGATCAGTCAGCGTTCCGATGTGCGCGAAGTGCGCGTTTTGCCCAATATTGTCGGGGAATTGCCAGAAGGCTATGTTTTGGCACAGCCCTTCGACTATGAGCCAAAATCGATCATCGTCAACGGGCCCGCCGAAGTCCTGGCGCAACTGCCCGGCGTTGTCCTGACCGCGCCCATCGATCTGACGGAACGGCGCGCGAGCTTCGTGCTGGATGTTCCCGTTGAACTGTCGGATCAGCGTCTCGTAATCCTGACGGGTCGCACGATCCAAGTCACGGTTGGCATCACTGCACCGACGACGACGCGCCAATTCGACCGCATTCCCCTTGAAATGATCGGGTTGCGTGACGGGTTGCGTGCGGCGCTCTTGCCTAACGAAGTAACCGTGTTGATCACCGGATCACAGCCGCGCCTCGACGCGCTGACGCCCGACGATGTGCGCGTGATCGCGGATTTGGCGGCGTTCACGGAGAGCGGTACCTATCGTATTACGCCGTTGGCGTCGGCGTCGGACGACTCGTCGCTGGATATCGCGGTACTGCCCGACGAAATCGATGTGCAGATCACGAATGGGATCGAGGCTGCACCAGAGGCGACGCTGCCCGTGAATGGATCGCCCTAGCGTAGGCGTGTGCCGCTGGCACGCCCGCTGATTGAAGGCGGCACGATGTGTACCTATGCGTTCACTTTTAACCGCAGCTTATTTTCGCAAAGGGATAATTTCATGATTTGGGATCACGACGCGCTCCAGAAACACAGCCTCGATCAACGCCAATTCTTCGACATGCGCGAGTCGACGCTCCCGAACGGGACGCGCATCATCGATGCGTACAACGCCAGTGGGCTGCACTTCACGCTGCTGCCGGATCGCGGCATGGATGTGTGGAGCGCGCATTATAAGGGGATGCCGCTGACGTGGCTTGCGCCCGGATCGCCATTTCCGCCCGATGAAGGGCAAGATTGGCGGCGGCAGTTCAACGGCGGTTTGCTGACAACCTGCGGCTTTCAACATGTGGGGCAGCCCGAAACGGACGATGTGACGGGCGAATACCGTGATTTGCATGGTCGCTATACGCGCCTGCGCGCGTACAACACCGGGATTTCGGTTGAGCCGGAGCGCCTTGACCGCTATGGTGAACTGTGCGAAACACGCTTGTTTGGGGAACAGATTCATACAAGCCGTTCCATTACGCTCCCGCTTGCCGAACCCCAATTTCAACTCAATGAACGGATTACGAATTTGGGCGACGCACCGACGCCATTCATGCTGTTGTATCATGTCAACGTCGGTTATCCGCTCATGCGCGCTGGGACGGAACTGCTGACGCCGCACGAGCGTGTGCTTCCCTACGATGATCGGGCGCGCGCAGACTTAAAGACGTGGAACAAGTATGATGCAGCGACGGCGGGCTATGCTCAACAAGTCTTTATCCACCATTTGAAAGCTGACCCAGCGGGTATGACCGAGATCGCGCTCATCAATGACGATATCGGGCTGTCGCTGCAATTCGATGTCGCGCATCTCCCCTATTTCACGCAGTGGAAGAATACACGGCAGGGGATTTATGTCTGCGGCATCGAGCCGGGCAATTGTATTCCCGAAGGACAGAACACCGCGCGCAAACACGGACGTTTGGTCACGTTGCAGCCGGGCGAAAGCGTGTTCAAGACATTGATGATCCGCGTCCTCGACGGCGAGGACGCGATCCAAGCAGCGCGCGCGCGAATCGCGGCGCTGCAACGCGACGGCACGCCTGCCGCCGGCTTCAACGCGAATGGGCTATAAAAATTAGAACTTACGCAGTTGACCGAGAAAAAGGGCATTTGCCGCAGATTTCTTCCCTCAACTGCGTAACTCCTAAAATAATAAATCAGAAAGTTGATTGCTTATAGTGAACTGTAATCATGTCTGATTGGTACTATTGTGTTATCGTAGCGGCGCATCTCACAAAATTGTGCCGAAACCGAGTAGTCCATGTCCGACATTTTCATTGCGACGCTAGGGCAGCGTCCCGAAGCGATCACCGTTGCGCTCGATATGCTCATGCAAACGGTTAACATCATGAGCATCGTGATCGTGCATACCGATCCGAAAAACTCCGCAATTGCGGGCGCGCTCCAGCGGTTGAAAACAGTGCTGATGAGGGATTATGCCGAGTTGCCCGTCGAATACCTTGAAATTTGGACGAGTGCCAATCAACCGCTGATCGATATCATCGACAACGAAACGGCGTCGGATTACTTTCGCGGCATCTATCGGATTTTGTTGGATTTCAAGCGTCACGACGCAACGCTGCATGTGCTGATCGCGGGCGGGCGCAAGGCGATGAGCGTGTACGCGGCGCTGGCGGCGACGTTGATTTTTCGCGCTCACGACCGCCTGTGGCACGTCGTCTCACCGAGCAACATGATCGCATCGGAGGGGCAGTTTCACATCCCGCCGGAAGTGCGCGATCAAGTGTATTTGGTCGATATGCCGATCATCCCCGCGCGCGTCGCCGTCTGGGACATGCCGCCGGATCAGATGGATGATCCGCTTGAACTGGTGGCGCGTTCGCATGACATCCGCAGCGGATTCATACGACTACTGACCGATGCCGAGCGCGACTTGGTGTTGACGCTCGAACAATACCCAGATTGGAGCGCATCGGACATCGGCGCGCACTTCAACATCGTCAATTCGACGGTCAACAACCATCTGGGAAACATCTATAACAAGATGGTCGGCTATTTGGCGCTCGAACTGGAAAAGGGCAAGAGCAAGCACAACCCGAAGATGAAACAAATGCTCTTGCGGTTGTTGCAAGGGCGCTTATAGACGTTCCCATACGGCGTAAAATTGGCGCACATACGGCAGCAATCGCTGTATCTGCGCCGCGCGTTCGCGCAATACTGCTCGATCCACACGCGCCAATGCCTCGCGCAGTTCCGCTTCGAGCGCGGCTTCGTCCGTTTTCGTTGCCTGTCCATCGCGGATCACCCATTCACCGTGTGCCATGACGTGTCGAACATGGCTGCGATTCGCACGACGCAGCAGTATTTCGGGGAACGAGACGGCGTAGTTAACGTCCGGCGTCCAAAAGCCGATGGCGGTTTTCCAGTCGAGCAGGACAAGATCGGCAAGATGGTGGTGATACAACTGTCCCAATTGCGCTTCGCTGCCAAACGTGACGCGCGTACTTCCGCTGCTGCCCAGTTGGAGGAGATGATGCGCATCCAGATCAGCCGCAGTCATGCCCGCTTGCGCCCCAAGCGATAACGCCAAGCGCAGTTCGCGCCAGTAATCCTGATCTTCATCGAGCGATTGCCCATCGAGTCCGACGCCAAGGGCGATATCGTCTTGATAGTACAGCTTCGCCAGCGGCGCGATGCCGCTCCGCAGCCGGAGATTGCTGCTCGGATTGTGCGCGATGCCAACGCGGTGCTGGCTCAGTAACTCGAAATCGGCGTCTTCAGCGTAAACCATGTGCGCTAACGTCAGCCGTTCGCTCAATACGCCGATCTCGTCCAAATGGCGAATGAATGATTTGCCCCACGTCTTTTGCGCGTAAATCTGCTGATAGCGCGTCTCTAGCATATGCATTTGGATGCGCGTTCGATGCGACTCCGCGAAGGCGGCACAGCGCAGAATGAGATCGTCGCTGCACCACTGTCCGCCCGCCGGACTAACCTGAACATGCACTGTACAACCATCGGCGTCGTGATACTGTTGGTAGAGGGACTCGCACAGCGCGAAATAATCATCGACCGGATAGGGCGCGCCGTCGCCCATCATGCCGCGCGCGACCGCTTCCAAATCGGTGGGGAGCGCCGCCAAGAACGCCGCGCGCTCGGCATAGATCAAGCGGTTCTGGTCAATCGTCGTTGGATGATACGCGACGCGCATCCCGACGCGGCGATAGCCCGCGATGGTCTGATGTGACTCTTCTGCCAGCGTCGCCCATGCGTTCGGGTTGTGGCTGTGTGCGGTCGCTGTGACGCCAGATTTGAGCAGTTGAATTCCCTCGTATGCCGCCGCCACATCTTTTGGGAGCGCCGGTTGCAGCGCCAACAGCGGCAGCCACGACTCCAAGAACGTATCCGGCACACCCAACGACAGCGATCCGATGCAGCGCCCATGATCGTGCGCGTTGACGAACGCGGGCATCAGAAACAAGTCGTCACTGCCGAACACCTCCGCATCCGGATACTTGGCGCGCAGTTCGTCGCGTGTCCCGTTGTCGAGGATGCGCGTCCCGTCGATATACACGGCGGTATTTTGCCGAACATCTTGGTACAACCAGCAAAGGATACCGTAACCGCCCCATACGATTTGTTTCATGGACAACCCTTTTTCATCGGTAGCGCAAGCGCGGATCGATGATTGGATACAGCAGATCGACCAACAGATTCATCAGCACGTATATGAATGCCACAATGATGATCGTCCCCTGCACGACGGGATAATCGCGGCGCAAGATGCCGTCCAAGAGCATCCGCCCGACGCCGGGCCAGGCGAAGACACGCTCCGTCACGACTGCGCCGCCCAACAGCGCGCCGAACTGTAAGCCTTGCAGCGTGATCACGGGGATGATCGCGTTCCGCAGGGCGTGCCAGAACACCACGCGCCGATCCCGCAAGCCCTTTGAGCGCGCCGTGCGCACATAATCTGCTCGTAGGACATCGAGCATCGCCGAGCGCGTCAGCCGCGCGACGAACCCCGCCGACGTGAGTCCGATTGCCAGCGCGGGCAGTGTCAGATGCGACAAGAAGCTGCTGAGTGCCGCCCAATTTCCGGTCAAGATACAGTCGATGATCATGAAATTGGTGATCGTCTCGTAGGGCATCCCCGCTTTGATGCGCCCGCTGACGGGTGTCCAGCCGAGATTGACCGAGAAAATCACGATCATGACGATGGCGATCCAGAACCATGGGATCGATACGCCCAACACCGCAAACGTTCGCACGCCCGCATCCACCCAACGGCGGCGCGTGACGGCGGAAATCACGCCCGCAACCACGCCGATGCTGGTGCTGATCACCATCGCCACGAGTGCCAATTCGATGGTTGGCGGCATCTTTTCGTAGAGCAAGCGCGAGAGTGGGACGCCAGAGGTCATGGAGACGCCCAGATCGCCGCGCACGAGGTTGCCTAAGAAGGCGGCATACTGCGCTGTGATCGGGCGGTCGAGTCCCCATTCTTCCAACGCGCGCGCCATCGATTCGGCATCGACCATCTGCGCGGCGACCGACTGAATCGGGTTGCCCGGCACGAGCCGCAGCGCGACGAACGTCAGCGACGCGACCGCCCACAGCACGACGGGCAGCCAGATCAGGCGGGAGATGAGATAGCGCGTCGTCATGATGCACCTCGCTGCGCCGGATCGAGCCGATCTCGCAGTCCGTCGCCCAAAAAGTTGACGCTCAAAATGGTGAGCGTGATTGCCAAGCCCGGAAAGAAGCCGACATGCGGCGCATCGAAGATCAAGCGCTGCCCCTCGCTGACCATCAGCCCCCAATCCGGTATCGACGGATCGACGCCGAGTCCCAAGAACGACAGCGCCGACGACAGGCTGAACGCCACTGCCAACATGCCCGTCGTCTGGATGATCAACTGTGGCACGAGGTTGGGTAGGATGTGGCGCGCGATGAGACTAATCCCCGATGCCCCTAACGACTGGGACGCGGTGATGTATTGTTCCTCCATGATTTGCAGCGTGCGCGCCCGCGACAGCCGCGCAAAGTTGGGAATCATCGAGAAGATGATCGCAATCACGGTGTTGACCAAGCCCGCGCCCAACGACGCCACGATCAGGATCGCCAGCAAGACCGCCGGGAAACTGAGCATAATGTCGGTCAAGCGCATCAGCCCGGTATCGATGCGCCCGCCTGCGTAGCCCGCCACGACGCCAATCATGCCGCCGATCAACAGCGCGCCCGCGACGGCGGCGAAGCCGGTCAATAAGATCGTGCGTCCGCCGTACAGCACGCGCGCCAACACATCGCGTCCGAAATCGTCCGTGCCGAACGGATGCACCAGCGACGGCGTTTGAAAGCGATCCATCACGTTGATTTTCGTCGCATCGTAGGGGGTGAGCAGCGGCGCGCACACCGACGCGAACACGACGAACGCGAAGAACGCGCCGCCGAACAACGAGATCGGATCGCGACGCGCGCGCCACAGCCAACCGAGACTCAGCCGACGGCGTGCGGGTGGGCGAAGGTCAATGCGGGATGCGATTTCCATGATGATTCAGGAAAAGATGAACCACAGCGACACGGAGGCACCGAGAATAAAAAGACCGCGCTTTTTCTCCGTATCGCTGTGGTTCAATCCTTCAGGCGAAGGTCACGCTGTCGAGGTTAACGCGCCCGGAGGACGCGCTGTCCGATGGCACATTCGCCAGCGTCTTGGCGTAGAACACAGGCGGCGTCAGATACGCCAGATAGACATACATCATCTGGTCAATCGCCATCTGCTGAATCTGCTGGTAGATTTCCACGCGGGCGGCGGGATCGAGTTCCGCGATGCCAGCGTCGATCAGCGCGTCGAGTTCGGCGGCGGTCGGCAGCGCCTGATGATACGTCAGTGCGCCGGGCGAGGTGATCGAGTGGAGGATCGTCGCCTTGTCGTTGGGATCGGGGACGAACGTCGAACGCTGATTCAAGCCCAACTGCATGTTGCTGTCACCGGCTTTGCCCCAGAACGAACCGGGATCGAGCGGGTCGAGCGTCACGCTGAAGCCGACCGCATCTAAGTCCGCCTTGACCAGCTGCGCGATCAGGGGCCAGAAGCGGTTGTTCTCATATGACAGTTCGATGGCGATGGGTGTGGCGACGCCGCTGGCAGCGAGGTGCGATGCCGCGAGTTCGAGGTTCTGCGTGCTGATGGCGCGGAACGATTCATCGAAGCCAAGATCAGTGGGCGACAGGATCGATGCGGGCAGTTCGCCAAACCCGTTCAGCGCGCCGATGATCAGCGTCTCGCGGTTGATGGCATAGTTGATCGCCATGCGAATATCGATATTGCCCGTCAGTTCCAACGAACAATTGCAGCCCAAGAACAGATCGACGAATGGCGCACCCACATCGACGGTGATATTGTCCGATGCTTGCAAGCGCGGTACGGCGGAGAAGGGCGCGTAGAGTGTAAATTGGACTTCGCCCGCTTCGAGCGCCGCGAGGATCGATGCTTCATCAGGGTAGGCGCGAATCACCAGCGTATCGACGGCTGGCGTTCCGCCGTAGTAGCCCTCGAACGCGCGCAAGACGGCTTCTTGTCCTGGCACGAACCGCTCAAGCATGAAAGGGCCCGCCATGACGGGCATCGTCCCAATGTCCGTGCCTTGCGCATCGAGCGCCGCCGGACTGATCGGCATGGCGGACGGACGCGCGAGGCGGTGAAGCTGCGTCGCGTCGCGCGCGTTCAGCACCATTTCGATGGTCTGGTCATCTAGAGCAGTCATGGACGCGAAATTCGTGCTGCCATGCCCCGATGCCATGTACAAGCCGGGTAAGTAGCTCGGATCGGTGTCGTCGATCATCCGCGTGAAGCTGCGCACGACGGCGGGCGCGGTCACCGGCGTGCCATCGTGGAAGGTTGCGCCAGCGCGCAGCGTGAAGGTATAGGTCAAGCTGTCGTCAGAGATCGTCCACGACTCCGCCAGACCGGGCGTCGGTTCGCCGCTGACGAAATTCGAGCGGATCAAGCCTTCGCCCACGTTGTCGGTGACGTGGATGCTGCCGAAGCCGTTCCATAAGCCCGTTTCCAACGTCTCGCCCATCGATTCAGCGGCGAATACGAGCGTCCCGCCGTTCGCCTGTGCCGCCGCGATCAAGCGTTCGGGCGACACGCCCGCCGCGCGCGCCAGCGGCATGAGCGCCAATGCGCTCGCCGCACCGACACCGCCTTGTAAGAATTGACGACGACTGATGCCGCTCGAACTCTTTTTGTGCTGCGCCATGGTCACAATCTCCCAATCCCAACTATGTTTGTATGACTGTAATCGATTAACTCAGATGAACATCAGCATATTTCAATCAAGATAGTGTAGCGAAATTGTACGCTTGTGACAAAAAACGGGATATTCCTCTAGGAACATCCCGTCAATTTATAGCGTTAAGGGACTGATACGCTGTCCCCGTTCGGAACGTTTATGACGATGCGGGCGCTTCGATGCCTGCCGCCGGATAAACGTTATCGATGTTATAGACCGTGAAGGGGCCCATCAGAACGCGCAGACCAGCGTCGCGCGTCGGGTCGGCGGTGATTTCATACGTCCCCATACGTCCAGCTTCGAAAACGACGCCTGCTTCGGCTTCAATCGCGTCCGTCGCCAACAGGTACGTGACGTAGTACGTCAGGTAGCCGAGGTCAACGAAGCTCCACAGCGCGAATTCGGGCGTGCAGCCGTTTTCGGTATACGCTACGACTTCGGCGGGAACCATCAAGCCGGTGACGACGATGCTGTTGTCGGTGCCTTCGCCGCACAGACCTTCATCTTGCAGCGCCTTCGCGGCGGCGGGACCACCGACGCTGGTCGGGGCGACGATCAAATCGAGTTCGGGGTAGCTGTCGATCAAGCCGAGCGCCTGATTGTAGCTTTCTTCACTCTGGTCGTTGCCGTAGACGATATCCAGCAGTTCAAGCGAGGCGTAAGCCTCGTCTGTCGCTAACACTTCTTGCATCGCGGCGATCCACGCATTTTGATTGGCAGCATCGGGCGACGCGGAGAGGATGGCGAACTGTCCGCCTTCTTCACCGAGAATGCTCAACGCCATGTCCGCGAGGACTTTGCCCGTCTCATCGAAATCGACTTGGGCGACGAAGACCTGCTCGCCTTCAGCCGACGGGATCGGGCTGTCCCACGTTACAATGGTCAGTCCGGCGTCGATGGCGGCTTGGGCAGCGGGCGCCAGTTGATCGCCCGCATTGTTGCTGATCATTAGCGCGTCCAACCCTTGCGTGACGGCATTGGTCACGATTTCGATCTGCCCGGCGACGCTGTTTTCCGGCGTGGGTCCGTCGAAAATCAGCTCGGTCGGGTTTTGGAGTTCAGCAGCCGCTTCCAATGCGCCTTCGTGCGCCTGATCGAACGGCAAAATCCCTAGGAATTTGGGCAGCAGCAGCATTCCGACTTCTTGTCCGGGCGTTGCCATGACCCCTTCACCCATCATTTCGGGCGTCGCTTCTTGTGAGAACGCGACCGATGTGAGCGCCAATAACGCGAACAGTGCGACGAATACGAACGCTTTCTTCATGGTTCAACTCTCCTCAAAATCCATTCGCAAAATTCATACAGACAGCTAGACTCGATGGTCTAGGTTATCCCACGTTGATGTAGGGGTATAGTAGCAAGTGTGGGCATCGCACACCATACCCCTACGAATGTTACCCCTGTGTCGTGTGAGGGGCAAGCGCCGTGCGCAGGCGCTGACGCCGCAGCAGTTCTTGTCCGATGCGCGCCCAATTGGGCAGCAGCACCGAGAGGATCAACAGCATACCGATCACTGACGTTTGAATGTTGCCCGTCGTGTTCACCAGCGACATGCCGTTGCGCAAGTTCAGGATGATCAGGATCGACAAGCCGACGCCGACCAGCGTTCCACTGCCGCCAAAAATGCTGACGCCGCCAAGCAAGACCATCGTCACGACATCGAGTTCAAAGCCGTCCGCCGTGTTGCCGCGTACCGCGCCGAAGCGCGCCGCGATCAAGAGTCCAGCGACGGCAGCGACGATCCCTGACACGATGAACAGCGTCATTTTCACGCGGCGCACGCGCACTCCTGCGAACACCGCTGCCTGTTTGTTATTGCCAATCGCGTAGACATACCGCCCGAACGGCGTCCGATGCAGCACGATCAAGCCGACGATGAACAGCATGATGAACAGGATCAGCCCGAACGTCAGCGATCCAACAATGGGCTGCTGTCCAAGCGTCTCGAACCAAACCGGGAAATCGCCAATCGAGCGATCTTCAAGCATGATGCGCGCCACGCCGCGATAACCGACCAGTCCGGCGAGTGTGACCGCCAGCGATGGCAAGCCGACATAGGCGATCCAGAAGCCGCTGAATGCGCCCGCCAATGCGCCCGCTGCCACCGCGACGATAATGCCGATTTCGAGCGGGACGCCGCTTTCGTACAGCCGCCCCATAATGCAGGCGGACATGCCCATGATTGAGGCGATGGATAGATCGATCTCACCGTTGATGATGATGAAGGTCATGACCACCGCGAGGATGATCTTTTCAATCGAAAGTTGGAACAGATTGATGAAGTTGTTCGGATTCAAATAAACAGGTGATTGGGCGATGTTGACCATCACGGTTACGATGAAGATCACGAGTAACAGCGTCTCCCAACGCAGCCAGCGGCGGAAGGGAGCGCGGGTAGCGTTAATCGCCTGAGACATGGCGTGCCTCTTTCGGTGTATCCGGCGTGAGTTCGTCCGCCGTCGGCGTGGTCAATTTTAATTCGGTGCGCGCCCATAACTGGCGCAAGCGCGCAAGGATCACCGCGTCGGCGGCAACCGCGAGCAGGATGAATGAGCCGAGCAGTGCGCCCTTCCAGAACTCGCTGATGGATTCGAGGCGCGTCAGGCTGTAGTCGAGCGTGCTGATCATGATCGCGCCGAGCAGCGCGCCGATCATCGTGCCACTGCCGCCGAAGATGTTGACGCCGCCAACGACGACCGCCGCGACGACATCCAGTTCCATACCTTGCGCCGCGACGGTCGTAATATCGCCGTAGCGCACGAGGAACATGAAGCCCGCCAAACCAGATAGCGCGCCGCACAAAACATACGCGATCAACACCGTGCGCCGCGCTGGAATGCCCGCGACCCGCGCCGCGTCGGGGTTCGAGCCGATGGCGTATAGGCGTCGCCCAAATTGTAAGAATTGAATGCCGATCTGAAAGACGACCACGACCACGAGCGCGATGAACACCATCAGCCGAATGTCGATCTCGCCCACGCTGAACAAGTTGACGCGCTGGAGACTGACCAGCCATTCCGGCAGATTCGCAGTGGTGACTGTTTTTGCGCCCGAAAATTCGACCAGCACGCCGCGATAGATCGCCAGCGTCCCCAACGTGACGATGATCGCCGGGACGCGCGCATATGCCACCAAGCCGCCGTTAATCGCGCCCAACAGCGCGCCGAGTCCGACCGCCATGCCTACGCCGACGAGCGGCTCAATTGCTTGATTTTGTGTGAACTGCGTGCCGACGAAATAGGCGCAGAAGCCGACCATCGAGCCGACCGACAGATCGATATTGCGCGTTAGCACGACGAGCGTTTGCCCGACTGCGACCACAGTGATGATAGCGACGCTGCTCAAGACGCGCTCGACCGTGCGCGAGGACAGGAAATTTTCGACTTGCGTGCCGAAGAACAGCACGGCAAGGATGATCAGTAAAAGCAAGCTGAATTCGCGGATTTGCTCTGGGCGGATCAGGCGTTTAATGGTGTTCATCCGGCAGCCTCCGCGCGTTTCGCCGCGACTCGTGCCTGTCCCATTGCTGCTGTCATGACGACCTCTTGTGTGGCGTCGGCGCGGTCGTAAATGCCCATCTGTCGCCCTTCGCGCATGACCAATACGCGGTCGCTCATGCCCAAGACTTCGGGCAAGTCGGACGAAATCATCAGGATCGCCAGTCCTTCGCGTGCCAAATCGTTGATCATGGCGTGGACTTCAGATTTCGCGCCTACGTCGATGCCGCGCGTTGGTTCATCGAGGATGAGGAGCTTCGGGCGCGTGTTCAGCCATTTGCTGAGGACGACTTTTTGCTGGTTGCCGCCGGACAGCTTGCCCGCTGGCGCGGCGATGGACTCGCTGCGAATGGTCAGTCGTTGGCGAAATTCGTTGGCTGTGGCGGCTTCGCGCGCGAAGTCGATCAGCCCGGCGCGCGTGGTGTAACGTTTCAGCGTTGGCAGCGAGATATTGCCCGCAATTGACAGCGGCATGATCAGCCCTTGTTGGCGGCGATCTTCCGGCACATAGGCGATACCCATTCGGGTTGCCTGTTCGGGCGATTTGATCTTGACGGGTGCGCCCAACAGCGTAATATCGCCCGCGTCGGGCGGCGCAATGCCGAACAGCGCCAACGCCACATCCGTGCGTCCCGCGCCGACAAGTCCGGCGAAACCCAAGACTTCGCCCGCGCGAATATCAAAGGTGATATCCTCGAACACGCCGCGCTTGCTTAAGCCGCGCACGGATAAGATCACCTCGCCCGGCGGTACGGCGTCTTTGTGGAAGAACGACGCCATCTCGCGCCCGACCATATCGCGGATCGCGCGCTCAACGTTGTATTCGCGCGCTTCGCCCGTCGAGATGCGCTTGCCGTCGCGGAAGATCGTGATTCGATCCGAGATTTCAAAGACTTCTTCGAGGCGGTGGCTGATGAACAAGATCGCCACGCCCTGATCGCGCAAATTGCGCACCAGTTTGAACAACTGCGCTACTTCGTGCGCCGAGAGCGAGGCGGTCGGCTCGTCCATGATCAGGACGCGCGTTTTCAGCGAGAGCGCCTTGGCAATCTCGACGGTTTGCTGTGCTGCTAACGTCAAACCGCGCGCCGGGCTGCGCACATCCAGCGCCACGCCAAGCCGTGCGAGAATCGCATCGGCATCGCGGTACAGCCGACGCCACTGCACGACCGCGCCGCGATTTTGATGGCTGATGAAAATATTTTCCGCCACGTTCAGATCGGGGAATACCATCGGCTCTTGATAGATCGCGGCAATTCCGGCGAGCTGTGCCTGTGCGGAATTGGCGACAGTCAGCGGCACACCATCGAGGCGTAGCTCGCCCACGTCCGGCTGGTGAATGCCGGTCATGATTTTGATGAGCGTGGACTTGCCCGCGCCGTTTTCACCGAGCAGGGTATGAACTTCGCCGGGAAACAGTTCGAGCGAGACGTTATCGAGCGCCTGTGTGCCGTCGAAGCGTTTGGAGACGCCGCGTAAATCTAAAACAGGATTCAAAAGTTCAATGTCCTATAGACGAAAATATATATCCTTAAGCGGATTATACATGAAGTTGTGGGCGCGTCAAAAAATAAGTCAGGGGAGCAAATCGAAATGGGGGATGTGCAGCGGACGGACAAGCCTAAAATCACGGCGGTCAAAGGTGACGCTGCGCGTGATTTTCAGCCGCTCTGCGATGGCAATGATCGATGTGTCGGCGTAATCGAGTTCAACATCGCGGTATTGGTTCATCAAGGCTTCCATGCGCGTCATGTCCTCGTCTTCCAGTGAAACGATTTGAAAATACTTTCGGATGGATACGAAGGTCTCGATTGCCCGCCGATAATTCCGGCGGGCAGCCACAAGGAAAAAGGTCTCCGTCAAGACGGTTTGGGGAACGATACGAACTTGATTTTGGGTCTGCAACAGAATTTTCGTCGCAGCCTGATGATTTGCATCGTTCGTATAAGCGGCAGCAACCAACACACTGGTATCAATCAGTATGGTCATGACTGGTCGCTTTCTCTTGCCAATAGGTTTTCATGTGTTCGCGTATATTCACGGACAGATCGGAGATATCGTCGTCAAAAATACCGATGAAGCCCTCGATAGGCAGTTGTTTCGCCGCTGCTTCTGCCTCGTCAAAATCGACTGGAAACGCTTGTGAGCCGATGAGTAACGAGCGTAACGCCTCATTCAGGGAAATCTGTTTTTGGTCTGCGATGGCTGCGATCTTTGCAAAAACATCCGCAGACACTTCAAGCTGTTTCACGATTTTGCTCCCCTCCATATATTCGCATTCATTATACGCGATAGCGCGCGATGTACCCCCGATCCAGCGCGACGCCGAAGCCCGGCGCGTCCGAGATGGTGTAATAGCCGTCCTTGATCGGGCGCGCGTCGGTCTGGATATCCCAGAAGATCGGATCGCGCTGGCGGTGGAAACATTCGACATACGAACTATTCGCAATCGCGCCGAGCAAATGCGCCGAAATTTGTGCCTCTTCGTGATGCGCCATCTTCACGCCATACGCATCTGCCAGCGCCGCCGCCTTGCGCCAGATAGTGGGTCCCCCCGCCCATGACGCATCGAAATTGCAGTAATCGACCGCGCCATCGACGATCAAATCGCGCACGGCGGTCAAGTTGTACGCGCTTTGCCCCGCCGTGACCGGGACGCCCGTCGTCAAGCGCACATCACGCAGCCAGATGCGGTCGTTGTACCACTTCACTGGCTCCTCGAACCATTGGAGTTCGATTCCGGCGTCCTGCGCGAGGCGGCAGAACTGGATCGCTTGCCGCAAATCGTAGCCCTGATTGGCATCGACCATGAAGCGGAACGACTCGCCCGCCACGCGCCGCGCGATGTGCAGACGTTCCAAATCTTCTGCTGGAGTCAGCCCGCCGATCTTGAACTTCATGCCGATCACGCCGTAATCGAGATACGCCGCGATTTCGCGCGCCAGTTCGTCGGGTGTCTGTCCGTAGTAGCCGCCAATCGCAATGATCGGCAGACGATTGGTGTAGCCGCCCCACAGCTTGTACAGCGGCATGTTGAGCGCCTTGCCGACGGTATCCCAGATTGCGGCATCCACGCACGAGATCGCCTGCAAGACCATGTTACGGTCGCGCAAAATATCGTAGGTCGCGGGCTTCATCGACTCCCAGCAGCCTTCGGTGTTGAAAACGTCCATGCCGATCAGCGCGGGAGCGAGTTCCTGATGAATAATTTTGAGCAAAACGGCTTGTTCTTCGTCGGTATCGCCCGTGTAGACCTCTCCGACGACGCCCTGATGCGTCAAGATGCGCGTGATGATGGTACAGCGGTTCTGCATCTGATATTTGCTGCCGCGATAGATTTTATCCAGCGGTACGCGGATCGCCTCCGTCTCAATCGCTTGGATGGTCAGCGCCCCAGGTGTTGTCCACGCCATAATCAAACTCGTTTCGTATATAAAAACGGATATTGTGCATGATTGTAACGCTTCATCGCCCAATTTTGGTAGGGGCATGGCGCGCCATTGTCCGCAGGAATAATAAGAGCATGGCGCATCACGTTTCTACGCCCCAATCCATCCACCATTTCAGACTAAAGTCGGAGAGACCTATCACCTTTGTGGGATGTGTCCGTATCCCCAACGTGGTTTAATAGGCGATAGGTCGTTACACAAATTGAAATACGCATGACAGCAATTTGAAACACTAAAGTGAGCTGATCATCATGAACCATGTCGAACACACCCTATTTATCAGCGAGTCGATTGATCTGGTCTGGGCATACGCGACTGAACTGCCGCGCTTGACGGACTGGTTTCCGCGCGCCGAATCGGTCGAGGGTCACATCAATCCGGGCGATGAAGTGGGGCTGCGCTACAGTTTACATTTCGGTCGTCTTGTGCGGTTGAATATCGAGACGGTCGAAATCCATCCGCTGCGCACACATCGGCGCGCATTCCGTTATCCGGCGTGGTTGCTGCATGGCGATGTGACCATGCGCTTTGATCCGGCAGATGGCGGAACACTGGTTACGTTCATGGTGGACTACGATTTCGACGTGCCGTTGATGGCGAAGGCGCTTGGCGCGATGCAGGATGCGCGCATTCAGCGAATCGTTTTGCGCTCCGCAACCAACTTCAAGAACTATGTCGAGGCGAAGCATTTTGCACGTCGCCGCGCCGCAATCCGCGATACGACGCTCGCGCCGTCGGTGAATATGTTGGCGTAAACATCCGGGCGCGCTGTTCCAGCGGGGGAATATCTGCCCGATAAAAATCAAAATAATTCCCGTAAACTAGATGAAACGGCGCATCAATCCGTGGTGGCACGGATAACGATGCGCCGTTTTACATTTTAAAGTAACTTGAGTTTCGGATAGTTTCACCTCACCCCCAACCCCCTCTCCATTGCATGGAGAGGGGGCTTTCAAACCCGTTGTGACCTGTCCTGCTCCCCCTCTCCATAGCGTGGGTATTTATTCACCTATCCATGGGATTAAGCTCAAAATCCACAAATTTGAACCCAAGAAACACATAATGAACCCAATAGGACTGGGGCAAAATGCGGTCTGCACGGGTAGGTGAATAAATACTAGCGTGGAGAGGGGGTTGGGGGGTGAGGTGAACGGTTTAGAGCCTATCCAAAACTCAGGTTAAAGTAATGAAAAGACGGCAACTTCTCTTGCTCAGTCCCTCATCTAATACAGTGGCT
>Ga0163154_10001360_pt1 | contig 37888 bp, 36 predicted proteins | sample OliLakLV19MP9P1_FD_148649 | JGI IMG/M metagenome (GOLD analysis project Ga0163154, IMG submission 148649) | Freshwater microbial mat bacterial communities from Lake Vanda, McMurdo Dry Valleys, Antarctica - Oligotrophic Lake LV.19.MP9.P1 | ecosystem: Environmental > Aquatic > Freshwater > Lake >... | reverse complement strand
CGGTTGGGCCGGAAAGCGACGCGCTAGAAGCTTGGGGTCTGGAGCCGACAAAGCCCGACTGGGCGGGCGGGATGCGGGAAACATGGGCACCAGGCGAACGCGGCGCCGAAGCGCGGCTGAACGATTTTATGAAAACCATCATGCGCGGTTACAGCGATACCCGTAATTTACCGGATGTCAGCGGGACATCGAGGCTTTCCCCCTATCTGGCGTTCGGCGAAGTCAGCCCGCATCAGATCTGGCACGCAGTATGCGCCGCGTCCGAAGCAGCCCCTGAGGGGCGTAAAGGCGCGGAATCGTATCTGCGCGAGCTAATATGGCGCGAGTTTTCATACCAGCTCCTGTTTCACCACCTGCACTTACCCGAAGCGGCATTCCGGCCGGAGTTCAACGCATTTCCATGGACGCAAAATGAGCAAGGTTTGGAAGCCTGGCGGCGTGGCCGCACCGGATATCCAATCGTGGATGCGGGCATGCGCCAGCTTTGGGAGACTGGTTGGATGCACAACCGCGTGCGTATGATCGTGGCGTCATTCCTGATTAAGCACCTGCTGATCGACTGGCGCGAGGGCAAGGCATGGTTCTGGGATACGCTGGTGGACGCCGATCTTGCCAACAACGCGGCAAGCTGGCAGTGGGTGGCGGGTTCCGGCGCCGACGCCGCGCCATACTTCCGTATTTTCAACCCCACGCTCCAAAGCGAGAAGTTCGACGCGGAGGGCGGCTATATCCGCCGCTTCGTCCCCGAGCTGACAAAGCTCGACAGCAAGACCATACACGCGCCATGGCTCGCCGCGCCCGCCGCTCTCGCCCGCGCTGGCGTGAGGCTCGGCGACACGTATCCCATGCCGGTCGTCGATCACGCCAAAGCCCGCGCCGCCGCATTAGCAGCCTATGAGAGAGTTAAAAAGTAATGTTATTTGAAGATAACTATCAGCAGGACTATCACTGAAATAGCTAAGTTCGCTGCAAGCAGCATTACTGTAATATCAGCATTCTTTCCAATGCCTTTAGCTATCTCATAAAGTGTTTCAGCAATATTGCGCTCCATAGAAGGAACGACGTTATATTTTAATTCGCTGATGTCGCGCTGAATTTCAGAAATTGGATTTTGCTCATACATAGGAGCTATCCTTTCATTTGATTCAATGTGGCGTAGATGTCGCCGGAGTTCGCATCTAGGGGCAATGCGTCGAGCCAAGACGCGATGGCGCCGGCGTCGACAGGCGCGGAGAATTCGAGGCGCTGGCTCTCGCCGAGCGCGGCGTTGAAACGGTAAGCGCCGAGCCGCGCCAGTTCGGCGAGGCACGCGCGCGCCACGTCGCGCTGGATGGTGGTGAACTCGAACGACAGCGCGGGTAGAGGCCGCGACAGACCGCTAAGCACTTTATCCTCCAGCCCCTCCACATCCACCTTGACGAACGATGGGCGGCCGTGGCGGCGGATGAGCTGATCGAGCGTCAGCGCCTCGACTGTAATCTCCGCATCCCAGCGCTGCCCCTCCCAGCCGGGCGCGCCGTCCGCGCTGGCTATGAACTCGAGCGATGCGGTGGAGACGGTGGGGTTTGCCGTGTTCAAGCGCATGGTGAGCGCGCCGGGCGCATCGCTTACCGCCGCATGCACGAGGGTCACATACGGGTTTTGGCCATACAGCCGCCGCAAAACCCGGAAGGCGGCGGGCTGCGGCTCCACCGCCACGACGCGCGCGCCCAGGGCCAGAAACGCCGCGACCCTATTGCCCACATGCGCGCCGATGTCGAAGGCGAGGTCGCCCGGCTTCACAAACTGCGCGTAAAGCGCGGCCATGGAAGCAAGCCGCGTCGTGTCGCCGTAATACTGCCGCAGCGACCGGCCAATGCCCGCCGCCGCGCCGATATTATGTTTAGGCGGCCAGCCGTTCACCGATGCCCCCCATCGCCGCGCCGCCGTTGATATCCGGCCCGCCGAGAGCGCCGATTTCCGGCGGCATGTCGTATTCCTCGGGGATGGCGCACAAACCCGCCCGCGTCAGCATTTCGCCGAAGCGCGGCGATGCGGTCAGCACCGCGAATGGGACAGCAAGCAGGAACGCGGCGAGCAATGGCATGGCCCAGATGATTGCGCCCGGCGCATAGGTCAGCAGAATCGCAAGGATTGAGAAGCCAAACAGCATCTGTGGCCACAACCCTTGCGCGGCTGTCATCCAAGAGAGGCCGTAAGTGTCGCGGTTCTGTCCGCCCCAGATCACCGCGCGTCCGAACAGGACGCTCACCATGAAAATCGTCACCCGCAGTGACGCGATGGGTGAAAGCAGCATCGAGAACACGATTTCAAGCAAGGCGCTGGCGGTGAATCGCACCGGCCCGCCATAGCGCCGCATGCCGCCATCGGTAAGCGCGATGTCGAGCAGCCCGGCGATTTTCGGCGTCAGGCTCATCATGAACATGGTGAAAAACAGCGCTATGCCGAGTTCGACGTGCAAGTTGCCGAACTCACCTTCAAACGCCTTGGCTGCGAATAGCGCGATCATCATCATCCAGGCGGCCGCGCCGAGATACATCAAAATGGTGAAGCCGATCTGAAAACGACTCCAGGGCTTCAGGCCGGGCAGCCCGATCAGCCGCCAGTATTGCATGACGCCCTGACACCAGCGCAGGTCGCGCTGCGTGAAATCGAGGATGGTCGGCGGGTTATCCTCATACGAACCGCCTTCGACGGGGAGCACGCGCACCTCAAAGCCCGCCTTGCGCATCATGGCCGCCTCAATGTGATCGTGGCTCAAAACATGGCCGCCGAGCGGCGGCTTGCCGGGGAGCACGGGCAGCGTGCAATGATCTGCAAAGGGCTTTATGCGCACGGCGGCGTTGTGGCCCCAATACGGCCCGTTGTCGCCCGCCCACCAGGCGGAACCCATCGTGTAAGACCGCATTCCGTGGCGCATGCCGAACTGGAAAATGCGCGCGAACGCGCTGGTCGATGGCGCGCCTACCACGAGCGTCTGCAGGATGCCAAGTCGCGGATAAGCCTGCATGATGCGCGCGAGGCGCACGATGGCGTCGCCGGACATCAGGCTGTCGGCATCGAGCGGGATCATGCATTCGTAGTTGGCGCCCCATCGGTCGATGAAATCCCGCACGTTGCCGACCTTGTAACCCTTGTTCTCCGTCCGGCGGCGGTAGGTGATGCGAGCGCTGTCTCCAACTTTAGCCCTCCATTCCTCGAACAGCCGCTCCTCGTCGGCCGCGACTTCGGGCTTCGACGTGTCGCTCAGAACGAAGTAATCAAACGCGCGTTCCTCGCTAGTGGCGAGCAGGCTGGCGCGGACGATGCGAAGACGCTTGAAGGCGCGCGCCGGGTTTTCATTGCGCAGCGTCATCAAGACTGCGGTGCGTTGACGCAATGGGTCGCGGTTATTTCCAGCGGCCGCATGCGGCGCGACCTGCACCAAACCGTCTTTGCGACCATGCAGGAGAATGAGACCGATGATCGCGTTCCAGAACCCGATGACAGTCCAGGGCAGGCCGATCATGATGCAGGTATAAATGCCAATGTCGAGCCATGTCCAGGTGTTGGAGCCGAGCACCAGCGCGAAAGCGTAGGCCAGCACTGAAATGGTGGAAATATTCAGCACGCCGACGAGGATGCGCCGCCTGATTAATTCGGAGTAGGATTGCAAGCCAGCCGGAGTCATAGGCCCGTCATCTGATAATGCGGCGTCGGACAGCGTGTTTTGTGTTGTTATTTGCGTCATGGTCTGCCTTTACCATTGGGGCTGGGTTGCAGTGCGGCAAAAGAAAGCGCCCGATTTCTGCGGCTTGCGTTGTGAACAGGTCATGAATGATTGAAAAAACGTCAGCACGGCAATTGGATGCGGCTCGCGCGTTGTTTTACACTGCAACGCACAAGGCGGAGATTCGCCCCACAGATTTGGCGCTAGAACGGAATCGTGACAATCCGAAGGCGGACGTGCTGGTGCGCTCGGAGTGGTCGTGCATAAGCCGTGGCACGGAACGGTTGGTGTTCGAGGGCCGCGTGCCCGAAAGCGAATGGACGCGCATGCGGGCGCCGTTTCAGCAGGGCGACTTCCCGTTCCCGGTAAAGTATGGCTATGCCGTGACCGGGGTTGTCGAGAGTGGGCCGCAAGCCCTTATCGGACGCAAGGTGTTCTGCCTTTATCCGCACCAGAACATGTTTGAGATTAAGGCCGATGCGCTGGCTTTTATCCCCAAAAATGTTCCGCCGCGCCGCGCCGCGCTCGCAGCGAACATGGAAACGGCTCTTAATGCCGTATGGGACTCAGGCGCTGGGCCAGCCGATCAAATCCTGGTGATCGGCGGAGGATTGCTAGGGCTGCTTATTGCCGCGATCTGCGCGCGATTGCCAGGCGCAAACGTAATCGTGATCGACATCAATTCCGATCGGGAGCGGTTGGCCGAGCCTATGGGTGCAAAATTCTCCCTGCCCGCAGATGCACAAGGCGAGGCGGACGTGATCTTTCACACCAGCGCAAGCGCCACAGGGCTTAATCTGGCTATCGAGAAAGCGGGGTTTGAGGCGCGCATCGTGGAGGTGAGCTGGTTCGGCGCGGAGCAAGCCAGCATTGCATTGGGCGGAGCGTTTCATAGCCGCAGGTTGCAGATCATTTCCTCGCAGGTTGGAAGCGTTTCGCCGGCGCGCCGCCCGCGCTGGCCTTACCGCCGCAGGATGGAAGCCGCGCTATCGCTGCTTGCCGATCCGGTTTTCGATGCGCTAATTACGGATGAAGTCGCGTTTGAGGACTTGCCGCAGAAACTGCCCCAAATTCTGGCGTCGGGCGCGCCGGGCCTCGCCACCGTCGTAAAATACTAGACCCGATCCCGATTTGAACCACTCAATCAAATCGGGTGAATCGGCTCTAGAGTTATAAATAGAGCCGTTCTCGTCCGAAAACCGCGTAACACTTTTCGGGAACGGCTCTGAACCGATTGGAGAAACGCCATGTACGCTCTTGAAGTCCGCGATCACATCATGATCGCCCACAGCTTCGCCGATCCATACTTTGGCCCGGCGCAGAACATGCACGGCGCCACCTTTATCGTGGACGTGACGTTTTTCCGCGAAGTCCTGACGCAGCAAAATGTTGTGGTCGATATCGGCCGCGCGTCCGATGTGCTGAAAACCATTCTGAAGCCCGTCAATTATGCCAACCTCGACGCGCTGCCGCAGTTTGAGGGCAAGCTGACCACCACGGAATTTCTCTGCCGCTACATCTATGACCGCTTTCAGGAAGCCATCAAAGCAGGCGATCTGGGCGCGGAAGGGCGGGGCCTCATCCGCTTGCGTGTAACCCTGCACGAGAGCCATATCGCTAGGGCGTGGTTCGAGGGGCCACTCACCGCGTGACGCGCTTCACGTTTGCCATTCCCGGCGACGTCAACGCGCCAACTGGCGGTTACGCGTATGCGCGCGCCGTACTGGCGGAATGGCGGAGCGCTGGGGTTAAGGTGGAGCATTTGCCTTTGCCCGGAGGCTATCCGTTTCCGTCCAGCAGCGATCTGAAGGAAACGGCGCGGCAGCTTGGCGGCGCTGAAGGCGTTGTGATAATCGATGGTCTTGCGTTTGGCGCGATGCCGGAGGCGGTCATCAAGGCTGTGCGCGGCCCCATCGTCGCGTTGACGCACCATCCGCTCGCGCTCGAAACCGGGCTGAACGCTCAGGGCCGGGCGCTGCTTTACAAGAGTGAACGCGCCGCGCTAACTCTCGCTACGCGGGTCGTTGTCACCAGCCAAACGACCGCCGAAACGCTGATCGCCGATTATGCCGTGAGTCCGGATAGGCTCACCGTCGCCGAGCCTGGCACGGAGCGGGCGGCGCGCGCGACGGGTGGTGGGGATATTCCGCACCTCGCCGCTGTCGGCACGTTATCGGCGCGCAAAGGGTATGATGTGCTCGTTGCCGCGCTCGCCCAAGTATCCGATCTGCCATGGCGATGCACCATCGCAGGCGCGACAGACCGCGATCCCGCAACCGCCGCTGCCGTGTGCGCGGCGATTCACCACGAAGGCCTCGCAACCCGCATCCGGCTGGCGGGCGCAGTCAGCGAGGAGGATTTGGGCGCGCTATATGCTGGCGCAGACCTGTTCGTGCTGGCCTCGCGCTATGAGGGGTACGGCATGGCCTATGCGGCGGCGATGGCGCGGGGCCTGCCCATCGTCGCGTGCGCGGGCGGCGCAACCGCGCAAACCATGCCGCGCGAGGCGGGCATACTGGTTGCGCCCGATGATACGTCAGCCTTCGCCGACGCGGTGCGCAAACTATTAACCGACGCCAGTTTGCGGCGTCGTTATTCTGACGGCGCTTGGGAGCATGCACAGACATTGCCAAGCTGGAGCGATACGGCGGCGAAAATCGCAGACGTTGTTCGGGAGATTGCACGATGAGTTTTTCAGCCGATTGGCTGGCGTTGCGCGAATCGGCGGACATGCTCGCGCGCGCCGCATCGCTTCTGGGCAAGCTGCGCCTCGCGTTCGCTGACCGCGATGAAATTACAGTCGCCGATCTGGGGTGTGGAACCGGCTCCACCGTGCGGGCCGTGGCGGCGATGCTGCCCAACCGCCAGACGTGGAGGCTTTACGATTATGACGCCGCATTGCTCGCCGCCGCCCGCGCGCGTCTCTCCGCCTGGGCGCAGAACGCGGCGGATGATGGCGCTGCGCTTGTGCTGACTTGGTACGGCAAAACCCTGCGCGTTCATTTCGAGCGGATCAATCTGGTGTCCGACATGTATGTTGTAACGGACGCCGCGCCTGATCTCATTACAGCTTCAGCGTTATTCGATCTGGTTTCTCCGCAATGGATCGACTTGTTCTCGCAAACCGTCGCCACGCGCCGCACCGCAGTTTACGCCGCGCTCACCTATGACGGGCGCGAGGAGTGGACGCCGCCACACGAGGCCGACGCCGCGATGCTCGCTGCTTTCCACGCGCATCAAAAAACCGACAAAGGCTTCGGCGTATCGGCCGGACCGGATGCGGCTGGATATCTGTCGCGCGCTTTCTCCGCCTTGGGCTATACCTTGGAGAAAGCAGACAGCCCCTGGCGCATCGCCGCTGAGCAATCCGCCTTGATCGAGGCGCTGACGCAGGGCGCCACGCAAGCTGCGACGGAAACTGGGCTGGTGGACGCCGCGATCATAGCCGGTTGGCTTGCTCACCGTCGCAACGCAAGCGGCTGCGTCGTTGGGCATCAGGACATTTTGGCGCTCCCCGCTTAAGGCGCCATCCTCTGCAAAACGCCATCGCGCTTGATGAAATGGTGGCGCAGGGCTGCACCAATATGCACCGCGATGATTGCCGTCGCGAGCAGCGCCAAATAGCCGTGAGTTTGCAGGATTTGCGTGGCCACCTGCTTGTTTTCGGTGGTGTCGACAGCCGCGATTGGCGGTAATTCGAACAGCCCGAACACCATGATTTTTGCGCCGTAAGACGATGCGCCTGCCCATCCGGCGATCGGGATGACAACGAGTAAAACATAAAGTGCGATGTGCGCTGTCTGGGACGCTAAGCGCTCAAACGGCGTAAGTGACGATTCCGGTTCAGGAACGCCATGCACCAGTCTGTAGCCAATGCGCGCCGTCATGAGCGCCAGCACCGTCGCGCCGATCGATCTGTGCAAGTTGTACAGCGTATCGAGACCCGGCACATTCGCCATGATCAGCCCGGCTGGGACGAGAAAAATAACGCAAGCGGCGATTACCCAATGCAGAAATTTCGCTACCGGGGAATATCCCGTATTTGCTTTCATCGCACTCATGCCGCAGGCCTCCAAGTCTTATTCATGCAGCATTCAACTACCGCAGACTAACCATTTATTACCTACATGACGAAGATTTTACATTTGAGAAGCGTCTAAAGCCGGGCTGTGCGGGTAGAAGCCATATTCGGCTGCTAAAGAATTTCAGGAACGAAATGGCGGGTAGAATGTTTTTTTTTCCGCTTTTTAATGCGCCATCACGGTGCCTAAATCCTAATGCTCGCCTTAAATAGCGCAAGCGACAGCCGGGATTCCCCGCAAACGCTTTTCAGCAGGAGCCTAATAAATGACTAACATCAACTTTCGGCTGCTGCTGGGCGATCCTGAACGATTGGCGATAGAACGCGGGCTCTCTGAGTTGCGGTCGGGACGTCCTGTTATATTGCAGCACGATGGTGGGCAAATGCTTGTCGCCGCTTTTGAAACCCTTGACGCGGGTCTGTTTGCCGCCGTGAGGGCGACAAACCCACATATGCGCTTGTTGTTAACGCCTGCACGTTTGCGCCACATGAAGAATGAGGTGAAAACTGCGGGCGCAGTCTCCGTTGGTGAATTATCGCTAGGCACAATCGAAGAACTTGTTCTGGCCAAAGACACCTCTCTTGACCTTAATGTCACCGCTGCAACTGTCGCCGAGCAGGCTGCACTAGAATTTGTGCGACTTAGTTTGCTTTTGCCCGCAGCCATTGTGGTCGACCTCGATAGCTCTGCGCGCGAGGATTTTGCTCAGGTGAAAGCCAGCGCAATTGCAACGTTTGAATCAGGCGCTGTTGACACCCTCCGATTAGCTTCGCGGGCCCTTGTGCCACTCCAAGGCGTCGAAAACTGCGAGTTTGTTGTGTTTCGCGGTGGGGAGGGCATGCGCGATCAGATCGCTGTTGTGATTGGCAAACCTGCGCCGGGCGAAGCCGTCCTTGTGCGAATCCATTCCGCGTGCCTTACCGGCGACCTGTTTGGGAGCCTGAAATGCGATTGCGGCGACCAACTGCGCGGCGCAGTCCAGCGCATGGCCGAGGCTGGCGGCGGCATTCTCCTTTATCTTGATCAGGAAGGCCGGGGCAACGGCATCGCTAATAAAATTCGTGCTTATGGTTTGCAGCATCAAGGGCATGACACCTTTGACGCGGACGAAATTCTCGGCTTTGAAAACGATCACCGCCGTTTTGATATGGCGGCGGAAATGCTACGCCGGCTTGGCTTTACGACCATCCGTCTGATGACCAACAATCCGCTTAAAATCGATGCGCTTAAGGATGGCGGCCTGGATGTCATCACCACGCAAAGGGTGATTGCACGCGCTAATGGTCACAACTCGGCATACATTGCGGCGAAGCGCGACCGCGCGGGACATCTGTTTGAGAAAGAGTCATCCGTGGTGTTGCTAAGGACGGGTGAAAGTTGATCTTGCCTAAAAATTAGGCGGACATAGGTCTAGTGCATGCAATAAAGCCAATCTATCTCAACATGTTATAGTATAACAAGCACTTAGTGCATCTTGTTCTGCTAGGCTTATGATAAATAAATAGAACGTTCGTCTAGCTTTTCTAACCAAACGATCATCTGGCACAAGCGTTGCTATCCCCATTCCATAAGGCAATGGGGAGCACCGCAGATGTCGATGTTTGACGATCCGTTCAATCCGAATAATCACCTCAAAAAATCAGGCTGTAATTGCGGCAATCACGGAAGCCAGGCGGAGCATGACGCCGCTGCCGCTCTCGGCGAAGACGGCCGTATTTCGCGCGCAGTTGAAAGCGCTGTGGTGCGAGCCGTGTTCCCGGACGACAATGAGCGCCGTAATTTCCTGCGCACCGTGGGGGCCACCACTGCTCTCGTTGCCATTTCGCAGTTTTTGCCACTCGGCGCGATAACCGAAGTTTTCGCCGATACCGGGCCACTCGAAAAGGCTGACCTCAAAATCGGCTTTATCCCGATCACCTGCGCCACGCCAATCATCATGGCGGCGCCGATGGGTTTTTACTCCAAGAACAAGCTCAACGTCGAAGTGGTGAAAACCGCTGGTTGGGCCGTCATTCGCGACAAGACGCTGAACAAGGAGTATGACGCGGCGCACATGTTATCGCCGATGCCGCTGGCGATTTCGCTCGGCGTTGGCTCAAACCCCGTCCCCTTCACCATGCCAGCGGTGGAGAACATCAACGGTCAGGCCATTACGTTAGCGCTGAAGCACAAGGACAAGCGCAATCCCAAGGACTGGAAAGGCTTCCGCTTCGCCATTCCTTTCGATTACTCGATGCACAACTACCTGCTTCGCTATTACCTTGCGGAGGCTGGGCTTGATCCGGACGTGGACGTTTCCATCCGCGCGGTGCCGCCACCCGAGATGGTCGCCAACCTGAAGGCGGACAACATCGACGGCTTCCTGGCGCCCGACCCGGTCAACCAGCGCGCCGTTTACGAGAACGTGGCGTTCATTCACATTCTCTCCAAGGATTTGTGGGAAGGACATCCATGTTGCGCTTTCGCCGCGAGCCAGGAGTTCGTCACCACGATGCCGAACACTTATCGCGCGCTCCTCAAATCCATCATCGAGGCGACGGCCTTCGCGGCCAAGGCCGAAAACCGTAAGCAGATCGCCGAGGCCATCGCTCCGGCCAATTACCTCAACCAGCCCCTGATCGTGGTCGAGCAAATCCTAACCGGCACATTCGCGGACGGTTTAGGCAATATCGTCAAAGCCCCGAACCGGATAGATTTCGACCCGTTCCCCTATGAAAGCTTCGCCATCTGGATTTTGACCCAGATGAAGCGCTGGGGGCAGATCAAAGGTGAGGTGAACTACGCGGAGGTAGCCAAGCGGGTCTATCTTGCGACGGACGCAACCAAGCTAATGAAGGAGGCTGGGCTGACCCCGCCAACGTCCACGACAAAAACCTTCAGCGTCATGGGCAAGCCGTTCGATCCATCAAAGCCCGAGGAATATCTCGCCAGCTTCAAAATCAAAAAGGCGTAAGTCGCCCAGACGTCGCGCCGGCGGAAAGGCTGGCGCGAAGTTTGAATGCTTACAGAAGCGTCGAGCAGGCTACTAAAAGGAATTGCATGGATTGGTTGCTGGGTTCGCCCAAAGTCCGCGGCGCTGCGCTTTCGTTGATAATTTTTGGCTCTTTCATCGGAATCTGGCAGCTTTCGACGATGGGTGGCGGCGTCTCTACGGGCCTGGATCCGGAGTATGCGAAGCTGATGGGCAAGACGGCCACGGAGGGCGCCTCCGCGTTCCCGACGCCCGGTCAGGTGGCCGCTAAAATCTGGGAGCATTTGAGCGACCCGTTTTACGACAAGGGGCCGAACGACAAAGGGCTGGGCATTCAACTCGCTTACTCGCTTGGCCGCGTGCTGCTGGGTTATCTGCTGGCTGTCGCCGTCGCTATTCCCGTCGGCTTCGTCATCGGCATGTCGCCGCTACTCAATCGCGCGTTCGACCCGTTCATTCAAGTGCTGAAACCGGTTTCACCCCTCGCGTGGATGCCGCTGGCGCTTTACACCATCAAGGATTCGAGCACTTCCTCCATCTTCGTCATCTTCATCTGCTCCGTCTGGCCGATGCTGCTCAACACCGCGTTCGGCGTCTCGGCGGTGCGCAAGGAGTGGCTGAACGTGGCGCGCACTTTGGAGGTCTCGCCTCTACGCCTTGCCTTCACGGTAATTTTGCCCGCCGCGGCGCCTACCATCGTTACCGGCATGCGCATTTCCATTGGCATCGCATGGCTGGTGATCGTGGCGGCGGAGATGCTCGTGGGCGGCACCGGTATTGGCTATTTCGTTTGGAACGAGTGGAACAACCTCTCCATTGCTAATGTGATAATCTCCATTTTACTCATCGGCCTGACGGGTATGTTGCTGGACCAAATGCTGGCCCGGTTTGGCCGTGCCGTCAGCTATCCGGATTGATCCATGACAGAAAAAATTATCTCCATCGAAGGCATCGCCAAGCGCTATCCAAAGCCGGGCGGCGGAGAAACCACGATTTTCGAGGATTTGTGGCTGTCCATCGACAAGGGCGACTTTGTCTGCGTCATCGGACATTCCGGTTGCGGTAAAACCACCGTGCTCAACATCCTTGCCGGTTTGGACGAGCCCTCTACCGGCGCTGTCATCGTTGATCGCAAAGCCATCTCCGGCCCTAGCCTTGACCGCGCCGTGATTTTCCAGGGCCATGCGCTGCTGCCGTGGCGCTCGGTGATGGGTAACGTCGCCTACGCCGTGACTTCGCGCTGGCGGAACTGGGGCGCCGCGAAGGTGCGTGAGCAGGCGCAAAAGTTCATCGACCTTGTCGGGCTCACCGGCTCGGAGCATAAAAAACCGTCCGAGTTATCCGGCGGCATGAAGCAGCGCGTCGGCATCGCGCGCGCGCTTTCCATAGAGCCGAAAATCCTGCTGATGGACGAGCCGTTCTCAGCGCTCGACGCTCTCACGCGCGGCACGCTACAGGATGAGGTGCGTCGCATCGGGGCCGGGCAGACGGTGTTCATGATAACGCACGACGTGGATGAGGCGATTTACCTCGCTGACCGCATCGTGCTGATGACAAACGGACCAGGCGCCGTCGTCGCTGAGATCGTAGTCAATCCGCTGCCGAAAACACGGACCCGCGTGGATATGCACAAGCATCCGGCCTACTACGCGGTTCGCAACCACATTGTGGATTTCCTCGTCACGCGCAGCAAGACCTTCGCCGAGGAAATGAAAGGCAAGGTTTACAACCCGAGCCATCCGCCGCTGGTGACGCCCGGCATACCGGGGCCGCATGTAGCCGCCGAAAACGCGCCTGATAGTTCGGCCAAGCGACCGGGGCTTGTCAGCGTTTGATTTTTTAAGGAAGAGATTTATGAAAAGAGAACAAGTCACCGAGAAGATTTTGGATGTCAAACGCGCCAAGGGATTAACCTGGAAAGCCATTTGTGAGGAAATAGGCGGGTGTTCACCCGTGCTTGTCACCGGCGCACTGCTCGGGCAAATGAGATTTACCGCCGAGCAATCCGAGAAAGCCAAGCCGATTTTCGGCCTGTCCGATCTGGAGGCGAAAATCCTCACGGAAATCCCCGAGCGCGGCGCGGGCGTCACCATGCCCCCGACCGATCCGCTGATTTACCGCTTCTACGAACTGGTGATGATAAACGGCCCGGCGTGGAAAGCGCTGATCGAGGAAGAATTCGGCGACGGCATTATGTCCGCCATCGACTTTGACATGGTGATGGAGCGCAAGCCCGACCCGAAGGGCGACCGTGTGAAAATCACCATGTCCGGCAAGTTCCTTAGCTACAAATATTACGAATAAAATCCTGTCGGCATCAACGGAGGCGCATCCGGTTGCTACATTCGGATGTCTGCCTCGTTTGCCGGGAGCTACCATTGTTATCGCCATCGACTGTTTTGCCGCCAACCGCCATTTCGCGCACACCCTTCCTGAATGCGGGGCATGCGCTTGACCATCTTATCATGCTCATTTTCCCCGCTGCCGCGCTTTCCATGACAGCCGAGTTCGGCCTTACCTACGCTGAACTGCTGCCACTATCGCTTGGCGCTTTCATCGCTTTCGGGGCCTGCTCGCTTCCCGCAGGATGGCTGGGCGACCGTTGGAGCCTCGATGGCATGATGGGGGTGTTTTTTATCGGCTCAGGCGCCGCGTGCGGCCTGACCGCTATGGCCAAAACGCCGCTGCAACTCGCTATTTGCCTCAGCATACTCGGTGCTTTCGCCGCAATTTACCACCCCATAGCGCCAGCGTTGCTAGTCAACGGGACAGCAAGACGGGGGCGAGTTTTGGGTATTAATGGGTTTTTCGGCAATTTCGGCGTCGCCAGCGCCGCGTTAACGACGGGGGTTTTGACGGATTTGGCATCCTGGCGCGCAGCGTTTGCAGCGCCCGGCGCCGTACTTATTCTGATTGGGCTCGTTTATATCTTCACGATCACCGGAACCCGAATGGAGGCGCCAAAGTCGGTGGGCAACTTCAGAACTCTCGATTTCCGGTTCGGCTCGCCGTCGGTGCGCACATTGTTTATCCGGCTGTTCGCGATCATTCTGCTAGCTGGCTTGATCTTCAACGCCACGACAGTTGCAATGCCGAAGCTGTTCGATGAACGTCTCACTAACCTCACGAGCAGCGCCACGGGCGTTGGCGTTTTCGTTTTCGGCGTGTTTCTCTTCGCGGGATTCGCCCAGCTCATTGCAGGGCCGCTGATCGACCGCTATTCGGAAAAACCTGTACTCACGGCTCTCTTAGTGTTGCAAATCCCGTGTCTCGCCCTGGTGACATTTGCGGATGGCTGGCTTCTGGCCATATCTGCGGCAGCCATGATGTTTTGCGTGTTCGGCCAAATCCCCGTTCATGACGCCATGATTGCGCGCAATATTGCCGCAGAATATCGCGCGCGGGCCTACGCGCTGCGCTACTTTGTATCTTTCGGCGCAAGTGCGGCCGCTATACCCATGATCGCCGCTGCAAGCGGAGGCCGCATGTTTGAGGAACTTTTGGCAACGCTGACAGTTTTAACGGCAATTGCATTCGTAATTGCAGTGCGATTGCCCCGCGCTACACAAGCGCCAGTACTATAGACATTTATTTTTCAATAAGTCCGCGAAAAGGATTCAAACCTATGCCGACGGGAAAATTGCGCGCCTTGATGGCGATAGCCGCCGGAGTTTTCGTGCTTCTCATCCCTCAGGCCATCATCTATCTTTTAGGGATAGCGCTCATTACCTATGGAGTTAATGAATTTTTCCCCGAACTTAAAAACCAGATCCGCGACTATTTTCGGGGACGCCCGAGCGACGTCCAATAGGACAACGAGCCGCCGCTCTCTTATTTGCCGCAACATTGATACATGCATGCCATTGTTAACGAACTATGCGTCGCTGTATCGTATGACACGTTTCGGACGACACTTAGACATATGGATGCTAAAGTCGAATGTTGACAGGCGATATAATCGTTATCTTGCTACTTCTGGCTCTTAACGGATTTTTTGCGTTATCCGAACTGGCGGTTGTTTCAGCCAGCAAACCTCTCTTGAGGCAGAAAGCCCGTTCGGGGGATAAGAATGCGCTGCTGGCGTTATCGCTTGCCGAAGACCCTGGCCGTTTCTTATCGACAGTACAGGTCGGAATCACCCTGATTGGGATCATGGCCGGCGCATATGGCGGCGCGACAATCGCGGAAAAACTTTCTGAGCCATTGAATGGAATTTCATTCATTAATCCACACGGCGAGGTTGTGGGCGTTGCCTTGGTCGTTACGGTGCTGACTTATCTGTCGGTCGTGATCGGTGAGCTGGTTCCTAAAAGGCTGGCGCTTAACGCTCCGGAAAAACTCGCTTTGTTCGCCGCACGCCCCATGTGGATCATATCAATTGTGTTCACACCTGTGGTGCGCATTCTTGACGGCTCTGCGCATTTGCTGATGCGTCTGATGGGCCGCGGCGATTACGAGAACAGCCGCGTTACCGAGGCTGAGGTCAAGGCCGTGATCGCGGAAGGCGTTGAAAGCGGCGCTATCGATGCGACCGAGCATGACATGATCCAGCGCATCATCCGGCTTGGCGACCGTGATGTGCATTCGATCATGACTCATCGGGTAGACGTGGATTTCATCGATGTAAACGAACCGTTCGCCGCGATCCTACGCAAGGTGCGAGAAGGCGGACATTCGCGCTATCCTGTTATCGATGGCGATTTCGATACGGTGCTTGGCACCATCCGGGCAAAAGACCTGATTGGCTGGCGCGTGGTCGACGAAGCGGAGGGGGTACGCAAACTGGTTAAGCCGGTGCTTGCGCTTTCGGGATCGATAGATTGTTTTAAAGCACTTGAGCTCTTCAAAAGCAACAACGCCCACATGGCGATTGTAATCGACGAGTATGGCACAACCGGTGGCATCGTAACTGCGGCGGACTGGCTCGAGGCGATCGTAGGCGCGCTGCCGTCCAACTATGGGGACGATGAAGGCGCCCAGATCGTGCAGCGCGAAGATGGTTCGTGGCTGGTGGATGGGCTGACGCCGGTCGAGGAGATTTACCTCACGCTGAACGTCGATGCTTTCGATGAAGACGCTGACTATAAAACCATCGCCGGGTTCATCATAGACAATCTCGGCCGCGCGCCAAAAAAAGGCGACCTGTTCGAGCGCGCGAGCTATAAGTTCGAAGTCATGGATATGGACGGTCGGCGCGTGGATCAAGTGCTTATCACAAGAATGGGCAACGCCGCTTCATTTTTGGGCCGTCCCTAACATGATAAACTCAGGTCATGGCCGGCCTTGACCCGGCCATCCAGAGACTTAAATTGGCCTCCCATAAAGAACTGGATAGCCGGGTCAAGCCCGGCCATGACAAAAGGGGCACACTGTTTCCATCTCAACCGGACAGGCTCTACGAGTTAGGCTTTTCACCCCATACTTGCTCTAAACGCTGGTCTCGACCGCAGTTGTAGCGGTAGACTTTATACTGTATCGGGTTTTTCTTGTAGTAGTCCTGATGATATTCCTGCACAGGGTAGAAAGCCAGAGCGGGCGCTATTTTTGTGGCGATGGGCGCGCCAAGTTTCGCGTTTGCATTAAGCTCTGCCTTTGAAGCCTCGGCAACGCGCTTCTGCTCCTCCGATTGATAGAAGATCGCTGTGAGGTATTGTGGTCCACGGTCGCAGAACTGCCCGCCAGCGTCCAGCGGATCGATGTTGCGCCAGAACACATTCAGTAACTTGTCATATGACACTTTGGACGGGTCGAAGACGATGCGCACCACTTCCGTGTGATCGGTGCCGGTGGCTGGATAGACCGGATTAGGCGTCGTGCCGCCCGCAAATCCGGATGTAGTGGAAATGACGCCCTCAAGCTTGTCAAACGGCGCCTCCATGCACCAGAAGCAGCCGCCTGCGAAAATAGCGACCTCAGTTTTCTGGGGCGTTTGTGCTGACGCGGCGAAGGGCGCCGCAAGGGCAGACAGAGCCGCTATCGTGAATAAGGCCATTCTCATGGGGTGATCTCCTTAAGACGGTTTGACGTCGGCGGGCGAGAACTTCATCGCCACGCCGTTCATGCAATAGCGCAGGCCCGTTGGCTTCGGGCCGTCATCGAACACATGGCCCAGATGCCCGCCACAGCGGCGGCAATGCACTTCCGTGCGCGTGGCGAACCAGCTTTTGTCTTCCGATGTGCCAATAGCGTTGTCGATTGGCGCCCAGAAGCTGGGCCAACCGGTGCCGCTGTCATATTTGGTGTCGGATTTGAAAACCGGCAGGTCGCAACCCGCGCAGGCGAACACCCCCGCGCGATTTTCCTTATCCAGAGGGCTGGTGCCCGCCCGCTCGGTGCCGTGCTCGCGCAGCACGGCATATTGCTCCTTGTTAAGCCGCTTCTTCCACTCGTCTGCTGGAAGATCGATCTCAAATTTGTTCGCCACAGGCGCGGACCCTCCGGTGCGTGGTAAACTCACCGCGGTGGCTGCGAGCACTGCGGCGAAACCTTGCGTAAATTGTCTGCGTGTCGGCATAGCGCTTTTCCTGTCCCTTTATGGCAAGCGTCAAGCGGCGGATAATCGCCTCCCCGTTTCATAACTGTCCATGTAAGTGTGTTCGCACACATTAGCGCGACCGTTACGCCGCTAGCCTGCATCAAATATACGAGAGACTGGTGTGCCAGTTAAGCGGTCGGCGCGGTGTCCACGATGACTGGCGCATTGGCGTACATGACCGGAGGCTCGCCCTTTTTTACGATGAGGTTTGCGGGCATACTTTCCGGAGCCAGCGCACCGAGCGAGACATAGATTTTGAATAGGTCGTCAACCTTCATTTCGGGCACCGGGAATACGGATGCCTCGGGCATGAACACGAGGCCACCCGACATTGGTATGGGCGCGGCGGGCAGATACACCAGGCGCCGCCGCTCCCCGCCTATGATATAAACCTCCTGTGCCGCCAGCAGCGCGAGAATGTCTACACCAGTTTCGTCACCAAAAAAACGGCACGAGACTACGCTCATGCTTGAGAAATCTCCGGTGCCGCCGTCGCGGTTAGTCGCGAGACGCACGACGCGCGCAACAGGGCTGTAAATCGAGCGGATCAGCGGCACGCGGGCAAAAATCCGGTCGATGGCGTCTTGAACGATAGATTTGGCCTGGCTTTTCACCACCCAACCTAAAAACCAGATGCCTATGAGCGCAATAACCAGGCCGAGCCAGAAGGCGTATGTGTTTTGCTCCGGCCCAATAATGACGATGCCGAGCCGCGTGAGGAGGTCGCCAAGAAACGTGTCCGGCCCAAGCTGCCCACGCACCAGGTTGACAATCCACGTGACAATGAAAAACGTCAGAACAACCGGCAGGAGGAAAAGCGCGCCGGCAAAGAACGTGCCGACAACGCTGTTGCGCCAGAAACGAGACAGGAACTCCACCATGGTTTTTCAAACTCCGCAGTTTCGTGGGGCGCCGCGACACGTCCGCAATTGTAACGTATAAACCCCACTGTTACGCCAACCTCTTGCATGAAAATAATGCAATTGGAAGTCTTGAGCGGCGAACGGTTGCGGCTCGTAAACTAAAGACGGTTAGACCACGTTCCATGAGCGTGACAATTCGATTGAGCCGCTATTTTTAAAGCTGAGGGGATCATGAAACTAAAGCAGATGGTTTTAGGCGGGCTGGCGGTTGGCGCCGCTCTGATGCAGTCCTCCGGCCAGGCGCAGCCTCAAGCCGAGGGTAGGGCGTTTACATTTGCTTTCGAAGCGATCAACGGCAAGCCGATGCCTTTGTCGGATTTTAAAGGTCGGGTGCTTCTGGTTGTAAACACGGCATCCTTCTGCGGATTTACGGGACAATATGAGGGGCTGCAAACTCTGTGGCAGACCTATAAGGATCACGGTTTGACAGTTATCGGCGTGCCATCGAACGACTTTTATCAGGAGTCAGGAGATGCCGCTGAAATCGCGAACTTTTGCAAAGGCACGTTTGGCGTAACCTTCCCGCTGACCGCAAAATACAGCGTGACCGGCGCAAACGCTCACCCGTTTTACCAGTGGGCTAACAGCGCTGCGGGCAAAAAAGGCTCGGTAGGCTGGAATTTTCACAAATTCCTGATTTCGGCCGACGGCAAGCTCGCCGCTTACTTCCCGACCAACATGAAGCCGACCTCTAAATCCGTGATTGCCGCAATCGAGGCGGAGTTGGCAAAGCGCGAAAAGTCCTGAGCAGTCAGTTTACGCTCATTGTCATCCCCGCGTAGGCGGGGATGACAATGATGGCAACATGTTTGAAATAGGCGACGACACAACCTCATACTGGAGGGTGGAAGCTAGCATTCTAAAGAAAGGCAAAGCGCTTTTTGCGCTCTGGCGCGGGTTCTTCTGCAACCTGCTCCTTACGGACATAGTACGGCGTGAGCTTGAAGGTCTGATACGGCGTATAGTGTTGGTTCTGGATGACGCCTTCGAACATGGCGAAGTTATCGATCATGGTGTAAAGCCGCTGCGCCTCCGGCCCGGAGGTGGCCCCGCACAACGCACGAACGGTCGCCTTCTTGTGGTCGGGCTGCTGGTTCTTGAGGAAAATCTTGGTTGCTAGCGCGCCAGCCAGATCGGCTGGCAAATCACCCGGATACTGGGTGCCGATGGCGAGGGCCACGCCAAATGCGCGGCCCTCACGCGCCAGGCTTTCGAGATGCGTGCTGCCCGCCACGCGCCATGCCTCGTCCAGCACTAGAAGGCGCGTCAGGCGGCGCGGATGTTCGCCGCGTACAAGATAGCCATGCAGGCGGATAATGATAAGTTCGGCAAGCGCCGACTGAATTTCCTTGGACGGCAGATCAAACAACGCCAATACAACCCGTTCGCCCAGCATGGCGTCGAACGAGCCGCCTTTGGCGTCGTGTTTTGGGAACAAACCAAGCTCGAACAGCGGGCTGAGACGATTCAGAAGATTGCGCGCTGTATTGTCCTTCTGCTCCTCATACTCGCGGAGCACGATGATAACTTCGTCGAAGCACGGCGCGCTGATCTCGTCCGCATTCGCCCAAGCTTGCGTGTCCACGCCGCGCCGCTCGAACGCTTGTTTCATGGCGTCCCGCAGCTTGGCCTCCTGCTGATCGCCGAGGCGGAAAACGCGCTTAAGCACGCCGCAAATGGTGAAAATGTGTTCGACAGGCTTGGCCCGCCCGTCGCGATCAGCGGAGGGCAGCAGCGGATTGAACGGCAGGCCATCGCGGCGCACATCGTGCACGCGCAGGCGCTGCTCGGCGACGAAGTCGGGGCTGACATAGTCTTTCTTAAAGTCGAAAATGCAGACGGGGAAGCCCATCTCGACCACGCCGTCGATAAGCACGTTCAGCGTCTGCGTTTTGCCGGAACCGGGGTCGCCGGTGACCAGCAGGCCGAAATTTAATAGCTTGTTCGTACTCTCGGACGGAGCCCAATGCACCTGACCCGTCGCCGCCTCGCCGAGCATGACGCTCGCCCCATCAGGCTGTCTGAGCTGGATGATTTTGGCCTGCGCAGCAAGCGCTTGCTCATCCGCCTCGTCAGATTTTGCTTCGGGCTTCACATAAGGATACTGCAATATCGCCGCCAACGGCGCGATTTGCGTTAGCGGCTTGGCGTTCCGCTGCCAGTCCATGAAACCAGGATAATCCTTCTGCACGAAGTAGCTTTTGGCGATTTGCAGCCGCTCCCACGACGGCTTGTCGAACTGGCGGATGATGATCGCGCCATTATCCTCCGCATCGCGCAACACGGCGCCAGCCCCACGGCCAGAGCGCGGCAGCGGGCGACCTCGCGGGCGCACGATCACAGCGCGCGATTTACGGCACGTTGAAACGAAACCGCGAATTTCGTTGGCGAGCGTCGCGCCCTCATGGGTTTCGTTGCAAAGCGCAATCTCGCGGCGCTCGACATCGCCATTCGCGGCCTCGATTTCCAGCTCAATAATCATAGTGTTCGCGCGCGAGGTTTTGCGGGTGCGCAGCGCCTTCACGCCCTCAAGCTCCGGCAGCGACGCCAGGATGGCCCATTCCAGATATTCCGCCTGCACAAAGCTTTGCACGGGCGTCGGCTGTGGCATGGTCTGCACCATATAGCGCTCCCAGCTTTCGCCGAAATCGATGGCGGCAAATACGGGCGCGAAGGCGACAGGCGCAGCTTCCGTCGTCGGCGGCGGGAAATCGTCCATTGCAGGGACGTGGCCAAGCTCCAGCAGCAGGCGGCGGAAGGTCTGCACCATCTCTGTTACATAGCGCGACGTCTGGCCGGACAACTCGTCCACAAACCAGTCCTCAAACGGAAAAAGCGGATCGACCTCGTCAACAGCCGCGCCATTGCGAGCGTAAAGCGCGGCCAGCCGATGCTTGAGCAGCATCGCCACCTGAGGGCGCGACAGGTTGCGCATGGAAACTGGCAGTGCGCCAAATTTCTCAATGCGATCGCGGATCGAGCGGTCGATCTCCTGGGCGACGGAATCATAAAGGGCCGGGAGCACGGCGAAAATCACGCAAAGACCGGGTAAAGTTTCAGCAAACAGCGCGCCGCGCCCGACAATGTGGCGCAGACGGTCTTCCCACCGCTCAAACCGGTTCTGCTCCATCTGGTCGAAGGCGATGAGCAGCGCGCCGGCCGTGGCGCTCGCCGCCGCCGCAAGTTGCTCAATGAGCGCCCGCGCGCCTTGGTCGTGAGCGCGATGGGCAAGCTTGACGCCCCACACATCGCCTTCCACAGGAAGGCCCCGTAAATAGTCCAAACCTTCATCATAGCCCGCATAACTGCCCAGCAACGCCGCGACAAATGCCTCGCCAACCGGCGCCACGCGCTGCGGCCCCGCCAGTCCCTGGCGGATGCCGTTTACCAGCCGTTTGAAATCCTCCGGCGCCATATCGCCCGAGCCGTCCATCACCTGGGCGCGGAAAGCCGTAGCTAGCGCCTCCGGCCCGACTGCTAAAAGTTTCTCCGCTAGCCTATGCAGCGGCAACGGCGCGCCCGCCTGCACCAGATGCGGCTCCGACAGCCGCGTAACGATGGCGCGCGTTAGCCAGCCGTCGAACTCCGATTCCGAAACCGGGTCGACCATGGGCAACACTACGCCATAGATATCGCCCGCCGCGTGAAGCTGGCGTATGGCGGTAACGAGGGTGTGCGTTTTGCCAGTGCCCGCCGGGCCCTTGATGAGCAGCAGCCTGGAGGCGGGATCAGGGTTGCCGGTGCGCGCATGGTGAGCCACCGCTGCGACTGCGCTGCGCGCGACAGGGTCGATCGCTGGCACATCCAGCGTTTCTTCGTCCGCCGCGCCGGGGAGCGATGCAACAGCGCCAAAAACGCGGTCGAATTCAGGGCTTTTGAAAGCCTCGATGCGAGGATCCATCAGGTTCGCTTTCAAATCCATTGATTGACGATGAAATGGCGCTCGTCACGGCCAAATGGCGTTCTTGAGCGTTCGCGCAGCGAAGCGTCGAGCGGCCCCGCGATGTCATAGCGCTCGAGATCGAGATAACCGGCGCGGCACGCATCCGCTACCCGTTTCTTGAACTCATCCAGTGCTCCGAACGCGAGGTCCTGCGCGACGCCCGCGTCATACACCTGTGCGATGGCCACCCGCCCCGCGTATGGTTTCGTCTCCATAGCTTTCGCGATGCGACGCACTGTGTTTGCGAAGTCTTCGACGCCGGTTTGCTTTGCTGGGATGCGGGTGCTCTCTCGCTGCGACCGGAGTTGCGGCGCCGAAGCGGCGCAGATTAGGGCCGCGGCAAGCTCGGTTTTGGTGCGCGTTTTTGCGCCCAGAGCGTTTGACAACATATGCGTCTCAGCCTCCATCAAGGATGTGTGCGAGCCGCCAATATGGCCCATGATGAGTGCGGTAATCAGCGTATTAGGGCGCGCATCACGCGCAGACGCTTTGGCGAGATGGCTCGCATAATAGGGAAATTGCCCTATGAGAAGGTGTTGCGCCAGAGCGAATCTGACAGCGGAACGGGAAGGCGTGTCACCAAGCCCAAAGCCGTATAGCTTTGCTATTGCGGCGGACTCCATGGCCCCTGACCGCGAAAGCGCCGCCATTTTTTTTCTATCTGTAGGTTTGACGCCGAGCGTCAAACCCGCCAGAGCCTTTAGAGCCTCGGCCTCGCCTGACACTTTGCGTGCGCCTAGCCGCAATTCGAGCGCCGCCGCGCCATCCGGAGTGAGGAGAGCGTCTTCGGCAGTTCGTTCCAGATATTGATGCGCATACGCCGCCTGAAGCGCGCTGGACGCGGTTTGCTCGTCGTCATAAATGATGCGAAGCCGGTTTGTCAGCGCGTCATCGGTTTCGGGTTCGCTCCAAGCAGACAACATGGCGGCCGAAACCAGCGCAGCCGAAATGGCGTCAAGGCGCGCAACATCTGGCGCCAGTGGCGGAGGAGTATGAAATCCGTTAATAACCGTGCTTGAACTGGCAGGCAATTCGCGATCCTTCATATTTTGCCGCAAAGTTAATAGGAATTAACTATATGATTCGCGGAGTCCGGGCCACCCACGGTTGTGCTCATCGCGCTATAGCCGTTAGCAGAATCCTCATTTTGTCGCAGGTGTTGTGTTCAGGCCGCTAACGCCGTGATCGGTTTTATCCCAGTGAAATGGCGCGGTGATAAGCTGGTACAGCGCGCGGTACGCGGCGACCGAGATCAGCATCCAGTAAAGCGGAACAAACACGAGATGCGGTATGAGTTTTGACAAACCGCGAGCTTTGAGGGTGGCGAGGCCTAACCCCAGCGTGCAAAAATATCCGGCGGCGAAGTTGAACGCCGCAAGCAGCATGAACTGTTCGCCGAGAAAACTTTCAGGCGCGCGAAGCACATGTCCGTTCACGCCATCCGCGATCAACAGCACATAAACCAGCGGATGCGCCAGCGCCGACAGGATAACGCTGGCGAAATGACCCTGAAACGCGATAAATCCCCGCCATCCCAACTCGCGCCACGCCCGCACCGGACGGCGCATATGCACGCCATAGGTCTGCATCCAGCCCTTCAGCCAGCGGCTGCGCTGCTTGAGCCAGTTCATCGGCTGGCAGGCCGCTTCCTCCCACGTGTTTGAATCCAGCGTTTTGCACCTAAATCCTGCGCGGTAAAGGCGCATGCCCAAATCGGCGTCTTCGGTAACGTTGAAAGCGTCCCAGGCGCCGACGCGTCGCAACGCTTCGATACGGAAATGATTGGACGTGCCGCCAAGCGGCAAAGGCAGGGCCATTGCGTCCAGCATTGGCAGCACGCCGCCGAATAGCGAGGCGTATTCGATGGCGAACTGCTTGGACAGCCAGTTTTCGCTGTGGTTGTGGTAGACAAGACGTGCCTGGAGACAGACGACTTGCGGCGGCAGGCTAGCGAACATAGCGGCGGCTTTGCACAGTTGATCGGGATCGGGTTGATCTTCCGCGTCGAAAACGACAACGTAATCTCCTGTGGCGAACTGCAAGGCGTAGTTCAGCGCTTTTGGCTTGGTTTGCGGTTGGCTAGCTGGCACGATAATTATATCGACGTTACCGGGCAGCGGCGTGCGCGCCACGGCCACAATCATCTCGCGATCATCGCTTTCCAACACCAGTTTGATGTCCAGCTTTGCGGCCGGGTAATCAAGATTGGCGAGCGCGCGCAACAGCGTTGGCAGCACGCGCGTTTCGCGAAACAGAGGCGCCATGACCGTGTAGCGCGGCAGGTCGCGGTCTGGAATCGCCGGGATGGCTGTAACCTTGCGTCGAGACAAACATGCATGAGCCGCGGCGCAGGTACGTAACGCCACACCAATAAAAAACACCATGGAAAACAGCGCGCAAAGAACGGTGAGAGTCTCACGCGGCAAAACGGCCGCCGCACCAACCGAAAAACCGGCGAACGCTACGATGAGGCAGGATTGCCAAAACCAGACGCCCGTTTGCGCGCTCGCGTCCCGCCGCTCAAGCGCCAGGCCGAATACAGCCCTGCGCGTCAGGCGCCAGTCCTGGGCTTTGCTTAAGGACGCAATCAGCGCCCTCCGGGTGATAAGCGCGATTTTCTCGCGGGAGGGTCCCAGAGCGTCAGCTACGGATTTTAGCGACTGTGCAGACACGCTTTCCGAGCAAAGCACGGCCTTGCGCCATTCAGCGGCAAGCGGCACCGCACGCGATGATCGAAGCATGTGCCACGGTTGCTGACGGGCGGCGCCTACCGGGAACACCAGATCATCGCCATCGGCGACCTCCAACTCACACGCCGCCGCCAGCGCCTCGCAATAACGGCTCGGGTTCAGCCAGCCGCGCGAGATGAGCGCCTCGTGCAGGCGCACGCCAGTTTCTGCGCAGATTGCTTCAGCCTCGGCAATTGCGGCGCTTGGCGCACCGGCGCGAAAGCAGATATAAGCTTCAAATGAATCGCGCGCTTGAGACGTTTGGACTGGCATAATGCCTACGTTCAGTGCTTCTGAAAAACTTGAATTGTGATGGCGTTTGCTATGTGATTGTAGACAAGTTGAAGCTTTAACTATCAAAAACCTTTGGCCATTGTATGCAATACTCGTTTCACCCGAAGACTTCATTTGTTGCAAATTTATTAAAAATGGCAACTAAAAAAGTGTAAAAAGTTAAAAATAGGCGCGCAGTGGTTCTTCTGGGATGAGGTGTTTATGTTTTTGACGAGGACTGTGCGGTGGGGCGCTTTCATCCTTTGTGCTTTAGCGCTTTGCATCGTGGTCGCGCGGGGACAGGCATTACGCGCCCAGACGGAGGAGCCCGCTCTGCGGGAGGAAGGGTACGGGCCAAAGCCGGATACATCCGCCATCGTAACCCTGCGCTTCATCACGGAGGGTGATTATCCACCGTTCAACTACTTTGACGAGGGCGGCCAGCTTATCGGCTTCAACGCTGATATCGCGCGCGCTGTCTGCCGCGAACTCGATGTGACCTGCGAGATCACAGTGACGACCTGGGACACCATGCCCGCCGCGCTTAAAAACGGCGAGGCGGACGCCGCCATCGCCTCAATCTCCATCAACGCCAAAAGCCTCGCCGACCTGGATTTCACCGACGCCTATTACGATACGCCCGCCCGCTTCGCCGTAAAGCTTGGCGCACAGATCGAAAGCGTAACGCCGGAAGGTCTGTACGGGAAAACGGTCGCTGTGGTTGAAGGGACAGCGCATGAAGCCTATTTGCGCGATTTCTTTGAAGGTGTTGAGGTCAAGCCGTATAAAACGCCGCAGGACGCTCGCGCGGCGCTCATTGCGGGCGAGGCGGAGATGCTCTTCGCCGACGTCGTCAGCCTGATGTTCTGGGTTAACGGCCAGGCTTCAGGAAGCTGCTGCCAGCTTCTGCCCGGCGGCTATAATGAGTCGCGTTATTTTGGCCAGGGCGTTGGCATCGCAGTGGCGAAGGAAAATCAGGCGCTGAAGGAAATTCTCAATTACGGCATCGCCAAGGTGCGCGCCTCACCTCGCTATGAGGAGATTTTCCTGCGCTATTTCCCGTCCAACTTCTATTGATAATTATAGCGTTTGCGCGCGTGCCCGGGCGCAGCGCTCGATGGCGGCGGTGACAAGCTTGTCCAGGTTAAGCGCGTCGCGCAGTAGCTCCAACAGCCGAATTTCCTCGTTCGTCACCTTCATATCGACGGCAGCGACATCGACAGCCAGCGCGTAAGCTGTTTCACGCAGCTTTAAAGGCAAGGCTTCGGCGACTAAATCCAGCACAGCGTTAAGCGCCGTACCCTCACTAAGCAAATCGCCGCAGTTTTCCGCTGTTTTCACAAGCTTGCTGGTGTCGTAATCGTGAAATACGGGAAACTGCTTCACGGTATCCCCTATGCGGTCAAGTTCGATCTCCGAAATTTTGCGATCGGCGGCCGACATTGTAACCATAATATAAATAAGCGCTTCATGGGGCGTAATAGATTTGGGCATTGTGAGCCTTCCCGAGGTTTGACATTTTGCGCAGATTGACGCGCGATGGCGGTAAGTAGCAAGCCGGAACGTTGAGCCTCGGCGCGAATTGGCTTCATAAGTCGCGGTATGTCCGATGGGAGCATTGACGGTTGAAAAATGGGCCAATAGCGTCTGGCTTTAAAAAATGTAGACAAAACGTTGTTTAAACTGTGGCCGGTGATTGGGTATGGCGGACAAAGCCGAAATGATTGAGCTGGACGCAATCAACGCCAGCAGGGCTTGGCCGTTTGAGGAGGCGCGCAAGGTTATCGCGCGTCTCAAGAACAAGCCGTCGGATGCGCCCGTAATCTTTGAGACCGGTTACGGCCCGTCCGGTTTGCCGCACATAGGCACCTTCGGCGAGGTTGCGCGCACGTCCATGGTGCGGCACGCCTTCGAGGCGATGACTGGACGCAAGACGCGCCTCGTGTGCTTCTCCGACGATATGGACGGTTTGCGCAAAGTACCCGATAACGTGCCGAACAAGGAGATGATGACGGCGCATCTCGACATGCCGCTATCCGCCATTCCCGATCCGTTCAGCAACGAGTATCCGAGCTTTGCCGCCCACAACAATGCCCGCCTGCGGCGATTCTTGGATACATTCGGTTTCCAGTATGAGTTTCTGGCCGCGTCCGATTGTTACAAATCCGGCATGTTCGACGAGACGCTGCTGAAAATGCTAGCCGCTTATGACAAGGTGATGGACATCATTTTACCCACGCTGGGGCCTGATCGCCGCGCGACTTACTCGCCATTCCTGCCGATTTCGCCCACCAGCGGCAAGGTGTTGCAAGTGCCGATGATCGAGCGCGACGCCAAGCGCGGCGTGGTTGTGTATGTCGATCCCGACACCGGCGAGCGCGTGGAGACACGCATCACCGGCGGCGCCGTCAAATGCCAGTGGAAGGCGGATTGGGCAATGCGTTGGGCTGCGCTTGGCGTCGATTACGAGATGGCGGGCAAGGATTTGATGGATAGCGTTACGCTGTCATCGAAAATTTGCCGGGCTCTCGGCACCCCGCCGCCGGAGACGTTCATTTACGAACTGTTTCTGGACGAGAAAGGCGAGAAAATCTCCAAATCGAAAGGCAACGGGCTGACGATCGAGGAATGGCTCACCTACGCCACACCGGAAAGCCTGTCGCTCTTCATGTACCAGAAGCCGAAAACAGCCAAACGGCTATATTTCGACGTTATCCCGAAAGGCGTGGACGAATATTTGCATTATCTCACCACCTATTCCGGTGAGGATGCGCCCGCACGGCTGAATAACCCCGCATGGCACATTCACAATGGTCAACCGCCGAGCGTGGAACTGCCCATCAGCTTCGCGCTGCTGCTCAATCTGGTCAGCGCCTCGAATGCGGACGATAAAGCGGTGTTGTGGGGCTTCATCCGCAAATATGCCGAGGGCGCCACGCCGGAGAAGCACCCAGAGCTTGACCTGCTCGTGGGCTGCGCTGTCTCGTACTTCCATGATTTCGTGAAGCCCGCAAAGAAATTCCGTGACGCGACGGCGCAGGAGCGCATTGCGATGATCGACCTTCGCGAGCGGTTGGCGAGGGTAGCGCGAGGCGCATCGGGCGACGATATCATGACCATGGTGTATGAGGTTGGCAAAGACCACGGCTTCGAACCTTTGCGCGACTGGTTCACGGCGCTTTACGAAGTGCTGCTTGGCCAGAGCCAAGGCCCGCGTTTCGGCCCGTTCGTCGAGCTGTACGGCGTGGAGGAAACCCGCGCACTCATCGCTCGCACTCTGGCGCTGGAAGTGGCGCCGAAACCCGCTTCCAAGCTTGGCATCCCTGCAAAAGCCGCGAAAAAACCTCTGGACGCGAAAAAAACCGCAGCCGGAACTGTCTGATTCTGGCTAATGCACTTACGCGCCGCTTTCGATAGCGCGCTTCATATCCAGTAGATCGCGGGCGAGGACGCTTTTGGCGACGGTTGCGACCATGAACAGGGCGGGCGAGAAAAACATCGCGGCGAATGTTGCCGGGATGACAGAGAAGGTGGCGCGCACGCGCGTGTCAGTCCCCTCGGGTATGAAAGCGAAATGCGTATTGCAGATCACGCCGTTATTGTCGGCGCGAATCGAGAACCCATTTGGCGTGTCGACAGTCCAAACCTGAATGATCTGGCTGACAGGCGCGCCGAGCACAATGCGCGTTTCGCGCCAGAGCGTGCCAACTCCAGCAGGATTTTCAGCCAATATCTCAACTGCGCTAACGCCAGATAGCCGCGATACCGTTTTCCGTAGATCGGTGAAGGCGTCGAACACCTGCTGGGTTGGGGCGCTGATAAGAACTTCTGAAGCTGAAGACATCATGCCGGAAAGAAGCCTTTTTTAGGGGGCTGTTTCGTACCTTTGACGATATCTGACAATGGTATCACCGCACATCCAAAAAAGACCATTGCTTTTCCGAAAACACGTATGTTTGACCAAAGTCTGATATTGCGCCACGCATCCAGCTCACTAAATGTTCCTTGCGGGAACGGGCCCCTCTGACGACGCGAGCTATCGCGCCGTGATGTCGGACCGCATCGGGTGATCTCGATGTCAAGGTCCGGAAAAGCTATTCCAGCCAAAGGTTTCGAGCCGCCCTCAACGAGAAACGAGGGTTTTCATGGATCAAATCTTATCATTGATGTTTCTGGGGCAACCGCTTTGGATGTGGCTGACGTTTCTGGCTGTGGTCGTCGTGCTTCTGGCGATCGACCTTGGCGTTTTGCACAAAGAGAGCAAGGAGATTGGCGCGCGCGAAAGTTTAGCGCTTTCTGCGGGCTATATTGCGTTGGGGCTTGGCTTTGGCGCGTTTGTGTGGCTGCAGCTAGGGCAGCAGGCGGGGATAGAATATCTCACCGGCTTTGTCATCGAGAAAAGTCTGGCGATGGATAACGTGTTTGTAATCGCTATTATTTTCGGTTATTTCGCCATTCCGAGACATTATCAACACCGCGTGTTGTTTTGGGGCATTTTAGGGGTCATCGTGCTGCGCGCCGTTATGATTGCCGTTGGCGCCACGTTGGTCGCTGAGTTTAATTGGGTGCTCTACCTGTTCGCCGCGTTCCTTATTATCACCGGCATCAAAATGCTGGTGTGGAGCGGTGATGAGGCCGATATATCGCAAAATCCACTTCTGAAATTTATGCGCCGCCGTTTTAACGTGACGGACAAATTGCAGGGGGAGCGATTTTTCATCCGCCTGCCCAACGAAGCTGGGAAGCCATTGCTTTATGCAACGCCGTTGTTTCTTGCTCTCGTTCTAATTGAAATCGCGGATGTTATTTTTGCTGTCGATTCCATCCCCGCGATCTTCGCAATCACGACTGACCCCTTCATCGTCTACACATCCAACATCTTCGCCATATTAGGTTTGCGGGCGCTCTATTTCGCCCTCGCAGCCGTGCTGCATCGCTTCGCATATCTTAAACAGGCGCTTGCGGTTCTGCTTGTGTTTATCGGCTCAAAAATCTTCGTTGCGGATTTGTTGGGGTGGACGAAATTCCCCGCTGAATGGTCGCTAGCAATCACTTTCGCGATCTTAGGTTCGGGAGTTGCTTACTCGATGTGGCGCACACGTGGCGCTAAGCCGGGGGCCGCTATAACCGAGCCCTAGGCGCCCTGCGCAGATGATGGCGACCAGGCGCCGTCATCTGCGATTTTATCAAATCTTTTTTACATCCGGCCTTAGCGTTTTGATTTCCACGCCAGAACCAGGGTTCGAACTTTGAAGTTGTCCGGCAACTGTTGCAATTCTGGCTTCTAAAGCGAGTGTCGTCTGAGCGACGGCAACGGGCGTTGCTATGTTTTCTGCAGTATGAAGCCGCCGGATGGATGTCACTGGCCCGCTCTCGGCCGCGATGCGCTCGATTGCGCGGCGCACTGGCTCAACGGCCGTCTCCATGTGGTAGGCGTTGGCGTGGATGAGGAAATCTGGCGATGTGGCGATTGCGACGTGGCCTTTCCAGAAAATCAGATCGCCGCGCTGGAGCGCCGATACATCTGCTTTCGGCAACGCCTCGCCAAGCTCTGCCTCCTGCATATCGCTGTCGCGAGGCGCATTCATGCCAGCGGCTTGGAAAGCAATTTGCACCAGCCCTGAGCAATCGACCCCGTTCGAGGTTTTGCCGCCCCACAGATATGGCGCGCCTACGAAACGTTCAGCGACGCGCACGTAATCCTTTACCAACTCGTTTTTTGAAACCAGATGTCCGGCGAAGACGAAGCCGCCGCGTGACAACTCCGCAAATTTACCGTCCTGCGCGAACACGATCAGTTCAGCGCCAAAACTCAACCGCATGAAAGGCGGGGCTTTGATGTCTGGCGCGGGGTAGACAAAAGTGGCGCGGTTCGCAACCCGGTGGGTCGTTGGCTCGATCATGCGCGATAGGCAGTCAGCCGGCATGTAGCCAACATAACCGTCCGTTTGTAGCTGTCCCCAGGCCCAATTACTGTTGAACTCATAAACGGTCATAAGCTCGCCGCTAAGGGCTTCGGTGTAAACGGGCGCGTCGAAACGAGCGGCGCTTCGCAAAGCGGCGAAGGGTGCAGAGACCTGAAGCGCTTCGCCCGGCGTGAAGCGAACGGCGCGCACCCTTCCTTCAAGATATTTTGCCGCTACATCCTCACGATAAGCGTTGCGTCTTGGGTCGAGCCTTTTGGGGTCCATCAAACTGTTCATCGGCCCATTCCTGTTTCGTGGGCCAGAACATCGAATAGCGCGCGCGCCGCTTGCGGCTCTCCTCCCGCCGGTTTGCCGGGAAGTGCGCGCGGCATCCAGCCGTAAATATCGAAATGTGCGAAACGGCGGGCTTTTTTCACAAAACGTTTCAGAAACATCGCCGCAACGATAGAACCGGCGAAACCGCCGCCGCCTACGTTGTTCATGTCTGCGATTTCGCTTTTGAGATACACATCGTAATTCGGCCAGAACGGCATCCGCCAGAGTGGATCGCCGACCCGCATACTTGCCTCGGCCAGAGCGGCGGCGAATGCTTCGTCATCTGTGTAGAACGGCGGAAGATCAGGCCCAAGCGCCGCGCGCGCTGCGCCCGTCAAGGTCGCGAGTGTAACGATTGTATCCGGCTCGTCCTCATTGGCAAGGTCGATGGCGTCAGCCAGCAGCAGGCGCCCCTCCGCGTCCGTGTTGCCGATCTCGACAGTCGCGCCGTTGCGGCTGCGGATCACGTCGCCGGGCCGGAAGGCGTTGGCGGAAATGTTGTTGTCGGCCGCCGGAATCAGCAACCTAAGCCGCAATGGGAGTTTTGCGGCCATAATCATCGCGGCCAGAGCGATGGCGGATGCGGCGCCGCCCATATCTTTCTTCATGAGTAACATGTTCGACGCCGGTTTGATGTCCAGACCGCCCGTATCGAAGGTGACGCCTTTGCCAATGACCGTTACCCGGCGCGCACCCTCCTGCCCCCATTTCAGATCGATGAGCCGGGGCGCGCGGTCGCTGGCGCGTCCAACGGCGTGATGCAGGCGAAAGCCGCCAACGAGCAGATCGTCGCCAACAACGCTTTCAACCTGCGCGCCAAACTCGCGCGCCAGTGCCCGCACGGCGCTTTCCAGCTCCGCTGGCCCGCAGTCGTTCGCTGGCGTATTGATGAGGTCGCGGCCAAGCCACACCGCCTGTGCGGCGTCCAGAACGGCGTCAAGGGAAACGTTGTTGGGGAGGCGCAAACGGCGCGGACCTCGCTTTTCGGCTGAATGATACTCATGAAACGCATATGCGCCCATAGCCCAGGCGAGCGCCGCCAGCTCAGGCGTCTCCGGCTGCTCCGCGAAATGATAATTGCCCTCGGGCAAATAATGTGAAAGGGCGCCCGCGATCAGGGGAGTGGCGTGCCGGTGGGCATCCTCGCCAAGGCCGACAACGGCGCCGCCTATGCCGGTCGCGTCTGGCAGCGCGATGCAGGCCCCCGCCGCTGGCTTCCAGTTTAGCGCTCTCAACCAATCCTGATGCGGTTGGGAGAGCCATTTATAACCGTCAGCACGGCCATTAAGGAGCCATAAAGGCGCGGCAGGAGCGTCATCGGGCAGAAAAAAACTGGCGATTTCGTCGCGAATATTGCTTAACGAAGGAGTCATAATCATTCCCGAATTGCGTATCCGTCTCGGAGAGTCAAAATCTCGATCAAGGACAAGAAGCGATGGATAATACGGCTTATGAACTGGTGATAGGAAACAAAAACTGGTCGTCATGGAGCTTACGCCCCTGGATCGCCATGACAGCCTCCGAAATCCCCTTTCGGGAGATCAATGTTCCCCTGAGGCGCATGGAATCGCGCTCTATAATCCTTGAATATTCACCATCGGGCAATGTACCTGTTCTTAAAACCCCAAATTTCACCATTTGGGATAGTTTGTCTATCATCGAGTTCATTGCCGAGCAGCATTCAGAGGCGCACATATGGCCCCAGGATATCGCAGCGCGCGCCATGGCCCGTTCGATATCCGCCGAAATGCATTCCAGCTTCCACCTTCTGCGCCGCGAAATGCCGATGGAGTTACTGGCCATATACCCGACACCGGATATTAGCGATGGCGTGAAAGCCGACATCCGCCGCGTTGTGGCCATCTGGAAAATGGCGCGCTCCACTTATGAGGCGCAGGGACCATATCTGTTCGGCGCATTCTCGGCCGCCGACGCCATGTTTTCGCCCGTTGCGACCCGCTTCCAGACGTACAACGTTAAACTCGCTGATTACGGCGACGATGGCGCGGCGGCGGCTTACGCGCGAACGATCATCGAACATCCGGCGATGCAAACCTGGCGGGATGGCGCGCGCTCCGAACAGGGCGGCAATTTGCCAGCGGGCAGCGCCTTCGCCTGATGAAGGCTTGCCTGTGCGTCAGGCTTGAGGCGCTTCGCGGCGTTTGAGTTCGTCGCGAAACGGGCTGGCGGTGTAAGCGCCGAGGATGCGCACCTCGGACGACCAGTATTGCAGTTCCTCAAGAGCTAGGGCCACGTTGCGCTCGCCGGGGTGTCCTTCGATGTCTGCGTAAAACATCGTGGCGTTGAAGCTGCCCTCAAGTTGGTAGGATTCCAGCTTCGTCATGTTGACGCCATTGGTCGCGAAACCGCCCATGGCTTTATAAAGCGCGGCGGCAATGTTGCGGACGCGAAAGACAAAGGTAGTTAGAAGCGGCCCGTTCCCAGGCTCAATCTCGCGAGGGGCGTTGGCGAGAACGAGAAAGCGAGTCGTGTTGTGGGCGGCATCCTCGATATTTTCTTTGAGCACGTCGAGGCCATAAATCTGCGCGGCGAGCTTGGATGCGATCGCCGCCCTCGTCGGATCGCCCTCTTCGTGCAGCATGCGAGCGGAGCCTGCGGTGTCAGCTTCAACCACAGGCTTCAGATTCAGCGCGCGAATAACGCCCCGGCACTGGCCCAGCGCATGCGTATGGCTGTGCACGGTTTTGAGCGCGAAGGCGTCTGCGCCCGGCAGCACAAGCAATTGGTGATAAACCCGCTCGAAATGCTCGCCGACGATGAACAGCCCGCTGTCCGGCAGCAGGTGATGCACGTCCGCGACGCGGCCCGCGACCGAGTTCTCCACCGGGATCATGCCGAGCGCCGCCGCGCCGGACTTCACCGCCGCCAGCGCATCCTCGAACGTGGGGCAAGGCATCGGCTCCATAGCGAACGCGAACGCCGTGCAGGCAATGTGCGAGTTCGCCCCCGGCTCCCCCTGGTAGGCGATCCGAGCGGCTGGCTTTGCGGATATTTTTTTCATAGATATTTGTAAATCACGGGCGTTATGCAGTGTCGAGTCTGGGGATTATCGGCACATGCTTACCAGAATTGTATGTGACCAACCTTTGCCAGTTGATGACGCCTGCGTCGCAAAATCGTTCAATAAACTCAGCGGTGAAAAGATTGAGCTTTGCTGCGTAAAGGACTTTAAGTTCGTCGTTTCTCTCATTTGCCGAGAAGCCAATGGGTTCGATTAACTGAGTATAAAGTTGCTCATTGCCACCTGAGATAAATTCCCAGAGTCGCTGCCCGCATAGCTTTCGATGAAAATCTTTTTTAAAATTATTATCAATGCCATAGCAACAACCTTCGATAAATTCTATACTACGGCCTTCCAAACCACCTGAGGTAGACAAGGTTTTTCTGGCGGTAATAAAGTTAGTTTTTAACTTGGCTCTTGAGGATGAATTTCCCCATTTGGGCCCGGATTTAATCGCAACTAAATACCGTGTATTTTCGTAATCGAACTCCAGATCGATCCCGACTGCCGACGACTTTCGACCTTTGAAAACGCTTTCACACACGAAAACGGCCACTCTCTCAAGAAAGTTGCCGAACACGGTTTCCTCAGCTGACGAGGCCGTGGCGTCAAGAACGGCGGTAATATAGTCGTTAGCCGTAAGAGTCGCTTTGGCGCGATAGAGATAGGGGTTTTTGCGTCGCAGCACATCGTTAAGTGTTAGGCGCTTTACCTTGTCGATTTTTTTGTCGTGAAATCCGGGGCCAATATGATTTTCGATAAAGCTGGCCACCTCGGCAAGGCGCAACTCATTCATAACGCAATGCGCCTTTGCTGCCAGTGAGCTTAAGCAAAAGCTCCTTCGCCGCAAGTTCACAATGCGCCGCAGAAAGTTCTATTCCGATGCCGCTACGGCCCAAGTTCGCCGCCGCGCGCAACGTTGTGCCCGACCCAGCGAACGGGTCAAGAACGGTGTCGCCTTCTTTTGAGAAAAGCTTGATAAACCATTCAGGCAGCCCCTCCGGGAAGGCCGCGCTGTGCGCGCGGTTAGAGCACTCCGTAGCCAGATGTAAAACATTTGTTGGGTAGGCCATATCGCGGCCCACCCAGTTTTCGATTTTCTTGCCGAAGCCGCTTTTAACCTTCGATTCGTCGCGCCTTTTGTCCGTCTCGCTCAGGCTTTTGAGCCGGGCGTGACGCCAGTCACCCATGGGAACCATGACGGCGTCCTGATACATGTCGAACTGTTTGGCGCGGGTGAAATGCAGACAACGCTCCCAGGCGTCTCGGAAGCGATTGGGCCATTTCCCCGGGTAGCAGTTTCGTTTATGCCAGATGTACTCCTCTACCCAGAGCCATCCCCGTCGCCGCATCTCCACGATCAGTTCCAGAACATATGTATGGCGCTCGCCGTTGACCGCCCGCTCCTTGATATTCAGCACGAATGAACCTCGCGGGTGAAGCACGCGCGACATTTCATCGGCAATGGGCAGGAACCATTCCACATAGTTGTCCGGCGATACGCCGCCATATGTGTGTTTCCGCTGATCGGCATATGGTGGTGATGTGACAATAAGGTTGACGCTTTCAGCTTTGAGTAAGGGAAGAATTTTTAGACAGTCACCCTGATAGAGCAGCGATCTGAATTTCGCTTTTTCAACGAATCCCAGTTTTTGCTGAAATAAATCGGCGCTGCGTTTACTTTTTGTCTGATTCAATAACATCCGCTAACGTAACCTTCATGTAGGTTGAGCGGAAGAGCACTTTAAGTTTGCTAACAACTGGCAACCCACGATCATTCAAACGACTGCCGCTTTTAAGGGGGATGGGCCGTCCGGCTTGGGGGCGAGTAAGGCGCGGGCGCGCTCCAGGTCGGCTGGCATGTCGACGCCGAAGGGCGTGCTGTCAACGAGGCGCACATCGATGCGCATTCCGGCTTCAAGTGCGCGCAATTGCTCCAGCCGCTCGCGCCGCTCCAGCACGGATGGCGGCAATTCGACGAACCGAGCCAGCGCCGTGCGCCGGAACGCATAAATGCCGATATGATGGTAATAGGCGCCGGGGCCGTAGGGCGCGCCGCCGCGCGAGAAATAGATGGCGCGGAAAATGCCGGGCGCCGAAAACGCGGACGGCACGATTTTCACCACCGCAGGGTCGAGGCATTCGCTTGGCTCGGTGATAGGCGACGCAACGGTCCCGATGTGTACAGCCGGGTTGGCGAGCGGTTCAAGCGCGGCGGCGACCACATCGGGCAGCAGCGTCGGCATATCGCCCTGCACGTTGACGATAACGCTCGCGGCGCCGGTTGGATCGACAATATTAGCGGCCTCGAAAACGCGATCCGAGCCGCTTTCGTGATGCGAGCCGGTCATAACCGCTTCGCCGCCCGCGCGCTTCACGACATCCGCGATCTCGCTCGAATCCGTCGCGACAAAAACCGCGCCCGCCCTGGCCTCCATCACCCGGCGCCACACATGCACGATCATCGGTTCGCCGTGAATATCCGCCAGTGGTTTGCCAGGCAGGCGAGTTGCGCCCAGACGCGCAGGGATAATGATAAGCGGTTCGGCCATGAGACTTTCTCCCGTCTGCTTGCGACACGATGCCGTGCAGAGCGTCTTTTCCTCGTTCTTTCGCGTAACGGGATTGCAAGGTTGAAGCAATAGCATTTATATCCGCGACGAAGAACACGCTGGCTGCAAACGAAGCGCGAGGGAATTCCATGGACGACTTCAGGTTTAACAAAATCGCGGGCTCGGTGCTCTCGGCGCTGCTGGTCATTTTTGGCGCTGGCACACTCATCAGCGAAGTTTATCCTACTGGCAAACCATACGGCAAAGATTACAAGGAAGTTAAAATTGTAGAAGTCGCAGCGGTCGACGCGGAAGCGAAAGCGGACGCGGGCAACGCCGCCACGTCAAAACCTATTGCGGAACTGCTTGTAAATGCAAAAGTCGAGGATGGACAGTCCGCCGCGAAACGCTGCGCGTCCTGCCATTCATTCGACAGTGGCGGCAAGAACGGAATTGGACCGAACCTTTACAACATCGTTGACAAACCTCTTGGCTCCGCTCCGGACTTTGCGTATTCGGGCGCGCTGAAGGAAAAAGGCGGCGAGTGGAATTACGACGCCCTGAACGGATTTTTGCTCAACCCAAAAGGTTATATCGCTGGAACCAAAATGGCGTTTGGCGGGATAAAGAAAGATGAGGAACGCGCAGCCGTTATCGCTTACCTGCGCTCACTCAGCGACGCGCCAAAGCCTTTGCCCGGAAAGTAAGGCAATGTCACGAGGTCAGGATTTTCCCGCTGGATGACAAATATTTAACTGGCGGTGACAGGGCGTGGCGTTTCATGGTTATTCCGGCTTACCCTTTCATCAGTCTGCGCGGGGCAATAATGACAAAGACTCTAGTATTTTTGGTTCTCGTTTTGATGCTTTCACCTGGCGCGTCTGTCAGTGCTCAGGACTCCCAAAGC
>Ga0163154_10001356_pt1 | contig 37918 bp, 33 predicted proteins | sample OliLakLV19MP9P1_FD_148649 | JGI IMG/M metagenome (GOLD analysis project Ga0163154, IMG submission 148649) | Freshwater microbial mat bacterial communities from Lake Vanda, McMurdo Dry Valleys, Antarctica - Oligotrophic Lake LV.19.MP9.P1 | ecosystem: Environmental > Aquatic > Freshwater > Lake >... | reverse complement strand
ATCCCGTTTTTGCCGAGCGTTTTAGTTTTCAGGAATTGCTCGAGCGCAGTATCGTCTTTTCCGGGAATAACGCGGTTCGTGGCTTGGGAGCGGTGCATGCTTTTTTGCACGCCGCGATTCATCGCATGTCAAATTTGTTGATCGGCTCTGGTGATCGATTAATTTGGCTGTTTGACCTTCACCAAATTGCTCATCGACTGCACGCCCAAGATTGGCAGCAACTGATTGAAATCGCCAGAGTGCGCCAATTGGCTGGGCCTTGCGTATCGAGTATGGATCGCTGTACTGCGCTTTTTTCTACCCCTTGGCCGCCACTGGTTTTAGGTGAACTTCGAGCGTTGGCGGAATTGGAGCGATTTAAGGTTAAAAACGCGCATTCGCGTTGGTATTTCGAATGGCAAAGCTTACGCAGCATGCCCGTCGCCATGCGATTGAGTTTTGTTTTGCGCAAAGTGTGGCCCGCGCATGCTTATATGAAGGAACGATATGGGCTGACCCACGCCCACCAGTTGCCGGTTGCCTATGTGCGGCGTTGGCTCACCGGCGCGAATATCATTTGGCATTCCCTCACTCGGCGTCCCTGAACGTGGCGATCTTCCTGGCGGGAATAAGTCAGTAGCGATGCGTCATCCCCGAGTGTTTTCTTGGTTTGTCGGGATTCAGTTGCTTTGAGCGTGGAACAACCGCTTTATTTAACCTGCATGCCCGGCTCGGCACCGGCATCCGGTGTGAGCAGAAATGGTCCGCCGCGTTCGTCGGATGCGGCTAATACCATGCCCTCTGAGAGGCCAAAACGCATCTTGCGCGGGGCCAAATTAGCTACTAGGACGGTTAACCTGCCAATGAGCGTTTGCGGATCGTAGGCGCTCTTGATTCCGGCGAACACTTGGCGGGTGCCGAGTACACCGACGTCTAACTGCAGCCTTAGCAGCTTATCAGCCTCGGGGATCGCTTCGGCGCTTACAATGCGCGCAATGCGCAGATCAATTTTGAGGAAATCGTCTATCGCAATAGTGGCCGTCGAGGGATCGGCCGGCTGAATGAGCGGAGCACTGATGGAGGCTTCGCTGACTTTGGCGCGTTCGGCTTTGTTTGGAGCCTTGGGCGCCTCTGGAACGAAGGAGTCCACCGATGTGTGGACCATCGCTTCGATTTGTTTAGGATCAACGCGGGTCGCTAGCGCAAAGAATGGATTAATTGAATGGTCCGCGCTCAGTGCTTGTTCAACGTCCGCGAAACGAAGGATCGGCTTGGCCAAAAAAGCCTCGCTGGCTTGCGCCAAGGCCGGTACGATGGGTTTAATCCACGCCGCCACCAGCCGAAACATCGAAATGCCCAATGAAACGATGGCATGCAAGTCATTGCGCTTGCTGTCGTCTTTAGCCAAAACCCAAGGCGCGCGCTCGGCAATTTGTGCATTCACTAAATCGGCGACTGCCATCGCCTCGCGCAGCACCAAACCAAAATCGCGTTCGCAATAGGCGAGGCTACAGCGAGCCTTTAGCCGCTGCGCTTGTTCGCCATAAAAGTGCGCATCGCTGCCCGTTAAAGCGGCCACCTTGCCATCAAATTGTTTACTAACAAAGCCCGCACAACGACTAGCGATATTGACGAATTTGCCAACCAGATCGGCGTTTACCCGCAGCGCGAAATCATCCAAATTAAGATCTAAATCCTCCACGCCGCCGCTGGATTTTCCGGCATAGTAATAACGCAGGTAATCGGGGTTCAAGCCAGCGTCAAGATAAGTGCGTGCCTGAATAAAGGTGCCACGCGATTTGCTCATTTTAGCACCATTGACGGTCAAATACCCGTTAACGTGCATGGCAGTGGGTGTACGGTAGCCGGCGGCGTGCAACAGGGCGGGCCAAAATAAACCATGAAAGTTGATAATGTCCTTGCCAACAAAATGATGTAGTTCAGTATCGCTGCCGGGCATCAAATAGCGGTTGTAGTCCACTCCGGTTTTATCGCAATAGGCCCTAAAGCTGGCCAAATAGCCAATGGGCGCGTCCAGCCACACATAAAAATACTTACCTGGTGCGCCGGGGATTTCGAAGCCAAAATAAGGCGCATCGCGCGAGATATCCCATGCTTTGAGGCCGGTATCCAACCATTCCCGCAATTTGGCACGAACACCGGGATGGGTCTGCAGCCAGGCCTCATTATCAGCGGCCGGAGAATCGGCGAGAAAGCGGGTCAAGAAGTCTTGGAATTGACTGAGTTCGAAAAAATAGTGCTCGGATTCGCGTAGTTCAGGTCGCACTCCAGAGACGACTGAGAACGGATTTTTCAGATCGGTTGGCGCATAAGTAGCCCCGCAATTTTCGCAGTTGTCACCGTATTGATCTGCAGTGCCACATTTAGGGCATTCGCCCTTGACGTATCGATCAGGTAAAAATAATGACTTAATCGGATCGTAAAACTGCTCAACCGGGCGAATGGCAATCGCGCCGCATACCTTTAGCGCGGTATAAATCGACTCGGTAATGATCCGATTTTCTTCTGAGTGCGTTGAATGATAAAAGTCGAATTCCACATAAAAACCCTTGAAGTCATTTTCATGCGCGGCTTTCAAGGGCGCAACGAACTGCTCAGGTGTTATCCCCGCTTTCTCGGCCGCCAGCATGATCGGTGTGCCGTGAGTGTCATCAGCACACACAAAATGCACCGTGTTGCCCATCAGTCGCTGGGCGCGCACCCAAATGTCCGCTTGGATATAGCCGACTAAATGGCCTAGATGGATTTCGCCGTTGGCATAGGGCAGGGCATTTGTGACCAGAATGTCGCGCTGTTTCATGGGTTGCTTCAGATTCCAAGACAATGCGCCGATTATGCGTCAGGCGGCGCGCCACGCGTGCATTGCTTGTAGGCTTAGGGTGCGGAGTCAAACTGACGTGGCCACGCCTGATGTAGCTCCAGAGCAACGCTCGGAGCAATCAAGAAACCCACGATGCAGGAAAAGCGTCAGCGCACAGCGCCGTCCCACCAGAGCCTGAACTTGGTGGGTTCGATCTGTGCTTGAACGCTTCTCCCGCCAGTGCAGGAATAGCGTCAGCGCGCTGCGGCACCGACTTCTTCCTCGTCATTTTGCGCCGGTGGTCCGCTAACGCGCGTCAGCCCAAAAAGCGCGTCAGCCCAAAAAGCGCGTCGCATCTAGGTTCAGCCATTCCAGCGCGGTGCCACTCATCAGGCGCTGTTTTTGCGTGGGGTCGATGTGCATGCGCGCGATATGCGAGCCGGGCTCTTGCTCGCCCAGTGGAAATGGGTAGTCGGTGCCTAGCATCAGGCGGTCAGCGCCGCAGGTATCGATCAAATAGGACAATGCGGCGTCGTCATGCACACAAGTGTCGAAAAACAAGCGCTGCAAATATTCGCGCGGTGGCCGACGATTGTGGAGGGCGACTAGATCGGGCCGCATGCGAAACCCGTGTTCGATGCGTCCCAGCGGGTACGGGAATGAGCCGCCGCCGTGGGCAAAGGCCACTCGCAATTTGGGCAGGCGCTCCAGTACACCGCCGAAAATCAGACTGCAAATGGCGCGCGATTGTTCGGCTGGCATCCCGACCAGCCAAGGCAACCAGTACTTGGGCATTGCGCTCGCGCCCATCATGTCCCAGGGATGCACTAACAAAGGGCAATCCAATTCTTCGCATGCAGCGAAAAAATCGAATAGCTCAGCTGCGTCGAGATTCCAATCGCCCACATGTGAGCCGATTTGGATGCCATTTAGCCCCAGCTCGCGCATACAACGGGTGGCTTCGGCGATGGCCAACGTGGTGTCCTGCAGTGGCACGGTACCGAGCGCGAGGTAGTTGGCTGGATGATCCTGACAGATCTGCGCGGAATGCTCGTTGAGCACGCGGTGCAGCTCCAGCGCTTGCTGGCCGGGCGCCCAATAGCAAAACATCACCGGAACGGTTGAAATCACCTGCACCGATACATCAAAACGCGCGTAATCATCGATGCGCAACTGCGCATCCCACGTGCGTGGCTGAATTTCCCGAAAGAACTGACCGTCCTTATAGATGCGATGGCGGCCGTCGCAATGCTCAATCGTCGGAAAGCGCGAATCCTGGTAACGGCTGGCAAGATCCGGCCAATCGCGTGGCAAAACATGCGCATGGGTGTCGATCTTCAGATTCACGGTGTAGGTTCCCTCAGCAGTCGCCCGCTATGATACGCAGCTCTAGCGCCGCGCCTGGCGCTGATCGGAGAGTGCCATGGATGTGACGCAACGTATTCAATCATTGCTTGATGTGCACCCCATCGTTTTGTTCATGAAGGGCACACCGCAGTTTCCGATGTGCGGCTTTTCCTCGCGCGCCTCGCAAAGCTTGAAGAGTGTCGGTGCGACCTTTCATTCCGTCAACGTGCTGGAAGATCCAGAGATTCGCGCCAATTTGCCGCAATACGCCAATTGGAAAACCTTCCCACAGTTGTATGTGCACGGTGAGTTGATCGGCGGTTCGGACATTGTGGCTGATTTGGAAACCTCCGGCGAGCTCAAGCGCATGGTTGACGAGGCCCGCGTGCAGGCGGGTGCCGCTTGACAGAGTTGTTGACCAGCGTCGTTCCGCCCGAGCAAGCCTGGGCCGGCGCCGGATTAGGCGGGCGGCAGATTCTGGTCGTTGGCGCCTGCGGTGCATTGGGCCGTGCGTGTGCATTGGCAGCCGCCGATCGTGGTGCCAGCGTGGTGTTGCTGGGTCGACGCGTTGCGCCATTGGAAAAGCTCTATGACGAAATTGAAGCCATGGGCGCGCCACAGCCGGCTATTTATCCGTTGAACTTAGAGGGCGCGACGCCGGCAGATTTTGCTGATCTGAACACGCGCATCATCGGAGGCTGCGGGCGTCTCGATGGCATTATTTATGCGGCTGGGCGACTGCATGGACTCACGCCCATTGAGCATTTTGAACCGGAAGAATGGTTGCGCACCTTGCAAGTTGGATTGCATGCGCCATTCCTGCTGCTGCAGGCGCTGCTGCCGGCTCTTAAGGCCTCCTCGGCAAATCCAACCGCGCTGTTTTTTGTCGACGATATCGAACGCTGCACGCACGCTTACTGGGGAGCGTATGGCGTTGCGCAAGCGGCGCTGCGCGCTTTGATCGGCATGACCGCCAGCGAATGGTCGGCGCAAGGCGTACGCAGCTTGGCACTGCTGCCAGCGCCCATAGCCAGTGCGTTTCGGCGCAAAGCCTATGTCGGTGAATCCGCTGATGGTTTGCTCGCGCCGGGCTGCTACGCCCGTCTGAGCACTTGGCTGTTGGCCTACGCGCCGGCCGAGTGGAGCGGATCAGTGGTCGATGCGCGACAAGTGCCGCTGGGAGCTTGATGCAGATGGAAATTGTTTCCGCTGCGATTTTGCTATTTCTGATCATGGATCCGATCGGCAACATCCCGATATTTCTGTCGCTGCTCAAAGGATTGCCCGCGGCACGCCGCCGCATCGTGTTGGCGCGCGAAATGCTGATTGCGCTGGCGGTATTGCTGGTTTTTCTGTATTCCGGCGCGGCCTTGCTGAAACTGCTGCACCTACGCCAAGAGTCGGTCAGCATTGCCGGCGGTATCGTGCTGTTTCTGATTGGTATACGGATGATTTTTCCGCCCCGCGATGGCGTGTTTGGTGATCTGCCGGAGGGCGAGCCCTTCATTGTGCCCATGGCGATTCCCTGCGTAGCGGGGCCGTCGACCATTGCGGCGTTGATGTTGTTGGCCAACGATGGCACTGGACGCAATGTGCAATGGACGCTGGCACTGGTTGGGGCGTGGTTTGCGACCGCTTTGATCTTGTTTGCTGCGACAGCGCTATACAAATTGTTGGGCGAGCGCACTTTGTCTGCACTGGAACGCCTGATGGGCATGTTGCTGGTCGCGATTTCAGTGCAGATGTTCTTGGATGGCGTTAAGAACTATTGGGCGAGTCCTTAGCAGTGACGCGGAGCATCGACGGTGGGTCCGTGCTGTGCGCGGACTCTTGCGCGCTTGCGCGGCTAAAAGCGTTCGACCGATGAAGTGCAGGTCGAACCCACCACGGCTTAATCGTTGCCGTGAGATTCATCCGCGTGTAGCTACGGCCAGCAGCAGGTTGCTCGCATTCACCCATCAACGCCTTAGGCTAACCGGCCATCTATGCGAACTACACTGCTGATCGTTCATCACAGCCATGGCTGGCGCACCACGCGGATGGCGCAGGCCATTGCCGCTGCGGCGCTGCGAACGGCTGCCGTCGAGGTTGTATCGAAAAACGCAAATGAGGCAAACCTGGACGATTTATTGGCTGCCGACGCTTACCTATTCGGCACGCCGGAGACCTTTGGTTCAATGGCGGGTTTGCTGAAGGATTTTTTTGAGCGCACCTATTATCCCGCCCAGGGTTTGCTGCTTGGGCGCCCCTACGCCATCTTTGTTTGCGCCGGTAACGACGGGCAGGGCGCGATCAGATCGATCCAGAGCATTGCGCGTGGTTATGGTTGGAAAGAAGTGCAGGCGCCACTCTTGGTACGCAGCGATCAGGTGGACGCCCGGCTACAGGATTGTGAAGAATTGGGTACAACGATGGCTCTGGCGTTGTCAATGGGATTGTATTGAGCCCAGTTTGTGCCGATGATTTTGCCGCTGCTACGCTGAAAACGGCGGTTTAGCGCGCTCCGGTGCGCCCTTGGCGACATTTTGGCCGCCCTCGCCAGAATGATGACAATGACCTCAGGTGTTAACAAACCGTCATGCAGCACTGTTAAACTACCCTTAATTACCCCTGCGGCAACCCAAGCTCGGCAGTCGATAAAGACCGGTGGGTTGGGCGCAGTTCCTCCCGCAACACAAAGTCAGGCAATCGTTATGAATAAAAAGCCGCAGATGAAAGCACTGGTGCTAGGACTCTTACTGGGACTGGCCGCCTCGCAGGCTGCGTTCGCGCAGACCACGTCTTCCGCCCTGAACGGTCGTGTGACTGATCCCGAGGGTCGGCCCATAGCCGGAGCAACGGTCGAGATCCTGCACGTACCGTCCAATACGCGTAAAACGGTCAGCACCGATGATCAAGGCCGCTATACCTCTTCTGGCTTGCGCGTCGGTGGGCCGTACAAGGTCACGGTGACCAAAGATGGCTTCGCTGGCGAGGCGCAAGATGGCGTCAGTCTGGCCTTGGGTGAAGCTTCATCGCTCAACATCGATCTCGATCCGGCGATGACCACGCTCGAATCCATTGAGGTGGTGGCCTCCGCACAGGCGGATGTGTTCTCTACCGATCGCATGAGTGCCGGCACCAGCTTGTCGCAGGAAACCATTAACGCGCTGCCCTCTATCAAGCGCGATTTGCAGGATTACGCGCGCCTTGATCCGCGTATCTCGCAAACCGACAAAGATCGCGGCGAAATCTCCGCACTCGGACAGAACACCCGGTTCAACTCGATCACCATCGACTCGGTGTCGACCAACGATACCTTCGGCTTGGAATCCAACAATTTGCCGACCCTGCGTCAGCCGATTTCGATGGACGCCATTGAGTCGGTGCAGATCAACGTGGTCAACGTTGACGTGGCGCAGCGCGGTTACACCGGCGCCAACATCAACGCCGTCACCAAGTCGGGCACCAATGAGTTCAAGGGCTCGGTATATGGCACCTACCGCGAAAAAGACTGGGTGCGTAAGGAAGACGATCGCGGCATCATCTTTAATCGCTTCAAAACTGAACAAACCTATGGTGGCACGTTCGGTGGCCCGTTGATTGAAGATCGTTTGTTCTTCTTTTTCAACTACGACAGAACCGACATCAAGGCGCCAGGCCCAGATTTGGCCAGTGGCCCGTTGAACCGGGCAACCAACGGCATTACCGACGCGCAAGTCAATGAAGTCATTTCGATCGCGCAAGGTTATGGTTTGGATCCGGGTAGTCTCAGTCCGGGTGGCTTAGATACCTCGGTAGAAACCTATCTGGGACGTTTTGACTGGAATATTAACGATCAGCATCGCGCTGCTTTCCGTTTCAGCCGCACTGAACAGGCCGAAGCGATTCTGCCCGGCTTTGGCTCGAACTTCTTCTCGCTATCTAGCTACTGGTACACGCAGAACAAAGAATTCGAAAACTACGTGGTAGAAGTATTCAGCGATTGGTCGGATACCTTCTCGACCGAAGTTCGCGCGTCTTATCGCGATTATTTCAGCACCCCGCAAACCTTCGGCCGCCAGCCGCAGGTCCAGGTGGATTTCGGCACCGCGAACATGCGTTTGGGTACTGAGCAGTTCCGCCATGCCAATGTGTTGGAGACGCAAACCTTCAATGCTTACGCTGCCGGTAATTTGTTCCTCGACGACCATACCGTGAAATTCGGCGTGGATTATGAATCGAATGACATCTACAACCTGTTTGTGGATTCCAATCTTGGCGTCTACCGCTTTGGAAGCATAAATGACTTCCGCAACGGTTCGTATCGGGAGTACACCTATCGCGCGTCAAACAGTGGTGACATCACCGACGCTGCAGCTGAACTAACACTAAATAATATCGGTTTTTTCTTGCAAGACACTTGGGCGGTTAACTACAATTTGACCCTGACCTACGGTGTGCGTATTGACACGCCAAGGGTTGACGATCCGCCGCCGCTCAATAACAATTTCCGCAATGCGTTTGGGATTGCGAATAACACAACCATTGACGGTAACGAGCTAATCCAGCCACGTTTCGGGTTTAATTACACCTTTGATACTGAGCGTCCTACCCAGTTGCGCGGCGGTTTGGGTCTGTTCCAGGGATCAGCAGCTAATGTGTGGTTGGCTAATCCATACACGAACAACGGATTAACCATCTCTGTATTTGGGTGCGGCACCGGTGGTTTAGCTAACTGTCCGGCCACTCGCCCGGCATTCAGCCCGAATCCGGACACGCAGCCACGTTTGGTGGTGGGCGCCGGCGCGCCGCCAGCTGACGTGGATATCGTCGCCAGCAACCTGAATCAGCCTTCGGTCTGGAAGATGAACTTGGCGGTTGAGCACGAGCTGCCGTGGTGGGGAATGGTCGGCTCGGCCGAAGTGATTTTGACCGAAGTGGAAGATGGCGTGTTCTATGAGCACCTCAATCTGGGTTCGGCTTCGCGCTTGGGCTTGGATGGCCGCAATTTGTACTGGGCCAGCTTCGACCAAGCGCGTTACGGCACCAACGGCGTTTTTGGCGGTACCTCGCGTTCGCGGCGTAATACTGCGTTCCGCGAAGTGCTGTTAGCCAAGCCGACAAGCAAAGGCGGCGGCGAGAACTTGACCCTGGCGTTGAGCAAGCCAATGACAGCGGACAGCAATTTGTTCTGGCAGGTCGCTTATTCTTATACCGATGCCACCGAAGTGAATGGACTCACCTCCAGCCGCGCGATTTCCAACTGGGCAAGCCGCTCAATCTTCAACCCGAACGAAGAAGTGTCGTCTCGCTCGCCGTATGTGAATCAGGATCGCTTTACGGCTGTGATGAGCTACCGTCATTATTTCTTTGACGGGTATAAGACCGAGTTCGCGATGTTCTATGAAGGTCGTATGGGTAAGCCGTATAGCTGGACCTTCAACAACGACATGAACGGCGACGGTTTAGCCGGCAACGATCTGATGTATATCCCAAGGGCGGGCGAAGTGGTGTTCACTAACCCTGCCGAAGAAGCCGTGTTTAATGATCTGGTTCGCAGTTACGGCTTGGATCAATACACCGGCCAGGTTGTGCCACGTAACGAAGACTTCGCACCGTGGGTGCACAACTTCGATATGCGTATTTCGCAGGAACTGCCTGGATTCTTCGCTGGTAACAAAGCTGAAATCTGGCTTGACTTGTTGAACGTCGGCAACCTGCTCAATAAAGATTGGGGACAGATCGACGAAGTTGGCTTCCAAGGCAACGGTGGTCAGGCACGCAGCTTCGTGAACTTCGCCGGTATTGACGCGAATGGTCGTTATATTTACGACGTGATTCAAACCCCGGAACAGTTCATCCGTCGCGATAACAGCGCTGAATCGCGTTGGGCGGTGCAGTTGGGCTTCCGTTACAGCTTCTGATCCTCACCGCAGTAGTAAAACGGCCGGCTTTCGCCGGCCGTTTTTTTTGGCGTAGTCATCATCTTTGCGGAGCTGTGTTGAAGCGCGAATGCAGTTCCTGCACCCTGCGCCTACCGTCGCGCGGGCTCAATCGTCTATCCGTTCTCAGTCGAAATCCCCGTAGATCCCGCCGTAAGGCACCAGCGCAACCCATCAGCGCGTGCCGCAATGTTGGCAATGCACCCGCCATGTGTCCGGAAACTGATCGTCATGCACGTCCACCAGCAACTCAGGAAAGCGCTTGGGCGATTCGCCCTGGTAGCGCCGATAGGGCTGAGCTAGACAGATACAGCGTGGCGATGACATGATGACGGCCTCCCTGGCAATCTCGTTGTTCGAGTAAGAATTCCTAGCCGAATTCGGACATGATTGCGGTCTCGTCCCTACAAGGCTGGTCGATGTCCGCCATCAATGCATGCCCGCTACCCGACAGCGCCCTGTTGGCTCGCTACCGCTACGACGGTGCGCACACGGATTGCTACACGACCGACGTCAGCTTCGCGAGCACGCATGCGCAATTTGTTACTGCGTTCTACACCACGTGGCTGTTTAAGCTGGAACGGCTGATTCTGAAATTCAGTATCGCGCGGCCGTCTAGCGATGCGCAGGCAGCGCAGCTTGCGCAAGGCACGATCGAGGAATTCGCGGCGTGGCGCGTGGAGGCGCGGGCAAGTGATCAGTTGCTGCTGACGGACATCTTTGGTCGCACTCGCGGCTAATGGTCGCAGCGCTGGATGGCGGCGGGACGCGTCTGTACTTCGGTTCGGCGGTGGTGCCACGACCGCACCCGCGCAAGGAGCCCAGTCTGGGCACTGGCTTTCGCGTCTTGCTAGGCTTTCATAAGCTGTACTCGCTGGCGCTGCTGACCGCGGCGCGGGCGCGGCTGGCAAGGGCCGCGAAGGCGCGTTCGGCGGCCTAGCTAGTTGGTTAGGTTTCGCAGGCAAGCTTGGTGCACAATGTTGCGTGGTTAACGTACTGGAGTCATAGCCATGCTGCTCACTGCCTTCTTGATGCCCGCACCCGAAGGTGGGTTCTCCGCGCTGAACCCGGAGACTGGTACGACTTCAGAGGGAGAGACCGTCGAGGAAGCCGTGCTGAACCTGCGGGAGGCTACCGAGCTGTACTTGGAGGAATTCCCTCACAGGGCGTTCGGCAATCCGGTTGTTCCAACGTTTGAGGTTGCTGCGCATGCCTAAGCTGCCGCACCTATCGGGCGCAGAAATCGTCCAAGTGCTCGCAGGGCTCGGGTTCACCGTCGTGCGGCAGCGTGGAAGCCACATCGTACTCCGCCGTGGGTCGGGAGGCTGTGTCGTTCCGAACCATCGCGAGGTGAAGGTTGGTACGCTCAACGGGGTGGCATCTCAGTTGACGAGTTCACGGCCGCCTTGTACGGTAAGAATCTAAAGCCTTTTGGAGTATTTCCGTTGGTAAGCGCAAACTAGAATGGCTTAGGTCTGATTAAGCGGAACCTAACTAACTATGCATTCAAACCCGCGTAAGGCGCAATGGTAGGGTGGATCCCGCAGCCATCCTTCATCGTGCGGAATCCACCGAGTGCCGGGAAATAGCTTGCACGCCCGAGATATTCCGTTACCCACATTAGGTCCCTACGGGACGCGGATTGTCTGGGTGTTTTGTTTCTACCTACATTGGGTCCCTACGGGACCAGGTTATTTCGGCGTCTTTTTTCTACCCATGACGCATAACCCATATTACGTTTCTGCGAATCGTTAACATGAGCCTCGTCATTGCGAGCGTCCTTTTTCAGCCCCAAAATGCGCACGGGTGAACCCCACAAGACGCGTCTTTGCGCGGGAGCCTTAAGCGACCGCGGCAATAAAGGGACGTTCGCTTAAGCCACTGCCAACGTCCCTGGGTTGCCACGGCCGTCGCCGCTGTCGCGTCGAAGACCTCGCAACGACGAATCAATGCGTTGCGCGACTGGTTCATGGCGAGCGTCTTTTTCAGCCCGAAAATGCACGCAGATGAACCGCAGGCGCGCCGTGGCAATCCAGGCAACAGCGCTGGATCGCCGCAGCCTGCCCATGAACCCACCCGAGTACGTCTGGTCAGCACCGAGCGGGCCTCCCGATGACGTCGCTTGGCAGCCCACATCGCTTTGGCTCGCACCCACCCAGCCCGCAGCCCAGCCTTTGCGCCTGTTAATCCCCTACAATGCTCGCCCTTACGGTTTATTCGGGCTGCGTCATGGCTGGCAAGTTGTTCATAAAAACCCACGGTTGCCAAATGAACGTGTACGACTCGTCGAAGATGGCGGACGTACTCGCGGCCAGCGATGGCATGACGCTGACCGAGGACGAAAGCGAAGCGGATGTCATCCTGGTCAACACCTGCGCGATCCGAGAAAAGGCGCAAGACAAGGTTTACAGCCAGTTGGGGCGCTGGAATTTGCTGAAAAAGGCCAAACCTAGCCTTGTGATTGGGGTGGGTGGCTGTGTTGCCAGTCAAGAGGGTGAGGCGATTGTCAAACGCGCGCCCTACGTGGACTTGGTATTTGGCCCGCAAACCCTGCATCGCTTGCCGGAAATGCTCAGTCGTTTGCGCGCTGAGCGCCGCCCGCAAATCGACATTTCATTCCCGGAGATTGAGAAATTTGATCGCATGCCGGAACCGCGCGCGGAAGGGCCAACCGCATTTGTATCAATTATGGAAGGTTGCAGTAAATACTGCTCCTTTTGCGTGGTGCCCTACACACGCGGCGAAGAAGTGAGCCGACCATTTGATGATGTGATCGCCGAAGTGGCCAGTTTGGCCGGGCAGGGCGTGCGTGAGGTTAATTTGCTCGGTCAAAATGTCAACGCCTATCGGGGTTTGATGCACGATGGTGAAATGTGTGATTTGGGTTTGTTGATCCAATACATCGCGCAAATTGATGGCATCGGCCGAATTCGCTTTACTACCTCGCATCCGGTGGAATTTAACGACAGTTTGGTCGCCGCTTACGCGCAATGCGACAAACTCGCCAACTATTTGCACCTACCCGTGCAAGCTGGATCGGATCGTATTTTGACCGCGATGAAACGCGGTCATACGGTCCTTGAGTACAAACAGAAAATTCGTAAACTACGGGCGGTTAGGCCGGATATCAGCGTTTCCACCGATATTATCGTCGGTTTTCCTGGTGAGACCGACGCTGATTTTGAGGCCACGATGCGTTTGGTCGAAGACATTGGCTTCGATCAGAGTTTCAGTTTTATTTACAGTCGCCGCCCTGGCACACCCGCAGCAAACCTGCCGGACGAAACGCCCGAACAGGTCAAAAAAGAACGCCTTTATCGGCTGCAAGCGCGCATCAATGCATCCGCAAAAGCCATTAGCGCAGCGATGGTCGGCAGCACCCAGCGCGTATTGGTGGAAGGCACCAGCCGTAAAGACGCGGCGGAATTAACTGGTCGTACCGAGAATATGCGCTTTGTTAATTTTGCTGGACCACAGCGGCTGATGGGTCAATTTGTCGACGTTTTTATTACCGAGGCGATGTCCAATAGCCTGCGTGGACGCGTCCTTATCGCCGACACCGTGGACGCTTAACCGCTCGCTTCCTCATCACCTCTTTCCGCATGCATTTCTGAGCTACCGAGTGATCATGGCCCAACGCAATACCGCTCCATCTGCAATTGATTCCGAGACGCTCACGCTTGAGCCCGAAGATAATGAACGCTTAGCCAATCTATGCGGCCCTTTCGACGAACATCTGCGCGAGGTGGAATTGCGCGTGGGTGTGGAAATCGCCAATCGTGGCAATTTGTTTCGGATCAGCGGCGCGCCAGAAGCGGTGCGATCGGCGGCGCGTTTGCTCAAAAGCCTCTACAAAGTGGCTGATCAGGAGACCTTGACCCCGGCCAGCGTGCATTTGGCTATCAAGGAGTTAGGTGCTGACGATTATGCGGAACGCTCCGCCGAAGGCAGTCAGGAAGTCACAATTCGCACCAAACGGGGCGTGGTGCGCGGGCGTGGTGCCAATCAGGTGCGGTATTTACACGCTGTCGCCACGCACGATATTAATTTCGGCGTGGGCCCGGCGGGTACTGGCAAAACCTATCTGGCGGTGGCCAGTGCGGTGGAAGCGCTTGATCGGAATCGCGTGCAGCGCATTTTGTTGGTCCGACCAGCAGTAGAGGCCGGCGAAAAACTTGGGTTTTTGCCGGGCGATTTGATTCAGAAAGTGGATCCGTATTTGCGGCCCTTGTATGACGCGCTCTACGAAATGATGGGCGTCGAAAAAGTGTCGCGCCTATTGGAGCGTAATGTCATCGAAATTGCGCCGTTGGCTTTTATGCGTGGCCGCACGCTCAATGATGCATTCGTCATTTTAGACGAAGCGCAAAACACCACAATTGAACAGATGAAGATGTTCTTAACGCGCATCGGCTTTGGCACCACCGCAGTGATTACCGGTGATGTCACGCAAATTGACTTGCCGCGCAAGGATCAATCTGGCCTAAGGCAGGCAATTGAAGTGCTGAAGGGCGTGGAAGGGATTAGTTTTACCTTCTTTCAGAGTCAAGATGTGGTCCGTCATTCGCTCGTCGCGCGTATTGTGCAGGCCTACGAACGATTCGAAAGTAAAACATGAGCGCGACACCGGCGGTTCGTCGTCAACCCAAAACCAAGCTTGAAGTGAGCTTAAGTTATGGCTGCCCCAGACTTGGCATTCCAGCGCGCACGTCCTTTGTGCGCTGGGCGATGGCGACGCTGCAGCACCTCGAACAGCACGGCAGTTTTGACTTGTCGATTCGGATTGTCGATGAAGACGAAGGTCTAGCGTTGAATCGGGATTTCCGCGGCAAGTCGTACGCGACCAATGTGCTGTCGTTTCCAAGCGATACTGCCAAGCAGCGCGGGCCACGCGTGCTCGGCGATATTGCTTTGTGCGCGCCGGTGGTCAAACGTGAGGCAAATGAGCAAGCGAAAACACTGTCCGCGCATTACGCGCATTTGACCATCCACAGTGTGCTGCACTTGCTTGGCTTTGATCACCAAGAAGACGCGGCCGCCACGCAAATGGAAGCTTTGGAAGTGCAGATTTTGCAGGGTTTTGCTTACGCCGATCCTTATGCGGACCCCATCCACGTTCGGCATGAACGCGGAGTGCCAAGCGTATGAGCGAATTGGAACCGCTGAAACAACTCGAACACGATGCGCGCGGTCTGCTGTCCAGGCCCTGGGATATGGCCATCGCCGAAAGTGTTTGTGAACGCGCCGAGCAACTTTCTGAACCTTTGAATGACCCTCGGCATGGATCGCTGGTTGAAGCGACGCTGGGCTTTGCGGCGTACTTGAGCGCGTTCACTGATTCCCGCGTGGGGCCGGTGGAGAGTCGACGCATCCAGCTGGAAGCTTTGCTGGACGCGATGACCGAACAATTGCAGCGTTTGGAAACCTCTACGGCGCTGGAAATACTCACGCCGTTTTCGGAATTGACGAGCGAGCCGATGCTGTTTGATCAGCCGGAAACGCCGAGCGAAACACCAGCGCCAAGCAAACACAGTGCCGATACCTTGATCTTCATTGACCCAACCGGTCGCGATGCGGGTGCCTTGGGGCTTTCGCTGGAAGACGTGGGTTATGTGGTGCAGCCACTGCTGCGTTTGGATCGCCAAACCGGGCAGTGGTTGTCCAAACCTGAGGTCAAGGGCCTGATTTTGCCGGCCGCGGGTTTGGATGTTTGGGACAAACTATTGCAACTTGATCCGTCTTTGGATCAGGCGCGCCGTCGAATTGGCTTATTTGTGGTGGCCCGCAGCGATGAGCCGCGCCTGCGTTTGCGGGCTGGTCAAGCGGGCGCAGACGGTTTTTTTGTGTTGCCTAGGGACGTCGACAGTCTCGCCAAAGAAATTGTCGAAGTATTACGCGATCGCCTTGATCCGTATCGCGCGCTCATCGTCGACGATGATGTGTCGATGACGATGGTGGTGGAGTCGGTACTGCGTCGCTCTGGCATGGATACCCGCGTCATCAACGATCCAACTCTGGCACTGCCGATGCTGGAGACCTTCACACCCGACGTGATCCTTCTGGATTTGCACATGCCAGGAATCAGTGGCTTGGAGCTATTGAGCCTGTTTCGCGCACACACCAAGACGGCGTTTACCCCGGTGGTGTTGATTTCTGGCGATGAAAATCAGGAGCGTCGCTACGAAACGCTGACGGCGGGCGGCGACGATTATTTGATCAAACCGCTGCGTCCGAAACATCTAGTCGCCGCAGTGATCGGTCGCGCCCAACGATCGCGTTGGTTACGCCGCGCGTTGCGCAACAGTAACGCACCTTTGCCACTTCGCTAGAGCCATCAAAAGCGCAGGGGTCGCGCGTATGCGCGGCCGGCGGGCTTGGGACGAAAGCAGGGTGCGCTGCTAATGAAATCGGGATCAATATTGCGCTCATCCCATCCGACAATCGCTGCCAAGGGCAAGGTCGATTGGTCCTTAGGATCGGCGACGGCGCGTTTTTCCGCGATCGCAGTGGCAACTCGTTGATCGACGCTGCGCATTTTTTCGCCTGCGTTCAAGTCGAACCATGCGCGATCGTTCTGTAAAACGGCGATGACTTTGCTCGCTTGCAGATCGTGTGGTCTGCTCTGGCGCAACTCAAACAACGCATGTCCGATCGCAAAAACCTGCGTCTTTGACCAATCAGCGCGCTGTTCCAACAATAATCCGCGCCAATCGTGCGCCAGCAGCCGCTCCAAAATCGCGCTATCGGCTGTCACCAATACCAAGCCAGCTTCATCAATGTGGGTTAGCGCTTGTTGATGGCGCGTGCGCTGCTTGGGGCCGACCGCAAGAACGCCCGCCCACTGTCCGCGGTGGATCGCCCATTTGCTGTGTGGCCACTGCAACCACATCAGCGCACCGTACAAATCGTGCAGCGAATCACGACGCATGGCGATCAAAGCGCGCTCGCCGATGCGTTGTTCATAACTCATGCCATCCGCAGCAAGATGCGGATCTTGCTCAACAAAAGAGAGGCCATTGCGCAGACTTAGCGCCGCCAGCACGTTGAGTTGTGCCAGCGTTTCGTCCCACGGCAACTCGAACAGCGGCGCGTAGTGCGCCAATTGATCGAAGGGCGGCAAATGCCAGCGCTGCGCGGCCATCAACGGCGTTCCAGTCAGGCCAGCACACCATGCAAATCGTGTTCATCAGCGTCGACGATTCGCACATCAACGAACTGCCCCGGCTGAAATTTTGGCGCATCCGCTTTGGCCAGCGCCGCTTTGCGACGACCGCGCAAGCCGGTGGCGATGTGCACGCGCCCATCAATCTCTGGCGCATCGGCAGTGCTGCGGCCAATGGCGACAGTGGGGCCCACTGCATCGATCAGCACGCGCTGCACGCTACCGATTTTAGCTTGCAGCCGCGTGGCGCTAATCTGCGCCTGGGTGTGCATGAAACGTTCCAGGCGCTGCTGTTTCACGTCCTCAGGCACGCTATCCGGCAGCGCATTGGCGGCAGCGCCGGTCACTGGCGAATAGGCAAAGGCACCCACGCGATCAAGCTGCGCTTCTTCAAGGAAAGCCAGCAATTCTTCAAACTCGGCCTCGGTTTCGCCCGGAAAACCAACGATAAAGGTGCTGCGCAGCGTAATTTCTGGGCAAATCTCTCGCCAGGCGCGAATCCGTTCGATATTTTTTTCGCCACTGGCTGGGCGCTTCATCAGTTTCAGGATGCGCGGATTGCTGTGCTGAAATGGAATATCCAAATACGGCAGGATTTTACCTTCCGCCATCAGGGGCACCACTTTGTCCACATGCGGATAGGGGTAAACATAATGCATGCGCACCCAGATACCTAATTCACCCAGCGCGTTGGCCAAATCCAGAAAACGCGTTTGCCGCGCCTGACCGCGCCAATCGCGCGCTGCGTATTTTAGGTCTACGCCATAAGCACTGGTATCTTGCGAAATAATCAGCAGCTCTTTGACGCCAGATCGCGCCAGTTTTTCGGCTTCGACCAGAACCTCATCAATCGGACGGCTGACCAAATCGCCGCGCATGGATGGAATAATGCAAAAGCTGCAGCGGTGATTGCAGCCTTCAGATATTTTCAAATAAGCAAAGTGTCGCGGTGTGAGTTTGATCCCGCCGGGCGGCAATAAATCCAAAAAGGGATCATGCTGCGGCGGCATTTGCGCATGCACCGCATTCAGTACCGAGGCGTAATCTTGCGGGCCGGAGATCGACAGCACGCCTGGGAAACGCGCGCGAATCAACTCAGCCCGGGCGCCTAAACAGCCGGTGACAACCACTTTGCCATTCTGTGCCATCGCTTCGCCAATGGCTTCTAAGGATTCTTCGACCGCCGCGTCAATAAAGCCGCAGGTATTGACCACCACCACATCGGCAGAATTGTAAGTCGGCACAATGGCATAGCCTTCGGCGCGCAACTGGGTCAGGATGCGCTCGGAATCGACCAGCGCCTTGGGGCAGCCTAAGCTGACAAAACCGATCTTCGGCACGGCTAAAGTCATGAGCAAACATCGGAAAACGGGGCGCGCAGTATAGGCCGATTTGCGGATAGGGGTCGGCTGATGTTGAGGTCTGGTGCGAGCCGGACTTTGGTGCGGGCGACAAGTCGCCCGCACCCCATTAGTGTTTCGTGGTGAAGCTGCGCGCGACAGCGCGCTCGGCTTCGGTCTGCGCAACCTTATCGCGCAGATACACCGGCAGCGCTTGCCGCGCGCCAACGCCCAGGCCAGCGCGCAGCGCACGGGCGCCCAGGCGCGCGATGGCACTCGCTTGCGGGTAGGTGCTGCGCGCAATGCTGTCCAGCCGATAGCCAAAACGCTGTGCCAATACTGCCTGGTGCGCGCGGTAACCAGGACCCACCGCGCACCACACATCGTCGCCGGGCAGTGCCAGCGCCTGCGGTGTGACTAGACATTCATCGGCCATCGGGACGGCCAAACCGTCCTCATCAATATCGAAGTAACCGGCGTACAGCTCACCCATTCGGGCATCGCCAAGCGCCAAAATTGGCGTCGCCGCGCCGCGCTCGAAGCCCTCTTGGGCGAGTGCCGCTAGCGAAGAGACTGGCAAGGCCGGGATGTCCAGGCCGTAAGCCAAACCTTGCGCGGCGGCCACCGCCATGCGCACCCCGGTAAACGCACCGGGACCGCAACCGAAGGCGATCGCCCGCAGGTCCAGCTTGCCGATCCGGGCGTCGGCAAGTACCGCGTCAATCAAGATCAGTAGGCGATCGCCATGGCGCCGCCCACTATCCTCAATGCGCTCACGGATCTCGCCGCTGGCGTAAACGGCAACCGACAGCACCTCAGTTGAGCATTCGATCGCGAGGATGTTCATAACTTGGCGCCAGAATCCGGCAGTTCCGCGGGGGCCGCACTGTACCAGTCCAGCCGGCGGGTCAGGTACATCGCGGCCGCCAATAAGGCGGCCAAGCCAATCGCGCCCAGTAACAAGGACAGTTCTTCAGCGCGGATCAATACCAACATGAATCCGTATAAAGTGGTTAACACGGCCCCACTGAGCAGTCCGCGGGTCCAGCCGCCTAATACTGCGGCGCAATAACCGCCGACCATCAGCACCACCGAGCCGGCTGCGATCAAATACGCCGCAACAAAACTCAGGTGCTCAGACACCGCCAGTAGCAACAGATAAAACACCGCCAGCGCCAAACCGACCAAGGCATAGTGAAAGGGATGCAGGCGCACACCCACCAGAACCTCAGTCAGGAATAACGCCGCCATGGTCAGCGCCAACACCAATACACCGTACTTAGCGCTGCGTTCGTTCTGTTGATACAAACCACCCGGCTCAACCAACGCCACGCCCACCGATTGCGCGCCCCAGGCGCCGATGGCATCACTACCGGCAATCACCGATGGGATGCCGGTCGATAAATCCAATAAGCGCCAGTCCGCGCTAAATCCCGCATCCGATACTTCACGGGTTCGTGGTAATACGCCGCCTGCGAATCCGGGATGTGGCCAGTCGCCCTGAATGGCAACCGCAAATTCAGCGGCGTTCGGCACAAAGTTCAGCGCGCGTGCGCCGGCCAGTTCTAATTCCATTTTAAAGGCAAGCGTTGCGACCGGCGCGCTGTTATCCCAGGGAATCACAGCCGCCAAAACCGGGCGCGAGCGCGAGCCATAGTTTTCCACCGATTCGATCAGATCCCAACGCTCGGGCGTTGGTTTGAGCTGCGCGGCGACACCACCAACGGCCAAGTCACGAATTTCGCGCAATCCGGTCAGATCACCCGGCGACAGTAGCAGCGACACTTGGGTCAATTGCCAGCCGTCGGCGCTGGCTATCGATTCGGTGACTAAATCCGGCGCGAATGCGCCTTCGATCCGCACCTGAGCGCTATAGATAGGCAGCGCGTAAATGCCCAACTTGCGCGTTTCGACGGTCAGCTTGGCGCCTACCTGCGCTTGCGCGGGCGAGAGCAGGCGTTCCAGTCGCTCGCGGGTCACCTCCAGATCCTTGTTGACGGTATCGCGGAAATACTCAAAATGCAGCATCGGCATCAGCACATTTTGCTCGCGCCCCCAGCCCGCCGCGATGCGATCTTCCGCCTGTCGCGCCAGTCCGGCACGCTCCTGAACCAAGCCGTAGATCAAGCTCAACGGAATAAGCAGCAATAAAGACAAAATGCCGAGCACGATAAGTTTGAACGTCGTCGACCGGCCAGAACTGATAAGCGTCATGATTTTGCTCACGATGGGAGGCAGCGCTAGCAGACCTTGCCACGCGGTAATGCAGCGGGCAACAGCGGGTTGATCCGCGGGCGCTAGCGGGCGAAACCGGGACACAGCGGAGCGGCGGTGCCGCTTTTTGTGGGTTTGGACGTGTCCAAACGCGTCTGCTTTGGCTCTTCCGCTACTAAGCAAAGGCAGGGTCAAGTGCTGCCCAAGCAAAACAGCCATGCAATGTGAAAGCGACGTGCACCTGCTCCGGTCTGTGCGCTTATCCCCACGCTGAGAAATCGTATGTCCGCATTGTTGTTTTCTACTTATGACGCCATTGTCGGGCGTTTGCGCGCAATGGGCGAATACCTGCCACCGTTGATTCTACGATTGCTGATGGGTTGGGAATTTTTTGAAGCAGGGTTGGAGAAATTTCGTGGCGATAATTGGTTTGCTGGCATCCAGGCCGATTTCCCTTTTCCTTTTAACCATGTGCCAGCGGATTTTAGTTGGGCAATGGCAACCACTTTCGAGTTAGCGGGTGGGATTGCGCTTTGGATCGGCTTGGGTATGCGGTTTTTCGCATTTTCTTTGCTATTTTTGACCTTTGTCGCGACCGCTGCGGTGCATTGGCCCAGCATGATCGGCATGTGGTCCGATTTGCTCAAGGGTTATGCCATCTCTGATATGGGGCACGGCAACTTTAAACTGCCCCTATTATTCGTCGTGATGTTGATTCCATTGGTATTTACTGGCCCAGGCAAACTCAGCGTCGATCATCTAATTCGGGTTGGCTTAGCTCGTCCAGAACCGCTCGCGCACATGGATGGATATGCGCTCGCCTTGGGCTTAAGCGTGTTGGGACTACCGTTTTTGATGTTAGTACCCAGCCTTGGACTAGCACTGTTGGCGCTGGCCGCGGTGGCGACGTGGATTGCTTGGCGGCGATGAAGCGCATTTTACTTCGGAAGCGTGGATGGGGCCGCGGCACGCGCGATAGTTTGGGGATTATGGTTATTCGCCGCGCGCGCCTTTCCATGAGCCCCTCACCTAGCTCATTGATTTGTCGGTGCGAGCGGCCTTTTTCAGCCTGTCGGAGCCCTAACCCGCGGCCGGATCACCACATCAGTTTGATTCGCGCCCGCCCGAAACTCTTGCCTTCAACCCGCCTGCGTCGCAAGATGAGCGTCCCTGAAGCCTCCGGAGTCACCCATGAGCAGCGCCGCACCCACCGCGCGCTTCGCCAGTTTTGCGGAGTTTTATCCATTTTATTTGGGCGAACATCGCAATATCGTGTGTAGGCGTTTGCATTTCATTGGCAGCACCGGCGTGTTGTTGCTGCTCGGTTGGGCGATGTACTCCGGCAATCCGTGGTGGCTGCTGGCGCTACCGCTGCTGGGTTATGGCTTTGCGTGGGTCGGCCATTTTTTCTTTGAGAACAATAAGCCAGCGACATTCAGCTATCCGCTATGGAGTTTTCTCGGCGACTGGGTGATGTACAAAGACATTTGGACGCGGCGGCTGCCGTTTTGACAGGGTTGCTTGCGGGCTGATCGGCTATCGTCAACGGCGACTCGCAGACCCAGGTTTGACACGCCGCCGATGACTACCTCCGTTGACCTGCACTTACGCCTATTGCCCGGCATACCGCTGGTGGACTCGCCGTTTTTTGACGCAATTTGCGCGTCTGGCTATTTCATCGCTGACGAAGAACGCATCGCCCGGGACCTGAATCAACACGGTTACGCGATTCTTGATTTCCCCAATACGGACATTTGGGCGCGCGCCCAGCGGATTCGTCAGGCGCTGGCGCCGCTTTTTGCTGATGCGCGAAACTCGGGAGATCGCCATGGTGGCCGCCTGATGCCACCCAGATTTCAGGATGCCTGGGAAGTTAACGAGGATGTCGCCGCGATTGCCAACCAAGCGGCGCTGCTTGCGCTGCTATCCAAACTCTATGGCCGCGCCGCTTTCCCATTTCAGACTCTCAATTTCGAACGCGGCTCGCAGCAGCATGTGCATACCGATGCCGTGCATTTTAACTCCTACCCACCAGCTTTCATGTGCGGTGTCTGGGTCGCACTTGAAGACGTGACCGCCGACAATGGTCCGCTGATGTATTACCCAGGCAGCCACCGCTGGGCAATTTACGACAATGAACAAACCACGGCGAGCGCAGCGGATCGCGATCGGCCCGCGTCGCAGGCCGCTTTTCACGAGCTTTGGAATGCTTTGATCGCGCAGCGTCAGGCAACGCTGGCCACTTTCCTGCCGCGCGCGGGGCAAGCGCTCATCTGGACTGCCAACTTGTTGCATGGCGGAGCGCCGATTATCGATCCACACGCCACGCGCTGGTCGCAGGTGACTCATTATTTTTTCGATAACTGCGCGTACTACCGACCAATGGCCTCGCATTTATTGCCCGGGGAAATGGCCTTCATCACACCGCTTAACTTAAGCCTGGGTACGCAAACTGTCGCCCAGTTTGCCGGTGAGCCCCTCGACGAGGCCTTGGTGCGGCAGAACCAACAGCGCGCGGAATTACGCGCGCAAACACTATCCACCAAACTACCGGCTGATTTTGAGCCGGCGCTGTACCTGCAGCTCAATCAAGACGTGGCCAACGCCGGCGCTGACGCTGCCCACCATTACGTCACCCATGGCAAACTGGAAGGGCGACGCTATCGCTAGCGCCGCCAGCGAATCAGCAGCCAAACACACGCGGCGGCAAAAACGACCGGTATCAGAATGCGTAGTCCGCCGCCGCCCATGATGCGTGGCAATAAAAGCGCGGCCAGACCGATGCCGGCGACCGCCGCGACCATCAAGAAGCCGCGGCCGATTGCGCCGGTGTAAGCGGGGTCGGGTGGTGCAATGATGTCGTAGGCGGCTTTGACAACGCGTCGCCAATCGAGGTCGCGTTCTGGGCTTTGCAGTGTTGGCGAGCTGGGCTGCCAGTCGAAGATCCGTGCTAGGCGCACCACTTGGATCGGCGTCAGCTCACCGCCGTCCACTAACCATTCACGCAAAAAACGATCGGCGCCGTTGCGCGCGTCGCTGTCTTGCCAACCGCGAATGCGAGCAAGTGCGGCAGTCAAATCGCTAAAGTCGGCCGATTGCTTGATCAGGCCTAACAAAGATGTCGCGAGCACATCGGCCGACGGCAATGGCGGATGTTCGGGATTGAGCGCAATCGGCGCGTTGCTCGGCGTTGCATCGGGCTTGCGCCAAGCGTCGGGAAATTGGCTGTGATGCAGGTGCGAGGGGTCACGTTGTTCGGCCATTTCCAGCGCCACTTCAAAAGCGCGCTCAATTTCAAAAGAGTCACGCGCTGAACCAGCGACTTTGCCTTCCGCCAGCAGCTGTTTCCAGGCATCAAAGGCGGTGCGGATCTCGGTCGGCGTGGCATCTTCGGGTAAGCCTATCGTGGTCCATGGCCAAGACATCGTTCGAATCTCCTACTTATTTACATACGGAATACGCCGAAGCGCGAAGCTTCGATCGGCGCGTTTAGGCTTGCTGAGATCGCCAAACCTAACACTCGGCGTGTGTCGATAGGGTCGATGATGCCATCGTCCCACAGCCTTGCGCTGGCGTAATAAGGATGGCCCTGGCGCTCATATTGGGCGCGAATCGGCGCCTTAAACGCATCTTCGTCGGCGCGCGACCACTCCCCGCCACCGGATTCAATGCCATCGCGACGCACGCTGGCCAAAACGCTGGCGGCTTGTTCGCCACCCATGACGCTAATCCGCGAATTGGGCCACATCCACAGGAAACGCGGTTGATAACCGCGCCCACACATCGCGTAATTGCCGGCTCCAAAACTGCCGCCGATAATGACAGTGAACTTTGGCACATGTGAACAGGCTACTGCGGTGACCATTTTTGCGCCATCTTTGGCAATGCCGGCATTTTCATACTTTTTGCCGACCATAAAACCAGTGATGTTTTGTAAGAACACCAATGGAATATTGCGCTGGTTGCATAGTTCAATGAAATGCGCGCCTTTGAGCGCACTTTCAGCAAACAAGATGCCGTTATTGGCGATAATGCCGACAGGATAACCGTAGATGTGTGCAAATCCGGTCACCAGGGTTTTGCCGTAGCGCGCTTTGAACTCTTGTAATTCGCTGCCATCGACAATGCGCGCGATAATCTCGCGAATATCAAATGGGATACGCGTATCGCGCGGCACGATGCCATAAATTTCCTCGCTGGCGTAGCGCGGCGCGATGGGCTCAGCTAAGGCCAGAGGTATGGGTTTGCGTCGATTAAGATGGGAAACGATATCGCGGGCAATAGTCAGCGCATGCGCGTCGTTTTCGGCAAAATGATCGGCAACACCGGATATGCTGGTATGCACCTCGGCGCCACCGAGTGATTCCGCATCGACAACTTCACCCGTGGCGGCTTTCACCAAAGGCGGTCCACCCAGAAAAATCGTGCCTTGTTCGCGTACGATAACGGTTTCATCACTCATCGCCGGCACATAAGCGCCGCCGGCGGTGCAGGAGCCCATTACCAAGGCGATCTGCGGAATATTCAGCGCGGAGAGTCTGGCTTGGTTATAAAAAATGCGACCGAAATGTTCGCGATCTGGAAAGACTTCATCTTGCAGCGGCAAAAATGCGCCGCCTGAATCAACCAGATAAACGCAAGGCAGATGGTTTTCCAGCGCAACTTCCTGCGCACGCAGGTGCTTTTTAACGGTCATCGGGAAATAGGTGCCACCCTTGACCGTGGCGTCGTTGGCAACGATCACCACTTCACTGCCAGAAACCCGGCCAATGCCGGTAATGACGCCGGCGCAAGGCGCTTGCTCCTCATACATGCCGTGCGCGGCGAGGGGGGATAGTTCCAGAAACGGCGAACCCGAATCGAGCAGCGCGCGAATGCGCTCGCGTGGCAGTAGTTTGCCGCGTTCGGTGTGTTTGAGCCGTGCTTTATCGCCACCGCCCAATGCGACGCGTTGTAATTGCGCTTGCAAATCGGCAACTTGGGCGCGCATCGTTTGCGCATTAGCTGCGTAATCGGCCGAACGAATATCAATTTGCGATTCAATCACCGGCACAGGCCGTTCCCCTTTTGGCGGTCAATGCATGATTAGTTTTTCGGAACCTCGCAATGACGAAATCCGCCGAATTATTCGCGCAAGATGCCGACATCGCGCCTTGCAACCGCCATTCCCACGGCAAAACCGGTGATCACGTCGACCAGAGTCATCACCACTAATAGCGCAAACACACCTGACGCGGCAGCGGGCCATAGCAGAAACTCCAGTAACAAGACCACAAATAAGAACAATGACAGCATGTGGTCCAGCAGCGAGGCACGGCTGCTGAAGGTCGATTTGAAGACTTCAGCGGTCAGCGCCAGCAGGGCAACGATAAGAACTGCGGTACCGCCAGTGAGTTCGAAAATGGCGCCCGATGGCAAAGTGGTACTGAACCACGCACTGCTTAGCCCTGAACCGCCAAGCAGCAACACATGGACCAGGATCGTCGGGAGCAGGAGCAGCGGAATGGTTTTCAATCTGGAAACCTCTGGCGCGTTATGGGTTTGAGCATAGTCCATAAACAACGATGCCCGGCGCGAAGCCGGGCATCGTCTGCACGCCGATCCGGAAATTACTGGCCGGCTGGCTTTTCTTCTACTTTCTTGGCTTCTTCTACGGCAGCAGCGGCGGCATCCATAGTCGCCTTCGCGGCATCGGCAGCGGCGGCAGCGGCGTCGGTTGCGGCGCTAGCAGCGGCGCCAGCGGCGTCGGTTGCAGCAGCAGCAGCATCGGTGGCGACAACGGCGGCATCCGAGGCGGCGGCAGCAGCGTCGCTAGCGGTAGCGGCATCGGTGGCAGCATCGGAGGTGACGGCAGCGGCGTCGGTGACGGCGGCGGCGGCGTCCGGAGCCGGGGTGGCCGGCGCGGCCGGCGCTTGTTGTACTTGCGGAGCCGCTTTTGGTGGCTCAGTGGTGTTGCTGCCTTGGTCACCGCAAGCGGCTAACAGCGCGAGAGTCGCGGACAATGCTGCGAATTTGACGATTTTCATGGATAAATCCTTGTTGGGCTGGACAGACGATCCGGCGGACCGGAATACCGAGTTATGTTCGGCTGCGCACATTCTAACCGTGCGAAAGGTGCTAGGTCCAAGGGCACCAGTGCCGATCGTCATTGCTGACTAATCGACGCTGCTAAGCCAGACAACGTCGCTGGCTTTCGCAGCCGAGCTGCACCGCGCCGGCCCAGAGCCTAAGCCTTTGGTGGGTTCGATCTGTGATCGAACGCTGCTCCCGCACCGTGCGGGAAAAGCGCGCAGCGCCGACCCACAGTGATCGAACGCCTCTCCCAGCCTTCAGAGCAACTCGATCGCCACCGCCGTTGCTTCGCCGCCGCCAATGCACAGCGCCGCCACGCCGCGTTTGCCGCCGCGACGTTTGAGCGCGTGGATCAGGGTGACAACCAGCCGCGCGCCGCTGCTGCCAATCGGATGGCCGAGTGCGCACGCACCGCCATTGACGTTGACCTTGGCGTGATCAATGCCCAATTCGCGGATCGGCGCCATCGCGACCACCGCGAATGCCTCGTTGATTTCGAAGAGGTCGACATCGTCCAGTCCCCAGCCGGCTTTGGCCAGCACTTTGGTGATGGCCTGCACGGGTGCCGTGGTGAACCATTCCGGCTCTTGTGCATGGGTGGCGTGAGCCACCACCTGAGCAAGGGGCGTTAATCCGCGCTCGGCGGCGTTTTGCGCGCTGGTCAGCACCAGTGCGGCAGCGCCGTCGGAGATTTTCGATGAACTGGCAGCGGTGACCGTGCCATCCTTTTTGAACGCTGGACGCAGGCTGGCAATTTTGGATAAATCGCACGCCGGTGGTTCTTCGTCGCTGCTGACCAGAACATCGCCCTTGCGACCGGCCACCGTGACCGCGACGATCTCATCGGCAAAGTCGCCGTTTGCTTGCGCCGCCAGCGCGCGGCGCACCGATTCGGCCGAAAACGCGTCTTGTTCTTCGCGTGTGAAGGTGTATTTGCCGGCGCACAATTCGGCGAACTCACCCATGGCTTTGCGATCGGCGGCGTTTTGCAGCCCATCCAAAGCCATGTGATCGAGCACTTCGGAATGGCCAAAACGATAGCCAAAACGCGCTTTTTGCAGCAGATAGGGCGCGTTGGTCATCGATTCCATGCCGCCGGCGACCACGATGTCCGCCGAACCTGCTTTGATCGCATCAAAGCCGATCATCAAGGCCTTCATGCCCGAACCACACACCTTGTTCAGCGTAGTGCAGCCGGTGCTCACCGGTATGCCGGCTTGCAGCGCTGCTTGCCGGGCCGGCGCCTGCCCTAGACCGGCCGGCAGCACGCAACCCATGAGCACCTCTGACACATCGGCAGGCGTGACCCCAGCCGCACTGAGCGCTGCGCGGATAGCCGTAGCGCCCAAGCTGGGCGCGGGCACTGCGGCAAAAGCGCCGTTGAACGATCCGATCGGGGTGCGCTTGGCACCGACAATGACGACATTAGACGAACTCATGGCACCCTCTGCAAAGCGCTCCGCACGACGGCGGCGGGAAGGTGATTATGGCAGTGCAGCATGGGGCTTGGCTGTAGGACGAAGGGATAGCCCCGCGGCTGCGCGCAAGCAGCCGGCTCTCAGTCATGGACATTGACGGCTTAGCTACCGAGAATCCGCGCAACTTTGCTGGGTAGATGCTTATGTCCGAACAACAACGCGAAACCGAGCGGCGGCGCACCTTTGCGATCATTTCGCATCCTGACGCCGGAAAAACCACGCTCACCGAAAAATTGTTGCTGTTCGGTGGTGCTATTCAAATGGCCGGTTCGGTCAAATCACGCAAAGCTACACGCCACGCGACGTCCGATTGGATGGCGCTGGAAAAAGAGCGTGGAATTTCGGTGACCTCGTCGGTCATGCAGTTTCCGTATGCCGATTGCATCATCAATTTGCTCGATACGCCCGGCCACGCGGATTTTTCCGAAGACACCTATCGGGTGTTGACCGCGGTTGATTCGGCGCTGATGGTCATCGACTGCGCCAAGGGCGTGGAAGAGCGCACGATCAAATTGATGGATGTTTGTCGGCTGCGCGATACGCCGATCATGACGTTCATCAATAAACTCGACCGCGAAGGCCGTTCGCCTATCGAATTACTGGATGAGATCGAAAGCGTGCTGCGCATCGAGTGTGCGCCGGTGACGTGGCCGATTGGCATGGGCTCGCGCCTCAAAGGCGTCTACCACTTATTGCTGGACGAGGTGCATATCTTCGAATCGGGGCGCAATTTTTCGCGGCAGGATTCGACCATTTTTTCTGGTTTAAATGCGCCGGGCTTAGCCGAGCGCTTAGGGGCCGACGTGCTCGCCGAGCTAAAAGACGAGTTGGAGTTGGTGCAGGGCGCCTCGCACGCCTTTGATGTTGAGCGTTATCTGGCCGGCAAGCAGGCGCCGGTATTTTTTGGTTCTGGAATCAATAACTTCGGCGTGCAGCTGCTGCTCGACTTTTTTGTAGCACAGGCGCCGTCACCGCGCGCACGCGCCACCGAAACGCGCAAAGTCGAGCCGCTGGAAGAGCAGTTCAGCGGTTTTGTGTTCAAAATCCAAGCCAATATGGATCCACAGCATCGCGATCGCGTGGCATTTTTCCGCGTGTGTTCAGGCGTGTATGAGTCGGGCATGAAGGCTTGGCACGCCCGCGCGGGCAAGGATTTCAAGCTGGCCAACGCGCTGACCTTCATGGCCAGTGATCGAGAAATCGTCGAACGCGCTTACCCAGGCGACATTCTGGGTATCCACAACCACGGCACCTTGTCGATCGGCGACACTTTCACTCAGGGCGAGTCGCTCAAGTACACCGGCATCCCTAACTTTGCGCCAGAATTATTCCGCCGCGCGCGGCTGCGTGATCCTTTGAAACTCAAGCAGTTGCAGAAAGGTCTAACGCAGTTATCAGAAGAAGGCGCAACGCAGTTTTTCAAGCCCTTGTTAGGCCACGATTTGATCCTCGGCGCGGTTGGGACTTTGCAGTTTGAAGTGGTCGCCTATCGGCTCAAGGATGAATACAGCGTCGATTGCGTGTTTGAAAACGTGCAAATCCACACCGCGCGCTGGATCAATGGCGACGACGCCAAATCGCTAGAAGACATGGAAATCAAAGCGATGCAAAACATGGCCCGCGACGCGTCTGGCGCGCTGGTCTACCTAGCACCGACGCGCGTCAATCTGCAACTCACCGTGGAGCGCTACCCGAAACTGCGCTTCTCAGCGACCAAGGAGCACGCACAGCCGGTGCAGATGTGAATGCTGGGGCAGGGCAAGGCGCAATGAGGGTGAAAGCCGGCAAGCTTGCGCCGCACGCGGCGCGCCGGTCAGCCGTTTCGCGGTAAACGGTGGATTCCGCACGAAAAAGCGTGTGCGGGATCCACCCTACGCGGGTTTGCCCAGTTAGTCGTTCCGCGGAAAACGGTGGATTCTGCACGATACAGCGTGTGCGGGATCCATCAGGCGCGAGACAATCTGCCTAACGCGGGTTGCGCGAGACCATCCGCCTTAGGCGGGTTTCAGGACACCTGTGCTATAGGTACAACGTATAAACTACGGAGAAGCGCCGTGCATCGTCGAATGACCATTACCTTGGATGAGGTCGTTTACGAGGGGCTGCATCGCAGAATTGGCAAGCGCCGCATGAGCCAGTTCATCGAGGATCTGGTGCGTCCGCATGTGCTCGATTCGGCGCTGGATGACGGCTATCAGGCAATGGCTGCTGACGAAGTCCGCGATGCCGACGCGCAGGCGTGGTGCGAAGCGCTGGCGGGGGACGCCGCCGATGAAGCGCGGTGAAGTCTGGTAGGTCGAGTTCGACCGGTCTGCTTCCACCGAGACGCGCAAGACACGCCCCGCCATCATCATCAGCAATGACGCAGCCAATCCTCATCTGAGCAGAGTCGTTGTTGTGCCGTTGACCAGCGGCATTGACCGCCTCTACCCCGGCGAAGCCCTGGTCATGATCGGCGGTCAGCGCAGCAAGGCCATGGCCGATCAGATCACCGCCATCGCCAAGCCTCGGCTGGCGGGGCAACTGGGTACACTGTCGAAACACGATCTTCGCTTGGTCGAAGACGCGCTCAGCATCCATCTTGGTCTGCCGCGCTGACGATCGGGCATGTTCAGCTGCATCGCGCCGGTGGCTACACCCTGGCACCTCATCGCAGCCGAAAACCGCCGTCGCGAGCATGCTGTCGTGAGTCAGTTCGCGTAGGGCGGAACCCGCGCCCACCAATCCACGGCCCGAACCGAACCCCACGCGGTAAACGGTGGATTCCGCACGATAAAGCAAGTACGGGATCCACCCTACGCGTCGTGGGACAGGTCATATGCCACAGGCGTCGCCCAATCCGCGGCATAGACACCGGCGCCGCCAGATGCCCCGTTTTCGTTGTTGCCAACAGGAATCTTGTTGTGGGACCGATTCCTATGCAGTAACCTATCGCTAGGAAGAGGAGAAATGTATGCAGACCGCCATTGCCGACCCGCAACAGAATGATCGCGTCGATCGTTTGAAGGCTTACTACGAACCGCCGCAGTTGACACCTTTGGGAGATGTGCGGCTTCTGACGCTGGGGCGCTCGACGGGTCTGCCGGATAGCGGCGGCCTCACTCAAAGAGAGTGATCAACCTATGCACCGCGCTGGCGATGGCACCACAAGGGGACAATTCGTGAACAAAGAACATCGGGAACGTGGGAACGCTGCGGCTTTGCGCACGATAGCGTTGAGTTGTGCGGTGGCAGTCGCGTTGGGGGCGCCTTATCGCGAAGTACACGCTGCGGGCTTTCCGGTCGCCGGCGCGGAGCCGACAACCATCCTGAAGACATGTACGCAACAGGAGACCACCCTTTGCGGAGATCCTGTGACGTCGACGGTGGTGTCGGCGGGCGGTGCCGCTTCCGCGCTACCGGGCATGTCCAGCCCGCATCGCTTCTTCCTTGAGGTTCCGCCCGGCTTGACTTCCCTTCGTGTCGAGCTTTTTGATGCCGACAACGGCGGCGGTGGTGGATCGATCGAGCCAAATGGATACGACATCTACACGGGATTAGATTACACCGACACTTGGCAGTTCAGACTGTTTAACCCAAGCAACTTTGCCCAAGTCACGCGGTCAGCAGATACCATTGTAACGTCTTCGCCTGCGGCTACCGAGCCGACCGAATGCGACTACCTTCCTGGCGCTGCCAATACCGGCCGGGCGAAGGCCCACGCAGCATGGTGTGCCCCATGGGGCGTCGGTGTTGGTGGCGATATCCCTAACCCGGCCTCTGGGCATTGGCGGGTAGAAATTGCGGCAACCAATTCAGGCACCAACCGCAATGGCTTTGGCGTACGCGCATCAGGCTTGGTGGGTATTAACCCAGTTGAGATCAATGTCTATTCGGAAGCTTACGTGCCGGTCGGGAAGAATAATAATGCCAACGTCAATATCACAGTCCATCCGTACGTTACCGGTTACTGTGGATTAACCGTTCGTAACGTCGAGTTTAACGACGCTGGAAGCATTTCAGTCACGGCGCCTACTTTTGATCCCACCGACTCCTTATTTAACTTTCCTGGCGGCGGCGCTTCTGCTCCAACAAGCTTTACGGACAGCACCGGCGGCCCAACAGGTGGCATCTCCAGCGCGAGCGATTGGGATTCCCAGACCCATGACAATTTCAATCCGGCAACTTTCGTCGGTCCAAGCGCGGCCATCTCTCAGGTTGTACGTCGGGGGATCTGGAACGCTACGACGGTGATTACCCTGCCGGCCGGTTCAAATTACGGTGTTTTTTATTTCAAGCCAAATATTGGCCTGGGAATCAACCCGTTAGGCGTAGCGGCGGCATCCGATACCTGCAGGGCCGTTGGCGAAGGGCTCGCGTGCGGCGCCACGATCCCGGCAGTTCCAGGACCTTGGGCCGAAACGCCTTCGCGAGACAATCCGCCGAATCGTTCCGGCTATGGTGATGGAGTGGCCCCCGAGCTGCTTGTCAATACCGACAGCAGTTGGCGCGTCTACTTCCCGCGCACCACACCGATTTCGGGTGACCGCACGCCGTTGAAGCCGAGCTTGGTGCAGACGGTGTATTTCTCGAACGGTGCGAATCCGCCCAACGTAGGTCAGACCGCGCTCTACTCGGTCTATGTAAAGTTCGTGAACCCAACGCCGCACTCGATCACTTTCGGAGGCGGCGTTCAAGTGGTCACCGCAGAGATTCCAGCAACCGCGAACGGTGCAGTATTTGGCGGGGGCGCGACGGTGACTCAGGGTACCATCGTGAGCCAGCCGACGGTGGGCGCGACTGGCAACATCGTCTGGAACCCCAGCGTGGTGGCGGCCAATTCTTCGGCAACGCTGACCTACACAGTATTCTTGAGCCGCGTCGCGGGAACGCCGAATCCGCTGGGGGTGACCGGCGCCCTTCCTTCCAGCCAGCAGATTAGCTACACCTCGGGTACGCGAGCCAGATACCTGGATGAAACCGGCGTAGCCGAGTACACCTACGGCCCCTTGTGCCCGCTGTCGCTGAACCTCAGCTCCAGCAACACCACGACACCGGTGACCTTGGGCAAGGTTAGCCGCGAAGGCAATCGCTTGCAGTGGTCCACCGCCAGCGAGGCCGGCACGCTCGGCTTCCACGTTTACGCCGCTGACGGCGAGCGCCGTCGTTTGAATGACGAACTCGTGGCTGCAAAGGGCAATAACAGCACGCTGGCACATGACTACAGCTTTGTGGTTCCAGCCGACGTCAATCGGGTGGTGATTGAGGAAGTCGAGTTCAGCGGCAAAACCAACCGCTACGGGCCCTTCGAAGGCCAGTTCACGCGCGGCGCGGACGTTAGCCGCGTCCCCATCGACTGGCAGTCCATCCGCGCTGAACAGTCTGCGTTGGGCGGCGCTCGCGCGGTTTCGCCACGCACCACAGGCGGTTTCCCGGTCGCGCGACTGAAGGTGTCGACGGACGGCATTTATCGCGTTACTCACGAGCAGTTGCTCGCGGCGAGTGTCGACCTCTCCGGTGCGCCGGCCAGCGCGCTCGCGTTGTCACGCAATGGGCAGGTCGCTGAGCGTCGCGTGGTGGCAACGGGCGGCGTGTTCGGCCCAGGGTCTTACATCGAGTTTGTCGGCGAGGCGCTCGACACCTTGTACACGCGCACTGCAGTTTACGAAATCAAGGCCGATGCGGCGCAGGCGCGGGCAGCGTCGAGTTCAGGCGTGGTTACTGGCCTGACCGATGAACTGTTCGGGGATGCCGTGGAAACCTTCGCACCCGAGCTGCTTTACGAGCAGGGCTCACCGACCGACGATCCGTGGTACGCCCGTCGCGTGACGCGCACCAACAGCGCTAATCCGGTATCGACGACGATTACGCTGGGCACGCCGGGACGCCGCGACAACACCGATGCGCTGCTAAAGGTTTCGATGTTCGGTGGTCTTGATCATCAGGGTGCAGGTCAGGACCACAGCGTATCTCTGCTGGTCAACGGTCAGGTGCTGGTATCGAGTCGCTTCGACGGCGCGTCGCCTGCTAATCTGGAGGCCCTGGTTCCCGCTGCGCTGTTGCAGGCGGGTACTAATCAGGTCGCCGTACGCCTGAACAATGACACCGGCTTCTCTAGTGATCGCGTCAATATCGACAGCGTCTCGCTGTCCTATCAGCGCCGTTTGCAGCCGGCTGCCGATGGGCGATTGGCCTTTACAGCCGGTGGTTACGACAACGGCCCACTGGCAGACACGCTGTTTCGCGATGGTGTCGAGGCCAACCCGGCGCCCGCCTGCGTGCCGGGTCCGGACGGCATCGGCTGCAGAGCATTCAGAATGACGGGTTTCACCTCGTCGGATGTTGTCGCTTACCGTCTTGGCAGCGAGGGTCGCCAGACTTGGCTGGCCGGCCAGGCGGTGTCCAATGGCGGCGGGTTCGACTATCGGTTTGCGTCGCTGGAAGGCCCCACCGACCGCTATTTCGCCACGACAGTGTCGGCGTTGCTGACCCCGCAGATCGAAGCGGCTCCGGTGGTGCCTGACCTGCTGCGGGGCGCGGGTCGCTATTTGATCGTCTCGCACCCGAGCTTCATTCCCGCGTTGAATCCGCTGGTGTTGGCGCGTCAGGCAGAGGGCTACACGGTCAAGGTGGTCAGTGTCAATGACGTTTACTCTGCGTACTCCGCTGGAGTAACGGATCCCGACGCGATCGACCGCTTCCTGGTTGATGCCAAGTCCGCGCTGGGAACTGAGTACGTGTTGCTGGTGGGCGGCGACACCTACGATTATTTCAACAACCTCGGGATCGGTGCCACCAGCTTTATCCCCACTTGGTATCGCCGCACCGATCCGTACATCGCCTACGGTGCGACCGATCTGCCGTACGCAGACACGGATGGCGACGGTGACGCCGATCTGGCCTTGGGGCGGTTCCCGGTGCGCACGCTGGCCGAGCTGAATCACTTGATCACCAAGACGCTGACCTACGCCACTGCGGCACATGCCAACAAGGCGCTGTTCGTGGCCGATCGGGCGTCCGAGTTGTTCAGTTTTGCAAATCTGAGCAACCAGATGGAAACAGAACTGGGCGGCACATGGACCAATACCCGGGTTCAGCTGGATGCATATCCTGCGACTGCGGCTGGCACCAACCAGGCACGCACCGATCTGGTGGCGGCGGTAAATGATGGTCGCGCGTTGGTGAACTTCATCGGCCATTCGGCACCCGCAGAATGGACCTTCGACGCCTTGCTGACGTCCAGTCAGGTTGCAGGCGGCTTGTTCACCAATGCATCGAAGCCGTCGATCTTCTCCAGTTGGGGCTGTTGGACCAGTTACTTCGTGGTTCCGCAGTACAACTCGATGGTTCACGCGCTGTTGCTGCAGGCATCCGGTGGTGTCGCGATGATCGGCACCACGGGTCTGGCGGATACCGGCGAGAACGAGTTGCTAGGCAGCGAGCTGAATGCGCGGCTGCGGACTGGAATGCCGTTGGGCGAGGCGCTGCGCGCATCGGTTGCGGCGCTGATTGCATCCGAGCCGGGCCGCGCAGGGTCGCTGCGTGGCACCAGTCTGATGGGTGATCCGGCGCTCAAGCTGCGCATCCAGTAGGCTGTTGCTTGATCTGAACAAGGCGGCGCCGGCAACGGCGCCGCCTTTTTTTTCGTCTGTGAATCAGGCCCGGTAGAGTGCACCGTCAACTGCAGGCTTCCGCCTGAACTTGTGCAGTCTTATGCTTTCCGCGAATCGGGTTCTGCGGTTTCCAGCCACAGCGCGAATGTGGCGGCGGTGAGTTGATGTACCGCCTGCGCTTCCTCGTTGCCGTCGACCGGTGGATCAATGAAGCCGTCGATCAGATGGCTCACTTCGGCGCATGCGGCCAACAGCCGCGGCTGCGCCTGACGCAATCCGGACAATGCGTAGTGGGTCAGCAACGATGCCTTGGGCCGCGCTGCTACGCTCGCAGGGACGCGCCCTTGCAGTGTCTGGCGCAGGATCCATTTGCTGATTCCACGCCGATACAAGACGTCGGTGGGTAGCGACAAACACCACCTCGAAAGTTCGTAGTCGCGAAAAGGAGCCCGTTGTTGCATGCCGCGACGCTGCGCATAGTAATTTTCGGCACAGGCATCGCGGTTTGCGTACGCGCCAAGTGCCCCATGCGCCTGTTCCGGTCTGGGGAAATCCCGGAACCCTTCGACCTCGGCGATGAGCCGATCACGCACGCGGCTGCGCCAAGGATCACGCAGCGCATTTACCGCGCCCGGCGGCGGCCGTTGCCGGTTCAGCAGTGCGCGAACGCCGCGCCGCAACCCGCGATCGCGATAGGCTATCCACGGTCGCTTCGTCGCCAGGTTGAGCAACTCGCGCCCGAGCGCGCGCCAGCGTCCCTGTCGCATTCCTGAGATCAGCCAGCTATCGTGGTCAGCCTGCAGGTGATCGCCAAAGTTCCCGGTGAGCCAGACATCCACGCCACCGGCCTCGAAACAGTCGTACAGGCGCTCCTTGATCTCGCGATAGGGGCCAGCGAGCGGCGTGTCTGGGTCGACGGTGCGCCGGTGCTCGGGATTGAACGGCGTCAGATCATCCGCAGCGAAGCTCTCGGGAACGAGGCCAATCTGGCGGCACAAGTCCCCGACCAGCCGCCTCTCGTCGATTTCCGGCCAGCGATCGAATCCATAGCAGACCGGACGTATCTGTGTTCGCAGGTTGGCAGGAACAAAAGCGGCCACCGTGCTGGAGTCGAGCCCCGCGCTCAGCGAAATGCCGATCCTGTCAACATCGCTGCAGGCGCGTCGAACGGCAGATTCGACCAGATCCCGGTGGCGCTCGATGATCTGCGCATCGCGAAGGCCCCACGCCGCGTCGTTGAAGCCAGGCCGGAAACGCTCACTGCGAAACCGGCCGGCTTCCACCGTGAGCAATTCGCCGGCTGCCAGTACGCGGATGTCCCGATACGCAGAAGCGTTCTGCGCCGATGGTACGTGGGCGAGAAAGGCCGCGAGGTAATCCTCGTCCAGCGTGGCCGAAACAGCCGGATGGGCACGCAGAATATGCTCACCGCTGGCGGCGACCAGACCGCCCGGAATCGATGCCCAGACCAGCAATTGTCGGCCCATGGTATCGCGAGCCAGCTCGATCCGCTGACGATTCCTATGGATGCGCACCGCAGAGAACGATCGTCCTTCAGCGAGAATCTGGCGCAAGTCCGCACAGCGCCGGTCCATGGGCTCACTGCCGTCCCAGGCGGTGACGCTATCGGGCTTGATATCGAGACAGTCGGCCTCGCCAGGACGGCCGCGTGCGACCAAGACACGGTAACCGTCACCTGCGATTTCGCTGCCTGCAAGCGGGGTGCGCGCAGCGGCGCGGGCGGCGAGTTCTTGCCACGTAGCCTCGTCCGGCGCGCGCTCGGCCCAGCTTGCCCAAACTAACAACACGGCCATTGTTCTGGGTAACCTGCGATCTCATCACTGGCTGCGAATCTAGCAGGCTGCCGCAGCACCTGATGTCATCGACTAGGCAGAGTGGCCAGCGCATCTGCAACCCATTGCAGCGCATTGGCCGCAGCGCCTGAAACGTCATCCGGGCAATCAGCGACAGTCAACCGAGCCACCAGCAATCGACCCGCGGTTAGCTCAT
>Ga0163154_10001355_pt1 | contig 37933 bp, 29 predicted proteins | sample OliLakLV19MP9P1_FD_148649 | JGI IMG/M metagenome (GOLD analysis project Ga0163154, IMG submission 148649) | Freshwater microbial mat bacterial communities from Lake Vanda, McMurdo Dry Valleys, Antarctica - Oligotrophic Lake LV.19.MP9.P1 | ecosystem: Environmental > Aquatic > Freshwater > Lake >... | reverse complement strand
CACAACCCCAAAGGGGTTGCCAAAAGATTGCACCTGCAATTGACATCATCGAAATAACGCGGTCCGGGCGACATTTGATAAGTTACGTCGCTTATGACGGACTACACTAGAACTTAAGAATGCCGTCCGCTCTCCGCTTGAAATCTACACTCCCAAACTGCCAACAAGCCATAATTGTTATAACATAACGCTCTAACATTTACCCATGTCCGCAGATTGCATAGCCTTGAGTTTGCTCTTGTCCATAACATGATGGCATTAATTCTCCGTCATTTTTTCGGGGATTATACATGTACCCAAATTTTTGCGGCCTCGAGAAATTTGAGACTCATTATGGCGTCAAGTGTATCAAAACTGTATCAAAAATAAAAATTGAAACAAAGAATACACAGTTTTACTCTGGTTTATGTTGTATGGAGAGAGGGATGCAAATCCAATGTCAGCTTGATTCTACAGGATCATATTGTGTAAATGACTACGACCATTGGGCGAATCAGTCGATCCGAGGCTTGACTCAAAAGTGGCGGTGAGAGAGGGATTCGAACCCTCGGTACACCTTTACAGCGTACGCCGGTTTAGCAAACCAGTGCTTTCGACCACTCAGCCATCTCACCGGGAGCGGAATTGAACGGACAACTTACAGTGCGGGAGTTAAGGGAGCAAGAACGTTTTTAGTTGGAGAACGGATAAATTTGGTTTAGCGGGCAAGGAGGACGGGGACGGTGCTTTTGAGGATGACCCTGGTGGTTGTGCTGCCGAGGATAAATTCGCGGATGGGTGTGTGCCCGTAGGCGCCCATGACGATGAGACCGGCTTTTTGTTGGAGTGCGAGGTCGGTGATTTCTTTGCTGGGGTCACCGTACAACATTTGCTCTTCAACAGGGATGCCTGCAATACGAGCTTCGGTTGTCGCTTCGACGAGGGCATCCCCTGCTTGTTCGGTGTCTCCGTCATCGACTGAAACGACCGTTACTTTTAATCCGAGATCCTTAGCCAAAGTAAATCCTGCGGTGAGCGCGTGACGTGAGCGTTCACTTCCATCATGGGCCACAAGAGCGGTGGTAAACATTTCAAATTTATCAGGCACGACTAAACAAGGCTTTATGGATTGTCGTATGATAGACTCCAAAGTGTGACCGACAGGGTCGATGGTATGCCGGGCATTCTCCCCTTTTTTGCCTAGGATGACTAAGTCACAATTGTTTTCTTCTTCTGTGACGATTGAAACCAAGCTCCCTTCTTTTTCCAAGGTCTCACATTCCACACCAGCTTCTGTTGCCTTGGCAGCAAACTGATCGAGGACAATGCGCGCGCGTTGGTGATACAATTCGGATAGCTGCGGATAAAATGCTTGAAACGGCAACACGCCGATTGCTCCAGAAAGATCGGCAAAGAGCGGTCCTTCCAATATGCGCTGTTCGATGACAAACAATGCAATCACCTTTGCATTTAATCTTTTTGCCAAAGCCAAAGCAAATTCTTGGGCCACTTGGGCATGGCTAGATCCATCAGTACACAGAAGAATTTTTTTAAACATAATAATCCTAACGAGTAGCGTAAGGAGTAATAAGCCAAAGGGATACAAAAAAAGCGGATCGAAAGGTATTTCCGCCGAGGTTGCGTCAGGATCAAATGTTGCGCTGATCAAAGTTGAGATGCCTGTAACGCTCTTCCTACTGTTTATGTTTTAGGTTTATTTGAACGTTCTACTTTTTAAATCAATCCATTGGCACAGTCATTGCTACTTCGTAGTCATATGTTAGACCCCAAAAATTGTGAAATGGTACAAGTGCTGATGAATCTGACGGTACCAAAGCCAGGGCCGGAAATTATCCAGCAAATTCGTCAGCTCAAAAATGTGTTTATGGGATTATATGACTGGGATAGCCGTTCTGCTTTTGCGTTGATTCGGTTGCAGAAACTCAGGGCAATCCGGATTTAATGATGTGTTTTAGACCCCACCTCTTTTAGTCTTTTTCATATATTGCAGTTGATCTTTGGCAGTATATCCCCCACAAATGAGAGCTTTATGTTCAATCGCTTTCTCTTCTGCATCCTGTGCTCAGCCTTTTTATTGACGCATTCCTATGCCGCAGATGAATGGATCGTTCTCAGTGGCGGGCCAGCTTTAAGGTCTTGGGAAAAAACAAAAGAATTTCCACACGACCGTGTTTGGGACAATTTTATTTTCACCGCTGGGTTACGCTTGGAACAAATCAAGACTGAAGCAGCTCCCGACGATGTGATCACATGGATCGTTTACCGCCCTGGGTACGAGCGCCGGGGACAAGAAGAGGGAGTGGATTACCTAGCGAAAATCGAAAAGAAAGCCCAACAACTGGGCGCGCGTGTTCTTTGGGTAGACCACCAGAATGCCGTTCAAAATGAGTTAATTGATTACATAAACAAAGGGCAAGACCGCACAAAGATTAAAATCCGGAATTTCGATTATTTTGGGCATTCTAATAAAGCCTGTTTCTTTTTGGATTATTCCTCTGGGCTTGATGGCGTGGTGATGGATTACCTCCATGTGACGGATTTGAAATTGATATCAAAAGATTCGTATATGGAAGGTGCAAAATGTCAAAGCTACGGATGTCACTCTGCTGCCTTGTTCACCAAGAAATGGGCGCAGTACACAGGCACGCACATGATTGGAACGACCAGTAAAACAGATTACTCCACCCGCAGTTGGCCCTTTCCGAGTAAAGGTGGAAAATGGGAATAATAATGATGAAACGGCTTTTATTTTGTTCAATCTTTTTAGTGTTAGCAGGATGCGCTACGACCTCAAGCGGCCCTTCTAACAATTCCGCGTTAGACACACCTCCGGTTGCCTCGTCCTATGTAGGGCGGCGCTTATTTAGCGATAAATTTATGTATTGGGGTTACGTCAAACCCGAAGGCTCGTCTTGGGGGAAAAATTCAACGCGCCTCGTTATTTTTCAGGAAAATGTTCCTGCCCCTGACAGAGCGGAAGGACCACGCGGTCGGGATGACAATTTTGAGTATCGACTGAAAGGATATTTCTCGGGCAAAAAAGCGTACGAACCCAAGACCGATTATTTACTCGATGTATTTGTGCTGGATGGATACGAAGTTCTCTCAGCTAACAACCCTCCTTTCACCACCTTTATCCCCATCCGCACTCCCGGTGGTTATATCACAAAACCTCGTGGGACATCCGTAAGCTCCAAGCCCCGTGGCACTCTAGAACAGGAGTAGTGGAGATTCTGTGGTTCACACCTCTTGTATCTGTTACTAAGAGGTGAAGACAAATGACGGGCGTGGTATCGGGTGCCGCGTTGCATTCCATTTACCTTTGTATTATAAGTGTCCCTCTCTTTATCCCATGTTCGTTTATCCAAAAAAATACGATGTAATTGTTATAGGTGGAGGTCACGCCGGCATTGAAGCCAGCTTAGCTTCCGCGCGCCTTGGTGCGACGACCCTTCTGTTATCGATGAATTTGGATACCATTGGGCAAATGTCATGCAACCCTGCCATTGGAGGATTATCCAAAGGGCACATCGTGCGAGAAATTGATGCACTTGGAGGGGCGATGGGATTTGCCACAGACGCAACGGGAGTCCAATTTCGGATGTTGAACACAAAAAAAGGGCCAGCCGTTCGCGCGCCTCGGGCCCAGTGTGACAAGAAGGCGTATCAGTTTTTCATGAAAGCCCTCTGCGAGGGATACCCCCATTTAGACATTAAACAAGGACATGCAGAGGCATTACGAGTTGAGTCAGGGAAAGTGACCGGAGTTGATAACGGGATGGGCGTGATGTATGAAACTACTGCCGTGATTATTACCACCGGCACGTTTATGCGTGGGTTGATGCACGTTGGATTGAAGAACCAGGAAGGCGGACGTGGTGGCGAGAAGGCTTCTGGACTGTCTTTAGCGTTAAAGGAGCTTGGTTTTCAGGTAGAACGGTTCAAAACAGGCACTCCGCCGCGGGTAAATCGCCAATCTCTCGATTTTTCAAAGTTGGAACCCCAGTTTGGCGATGATCCCATACCCTACTTTTCGTTTGGGACCGATCCCAACAATCCACCTACTCCCGACAGCGCGTGTGCGATACAGCAAGAATGGGCAGAAATCCTCAAAGTTCGTGGTGGTCTTGATTTGACCAAGTCCCTGAGTATGTTCCACGTGGAACAGTATGGGAACAACGCGCCTTGGAATCCAAGAGAGCAAATGCCCTGTTGGATCACTTATACGAATCTTAAGACTGCTGAGGTTATCAGGGCCAATCTTGATAAGTCCCCTATGTATTGTGGGATCATTGAAGGTGTTGGACCTCGGTATTGTCCGTCTATCGAGGATAAGATCGTGAGGTTTGCCGACAAAGAGAGGCACCAGATTTTTGTTGAGCCTGAAGGCCGCCATACCGACGAATTATACATCAATGGCTGTTCAACAAGTTTACCATTGGAAGTGCAGATAGGGTTCATCAGGTCTATTCCCGGGATGGAGAACGCAGAGATCATGCGCGCGGGGTATGCAGTAGAATACGACTACTGTCCCCCCACCCAGCTTAAAATAACTCTAGAAACGAAGCTTGTTGAAGGTCTGTATTTTGCAGGGCAGATTAATGGCACATCAGGATACGAAGAAGCAGCCGGACAAGGGTTAATCGCCGGGGCAAACGCTGCCCTTAAAATAATGGGGCGTGATCCCCTGATCCTAGACAGATCCGAGGCGTACATCGGTGTACTCGTTGATGACTTGGTCACTAAAGGGACCGTAGAGCCTTATCGAATGTTTACGTCGCGTGCCGAGTATCGGTTGGTGTTGCGGCAGGATAACGCTGATCTCCGGTTATATGCAAAGGCCAAGGCGTCTGGGCTTGTCACCAAGACCCACGAGGAACGCACGGAGACAAAAGCCCTATTAATTGCGCAGACCAAACAAACACTGGAAAAGCGTTTCGAAGTTCAACACAGTTTGGCCCAGATCTTAAAGCGCCCGGAATCGACTTTTCTGAATATGCCAGCGGAATTTCAGAATTTGCCTCAGCAGGTAAAGGACCAGGTTGAAATGGATTTGAAATATGAAGGATACATTCAGCGGCAGGAGCAGGAAATCCTTCAGTTTAAAAAGATGGAGGAAAAGGCAATTCCGCCATGGTTAAAGTATGATTCAATACTTGGGTTAAGACAAGAAGCCGTTCAAAAGTTGACTAAGATTGCTCCTGCCACGTTTGGCCAAGCCACACGCATTTCTGGAATAACCCCAGGGGACCTTTCGCTCATTACCGTATGGGTTAAGCGAGGGGAAACACAGTTTAACCAGACGAAAGAATAGCCACGTTCCACGTGGAACATGTAAGCCGGTTGTCGGCTCTCAAAACTGAGTAAAGCGATATTTTCGGGCGACAGATTCAGCTTGAAGAGTTAAAGTCTCTTGAGAGCTTCCTGTAAAGGTCAGATGCCCCATTTTACGTTTAGGACGAGGCTCGCTTTTCCCATAAAGGTGCAAGCTTGCGGGGAAGTCGGTCAATATACGGTCCCAAGGAGGAACACCGTCCGACCAAGCATCGCCTAAAATATTGACCATAACAGCAGGACTAACACTATAAGTAGGTCCTAAGGGAAGCCCGCAGACAGCACGGATTTGCTGTTCGAATTGACTGGTGATTGAGGCTTCGATGGTGTGATGCCCCGAATTATGTGTTCGAGGAGCTAACTCGTTGACCACGAGACTTCCATTATCCAAGTAAAACATCTCTACACCTAAAATACCAACAAGCTTGAGTTTATCGGCAATTTTAACAGCCAGTTCGGAAGCTGCAATCATAAAAGCAGGATCAATCCGTGCTGGGGAGATGCTCATGTGGAGGATATGGTCCACATGGATATTTTCAACCGCAGGATAAACAGCCACCTCACCCAGTGCGTTGCGGGCAACCATGACAGAAATCTCTTTCTTAAAAGAAACCCACTCCTCCAAAACGCACGGGACACCTTTGTTCACCGCCCAAGCAGCGGTTAAATCACTTTTAGATTTAATCCGGCATTGTCCTTTGCCGTCATACCCGAAAGCCGCGGTTTTAAGTACCCCATTAAATCCAATGCTCGCCGCCGCCGTTTCGAGTTCCTCAATGGAATTCACTGCAAAAAAGCGGGCCACTGGAATACCGGCCTCTCGCAAGAAAGTTTTCTCACGAAGTCTGTGTTGCGTGGTTTCAAGAATATGACTTGAAGGATGAACGCTCTTTAAGGACTCTAACAATTGCATACTCCGGCACGGAATATTTTCAAATTCGAACGTAACCACATCAACGGCCTCCGCAAACTGCGCAAAAAGAATGAGATCATCAAATGAACCCACAAACTCTTGATCAGCGATTTGACCCGCAGGGCTACCAGATTCGGGAGAAAAAACGACAAATCCGTAACCCATATGACGCGCGGCAAGCCCAACCATACGTCCTAATTGACCGCCACCAACCATTCCGATTGTTTTTCCAGGAAGAATCACTTGAGTCATCGCACAGACTTCTGTTTGGGTTTGAGTGCAATAGCATCGGTTTGATGGGCGCGAAAAGATTTATATTTCTTTAACAGAACAGGATTATCCCTCGCCAGAATAGAGACCGCTAACAACGCAGCATTGATCGCCCCCGCCTTGCCCACCGCAAGAGTGCCCACAGGAATCCCGGCGGGCATTTGCGCAATGGACAAGAGTGAATCAAGACCTTTTAATGTGCGCGATTCGACAGGCACTCCAAGCACAGGCAAAGCGGAGAGGGCCGCCGCCATACCCGGAAGATGAGCGGCACCCCCAGCACCAGCGATAATAAGCGAGAACCCCTTTTTTTCTGCATCGGCACAAAATTGGTACAAGCGTTTGGGAGTCCTATGAGCACTGACGATAAAAGTTTCAAAGACGACACCGAACTGTTTGAGATGAATCTCGGTTTCAACCATGGTTTCGTAATCGCTTTGGCTCCCCATAATGATGGCGACTTTTGGCCCCGCAAATAAACGCTTAGTTGACATGACAGGGACTCTAAGTGAATATATAAACATGTGAAGGCCATTCTTGACCAAGAGGCCTTCAAGAACAGGGAAACATCCCCACATTTCCCAAGGAAGTTTAGAAGTGCTGGAATTAAATAACGACAATATCATATCATATGCCATGGACCGAGGTCTCGTTGCCAATGGCATTTCCTCGGAAACTCTCTCAAATACCGCTACAAATCGTGTTTTCCGTCTCTACGGAGGCGACTTTAATGTCGTTGTCAAACAGATGTGTGAAAGCTCCGAGCAGCACAAGGCTCACTTTATAAGGGAACTCAGCTCTCATAAATATTTTATTAACTTACTCGGAATTAACAGTGTGCCAGAACTCATTTACGAGGATGAGGAAAACCAGGCCTATTTAATGCAAGGCGCCCCGCGCTCCGCAGAAAGTTGGAAGAAGCGGCTCCTCTTTGGAACGATTGACCCGACCTTATGTTCCATCGCGGGGCAATACCTCAAAACCATCCATAGCGTTTCTAATAACGACCCAAACATTCCGAATGAATTTTGGGATAGCCTCCTGTTTGAGACTAAACGGATCAAAAATAATGTTGAGGCCGTTATTAAAAAGAATCCTAATTTTACTAAAGAAATCAACGAAGTTGCAGAGGATTTAATGACCCTTAAGGAAGGTATTGTGCACGGCGACTTTATCCCAGACAACTTTTTGGTCACACAAGAGAGCCTTATCTTATTGGATTTCGAAGTGGTGCATATAGGCCAATTTGCGTTTGATGTGGCCACATTTCTGAATCAATTTGCGTTGCTCGCCGTACAAGCTCCAGAAAAGAACGACCTCATTCGCGAAGGTGTTCAGGAATTTGTAAATGCCTATGGCGAATTGCCCTTAGGTTTTATGCCATGTCTAGGGGCCCAAATGCTCTTTTCCGTTGACGGGCTCACACCCGAAAAACAATTGTTGGAAGGGCAGGCGGCCGTTGTCCGGCAGTCGGGGTTATGGATACTTCAAAAAGAAATCAAAAGTTTGGTTCACCTTTTCGATAATTTAGAAGCACTCGCAAAAAGCTAACCACCTGTTTTAGGTGTCCCCGAATCTTGATTATATTACAGAGCCTGTTAAAGTGCCACTGTCCTCCACTTATGAAGAACATCGTTTATTTCGACCTAGAGACACAAAAAAGCGCGGCGGAAGTCGGCGGTTGGGGTAACAAGCACAAAATGCTGATGTCCATTGGTGTGACTTATAGCACGCTCTCGGGTCAGTATCAAATTTTCCAAGAACACGAGGTCGATCAACTCATCACCCAAATGACGCGGGCAGATTTAGTCGTAGGCTTTAACCATGTGGGATTTGATTATTCAGTGTTGAACGCGTACACACCCTTTGATTTCAAGCAACTCCCTTCGTTTGACATACTCGTCGCGGTTGAAAAGATACTTGGGATCAAGATTAAATTAGACTCCATTGCCTCAGCGACGTTGGGTTATTCAAAAACGGCCGAAGGGATGCAAGCTTTGATCTGGTGGAAGGAAGGCAAGATTTACGAAATAGCCGAGTATTGCGCCTATGACGTAAAAATAACCAAAGAGGTCTTTGAGTTTGGGGCGATTCATGGGGTTCTATATTATAGCGATAAAACCGGGCGCCGCTGTCATTTCAAAGTGGACTGGCGCAAAGAAGCTGGCGGAATCCCTGCCCCTGCGCCCGCCACTATCCCAGATCGGATCCCTTCGCTCAGCTAATTTAAAGGTCCTAACGGCCCTATAAATAAGTCCGCGTTTGCTGGCGCCTGTACCATTTAGATCTAGAGACCTAAAATCGTTGATTATATTCAAGTTAAAGAATGAAGAAACCTTTGATCTAAATAAATCAATGGGGGAAAAAGGATTTCCATGTGTCATTTTTGTAAAAAGACATAAAACTAGGGCCTTTTAGGCAACCTTTACATAGATCATAACTTGCTGTTTATGAATTGCTTACAAGAATCATGAATAGAATTAATGAAGTTAGACCAAAAGATAGAAAAAACGTTCAAACTATTTTTATAAAGTTCTTGCAAGATGAAAACATACTGATAAATTCTCGCCCAGCAAGAAGTGGAATAGGACTGGAAAAATTTGGCCTTATTCTACTTCTTGTCTAACAAAAAAACCAACACGTAACCTAACAACGGAGAATAGATGAAAAACCTAACACATCTGATGAGCCTCTGCGCAACCGCAGCTCTCGTCTCCACAGCATTTGCCGGAACCGACAAAGCTGAGGAAATGAAGAAGCTTCTGGAAGATCAGGGCATCAAAGCTAATTATGTAGAAACCAAATTGCCATCAGTTAAACTGAGCGGCTATGTTGACACCAGCTATGTTTATAATAGCAACGGTGGTGGAACTGATACCGGTGGACGTCCTAACGTTGCCCGTCAGTTTGACGTTGATTCGAACGATTTCAGCATCAACGCAGTGAAGCTTGCATTGGAAAAGCCATTGTCCGAAGAAAACGAATTCACAGCTGGATTCCGTACGGACATTATTTACGGTGAAGATGCAAAGTTTCTTGGTGGCAACGATCCAGCAAATGCTGAATTGGCCCTTGAACAAGCATATGTTAACTTCCGCATTCCAGTTGGAAACGGACTTGACATCAAGATGGGTAAATTTGTAACCCTTCTTGGATATGAAGTAATCGAAAGCCCAGCTAATCTTAACTTTAGCCGTGGTCTTCTGTTTACATTCGCAATTCCTTTGACACACACAGGTGCATTGGCTTCTTATAAGTTCAATGACACATGGGATGCTCAACTTGGAATCGTTAACGGCTGGAACAACGAAGATTCAGTGTTCCCTGCCGCACAACGCCGCCACTTCCGTAAGGCAGTGACAGGTCGCGTTAACTGGACAGCTCCTGGTGGAAACGCAAACATTGCGAATTCCTTCATTATGAGCCCAACAGGCGAAAACACAGCTGGCTTTGCCACTGGTTCTAGCGACGTTTGGGTTTACGACATCTGGGCCAACTGGTCACCAGTTGCGTTCAAGAACCTCCTCCTTGGCTTCAACGCCGACGTAGGTCAGGCTGATAGCGCTGTCGGAGCTAACGACAACCTCTGGTGGGGTGTTGCTGGTTACGCCAAGTACCAATTCACTCCTAAGTTCAGCTTGGCTGCACGTGGTGAATACTTCAGCGACGATACAGGGATCCGCACTGGTTTCCTTAACTCTGGAACTGACGAACTGTACAGCTTAACATTGACTGCTGGTTTTGACCTTTGGGAAAACTTGCTGACACGTGTTGAATACCGTGCCGACTTTAGCGACGGTGGACAACGTTTCGCTGGCGAAGACGACCAACACACTATTGGTGTGAACTTGGTTTACAGCTTCTAATTCTAATGAATTATTTAACCCCGACAGCAATGTCGGGGTTTTTTTTTATCATTTCTATTGTGTCAAATCGATAGAAGTGATTAAAACACAACACCAAATTTAAAAACAAAAAGTACCAATTTGGTCCGAAAAAATAAATTTATAAACTTCGGAAGTTGAAACAGAGGAAGTTAGAGACCGAAAGTGGCAACTACATTCCGTGATGGCATACTGCTTGCTCAACGGGCGCTTTGAATACAAGTGATTAAAAGAACATTAAATGATCCCCCTTAGCTGGTCATTTAAAGAAGAATAAACAGAGAACCGAGCGAGGTATCAGGCAAGGATGAACCTCACTCAACCTTAAACGAGGAACATGAAACCAAAAGAAGTAATAGACTACGCCAAATCAAAAGGCGCCAAATTGGTGGATTTCAAATTCACTGATCTCCAGGGAACCTGGCAACATTTCACGACTACACTACGTGAATTAACCGAGGAAATTTTTACAGAAGGCCTCGGTTTCGACGGTTCATCGATTCGTGGTTGGAGAGCCATTGACTCTTCAGACATGATTGTTATTCCGGACCCAACAACTGCGATGATTGATCCGTATAACGCTGAGCCAACACTCAGCCTTGTTTGCACCATCTTCGATCCGATGACCAAAGAAGCTTACAATCGTGACCCACGTGGAATCGCACACCGCGCTGAAACTTATTTGAAAAGCACTGGTATCGCTGACGTGGCCTATTTCGGACCAGAAGCCGAATTCTTTGTTTTTGATGACGTCCGCTTTGACAACAAAAACAATGCCTGTTTTTACAGTGTTGATTCCGGAGAAGCGATCTGGAACAGCGGTCGAGAAGAATTTCCTAATCTTGGATATAAAATTCGCCATAAAGAAGGGTATTTTCCCGTTTCACCTGCTGACACACAACAGGACCTTCGCAATGAAATGACATTAGTCATGGAATCGCTGGGCCTAAAAATTGAACGTCAGCATCACGAAGTGGCCACAGCAGGTCAGGCAGAAATTGACATTGTGTTCAATTCATTGACAAAATGCGCCGATGACATGCAGCTTTATAAATACGTTGTGCGTAATGTCGCTCGTAAGTGGAACAAATCGGCTACCTTCATGCCAAAGCCCCTCTTTGGTGATAACGGTTCAGGGATGCATACTCATCAGAGCCTTTGGAAAGACGGTAAACCTCTGTTCGCAGGAAATGGCTATGCGGGTTTGAGCGAAATGGCTCTGTTTTACATTGGCGGTATCATTAAACATGCCCGTGCATTGACTGCGATCACAAATCCAACAACCAACTCCTACAAGCGGTTGGTCCCGGGTTATGAAGCCCCAGTTAACTTCGCGTATAGCGCACGTAACCGTAGTGCTGCGATTCGTATCCCAACGTACTCACAAAGTCCTAAATCCAAGCGTATAGAGTTCAGAACACCTGACCCCGCTGCGAATCCATACCTTTCACATGCCGCCCAACTTTTGGCTGGACTTGATGGTATTCAAAATCGGATTCATCCAGGGGATCCTTTGGATAAGAACCTGTACGAAATGCCTGCTGAAGAACTCAAGAAAGTGCCTTGCGCCCCTGACTCATTGCTCGGGGCTGCGGAAGCATTGGAAGCTGATTACGAGTTCCTTCTCAAAGGGGATGTGTTCACGAAGGACTTAATTGAAACCATCGTGGAAATGCGCAAGAAAGATTATGACAATTTGCGCCTGCGTCCTCATCCATATGAATTCCACATGTACTACGACGTGTAAGATCACGTTTTTAGAATAGTCTCAAAAAAGCGGCTCTTTAGGAGCCGCTTTTTTATTGGATATGAAGCCAAAGAAAATCGCTTAACTCGGCTATAAACTCAAAAAATCTAGAGTAAGGATTAGAAAACTTGTCACAATCCGACCCAAAAAACGGTCCAGCTTCCTAAAAATTGTGAATACGTGTAATAAAGCTGACACCTAACTGAAATCTTATTGTTAAGAATGACGTCATAAAGTAGGCCATGAATGGGATGATAACAGGGTTGGCAGCCGAAAATAAAATATAAACGCTAATTATATAAAACAGTGTCAACATGAAACAGGGTGTGAATAACTTGTAAGTAAGTTTCGCTAGAGTTTTAGCCGAAGAGGCTGTAATTCTAGAGATACCACATGCAAACCGAAGTTCCTGAACCCCGGGGAGGAAAACGACTTAATACACGAATAACCTATTGATATTCAATAAGTTAACTCAGTCAATAAAAAATAAGTCACATTCCTATTTTTAGTTTGCATACGAGGTAAAGAGCACTGAAAGTTTTACTGTAAAAAGGACCTAACCCCTACCCTGTTAATAAGCCATGGAAAAAATTGCCGTTTGGGCTGCATGCTGCCAAAAGCTGCAAAAAGATGTAAATGCTGACACGTTTCAACGTTGGTTCTCTAACTTGAAGCCCTTGGCATTTGAACAAGACCGCTTGGTCCTTGTCGTGCCAAATAACATATATCAAATTTGGATTGAAGATAATTACCTGACCCTGATGAAGTCGCACTTGGCTTCCATTACAGGCCGCCATATAGAAATTGAATTTCGAGCAGACGACGAACCTAAAATAACAGTTCGTTCCAAGAACATTCCACCTAAACCACCCACAACTAGGGAAATGCTGTCACCAGATAAGGAAAACGTTTTATCGAACCAATTTACGTTTGAAACATTTGTCGTGGGAGAGAATAACAGGTTCGCACATGCAACAGCCATGGGCGTAGCAACCGCTCCCGGCAAGACCTACAACCCCTTATTCATCCATGGTGGCGTCGGTCTAGGTAAAACTCACCTCATGCATGCGATCGGGCATCATGTCCAGAACTCCAAAAAAGGCGCAAAGGTCGTTTACATTTCGTCAGAAAAATTCACCAACGAATTTATCGATGCAATCCAAAACAACGCACTCGTGAAGTTTCGTAAAAAATATCGACAGGCAGATGTTCTTTTAATCGATGACATTCAATTCCTTGCCGGTAAAGCCAGATGCCAAGAAGAATTCTTCCATACTTTTAACACCCTATTTGAAGGCCATAAACAGATCATCATGTCGAGTGATCGTCCCGCCAGTGAGATTGGGGATTTGGAAAAAAGGCTTTCGTCCAGATTTGAATGGGGGATGACAGCTGAAATTCAAGCGCCAGACGAAGAAACACGATTAGCGATCCTGCGCAAAAAAATGCAGTTAATGAATACCTACATTCCGGACGATGTCGTCCAGTTTATAGCGCAAAAGATACGCAGCAACATTCGTCGTCTTGAAGGAGCCCTGATTCGTATCGCCGTGTACGCATCGTTGTGCAGCAAACAAATAACCATCGAACAGGTTGAGGTCCAACTCAAGGATTTCCTTAACGAAGAAGCTAAAAAAAACATATCCATTGATCTTATCCAACGCCGCGTAGCCGAACGCTTCGACATCAGGGTGGCAGACATGACAAGCAAGAGACGCCCCGCAAATATCGCTTTCCCGCGGCAAGTCGCCATGTACCTTTCTCGTCAACTCACGCCGTCAAGTCTCAATGAAATTGGAGATTCCTTTGGGGGCCGTGACCACGGTACTGTCATTCATGCGTGCAAAGAAGTGAAGAACAGAATGACACAGGATGAAGCTATGCGGTCATTGGTGAACACTTTGAGTGATAAAATGCAGCGTGAATAAGATGTTTAATTCTGGAAATAATGCGTTGATAACTCGCCGTAATTTTTGAATAGTAGTCCCTTAAGACGGTTAGCAACCAAACGGAACAAATTATTCGCACGTTATTTTTGGCTGTAACCCGTTGAAAAGCAGTACGATGAAATAGAAGTAGAGGGTTATTCACACACTATAAGAATACTATTTCTTTAGCTGTTGAATAAAAAATAAATAATCAAGATGTGAAAAAGTATGAAATTTGACGTTACAAAAGACAAGTTGATCGAAGGATTGCAAAGCGTACAAAACGTGGTAAGTACAAAAACAACGCTTCCTATATTATCTAACGTCCTCATAAAAACAACCGACACAGGTTTAGAACTGACCACTACAGATTTAGAAGTAGGGGTTAAATGTAATATTGAAGCCGACATTAAAGTGCCAGGAACAACGACACTCCCTGCGCGTCGGTTATTTAGCATCGTACGAGAATTGCCAAGCAACGACCTGGCATTTGACATTGACGATCGAAGCGTGGCTTCAATTAAAAGTGGCCAATCAGCTTTTAAAATCATTGGGCTTCCCGAAGAAGAATTTCCGCCTTTTCCAAATTTCGACGAAGCGCGGACTTTTAAATTTGAACAAAAAACTTTTAAAGAAATTCTTAAAAAAGTTTCATACTCTATTTCAACAGACGAAACGCGTTATGTTTTGAATGGTGTGTTCTTGAGTTTTAAAGACAACAAATTGACAGTTGTTGCCACGGATGGCCGAAGACTGGCATTGGTTGACCATGATATGGAATTTCCAAAAAGCCATGAGTGCGATGTCATACTTCCCACCAAAGCTGTAAATGAATTATCAAGGCTTTTAACAGATAAGAACGAACTTAAGCTCAGTATTTCTGAGAACCAAATCGCATTTCAAATCGGGGCAACACTTTTAATTTCAAAACTCATTGATGGAACATATCCAAACTATCGTCAGGTGTTGCCTGCTGAGCCTAAAGAACGTATTTCAATGGAACGCGAAACGTTGCAAGCGGCTGTTCATCGTGTCGGTTTGTTGACAAGTGATAAATCAAATTCCATTAAACTAACCTTCAGTAAAAATACATTAGTGATCCTTGCAAACACTCCTGATGTAGGTGAGGCGAGGGAAGAATTACCAATCAATTATAAAGGTCGAGATATCACCGTTGCGTATAATCCTTTTTATCTTTTAGATCCTTTACGGAACCTTGATAGTGATATGATTAGTATAGAACTCACTGATGAATTGAGCCCGGGCGTGATTAAGAACAACACACCTTTCTTATACGTTATCATGCCAATGCGCCCCACGTCTTAATATGGGGAGAGCCTAGGAGACATAAAAAGTGGGCCTCGATAAGATTCGGTTAAATTCTTTCCGGTGCCATGCCTCGACTACGTTATCGCTGCATCCAAAGGTTAATATATTTCTTGGGTTGAACGCCCAAGGTAAAACGTCGATCCTCGAAGCTGTGCACTTTTTATGCACAGGACGCTCTTTTAAAACTACTCGCTGGAAGGAAGTTTTAAAAGAGGGAGAACAAAATGGGGAAGTCGCCGCAAGGGTAGGTGATAACCTCATACAGGTCAAACTTACTGGTGCAGAGAAAACTCATTTTCTGAATAGGAAAAAAGTTTTGAAACGGGAAGAGTGGCCATTATCTGTTGCGTTTACCACTCATGACATTCAAATAGCAAGAGGTACATCGGCATTTCGCAGGAGGTTCCTTGATGAACTCCTGATTCTTTTAAATCCAAATTACTTGGGTCTGATGAATCGTTATGCGCGCACTCTGTTAAATAGGAATAGTTTACTTAAAAAGGGAGTGCAGGATCCAAGAGGTTTTCAAGCGTACACCGTTGAACTCATTTCAAATGCCCTACCCATCTTGCAGGCGCGGTGTGATTTGCTGCCGCGATTGTCTACATTTGCTCGTGTGGCATACAATAAAATTTCCAGTTCTCGGGAAAAGTTAGCAGTGAGGTATAAAGATTCATCCATGGGAAATTTAACCGAGACCTTCAACCAACAATGCGATGAGGAAATGCGATTACGCCAAACCATAGCTGGGCCACATCGGGATGACCTAGAATTGACGTTGGATGGGCGAGAGCTTGCGCGCTATGGATCAGAAGGTCAGCAACGATCAGTGGCGTTGGCGATGCGTCTTGCCGCTTGGAAATTACTTTTCAGGAAATCCACAGGTGCTCCCCTTATTTTATTTGATGATGTAATGGGCGAGCTTGATTCTGAACGCCGAAATAAACTCATCCAATTAATTGGGACACGCGCACAAATATTTTTAACCGCTACTGAAGAAACGTGGGACAAAACACTTTTGCCGGATGCTAGTCGGTTTATGGTTAAAGATGGAGCGGTTGAACCATGGGGCGCCTAAACAAAAGCGTGTAAGAATAGCCGAAAATGTATACACCAAATTGCACACGACGACATTGTAGATTATAGTCGTCACCTTATATGTCGGATCTTCGCTCAATACGCGTACGCGGTGCTCGCCAGAATAACCTGAAAAACCTCAGTTTCGAGATCCCACTCAATACATTAACTGTAGTGACAGGATTGAGTGGATCAGGAAAATCATCCCTGGCGTTTGATACCTTATATGCGGAAGGACAAAGGCGGTACGTTGAAACGTTTAGTCCTTATGCCCGTCAGTTCCTAGACCGGATGGATAAACCACAAGTAGACGCGATTATAGGAATTCCTCCTTCAATAGCGATCAACCAAGGGAATGCCGTAAAATCTTCGCGGTCCACTGTTGGGACAATGACCGAAATTAACGATTATCTAAAAGTATTTTATTCCAATCTGGCCCAATGCATTAGTCCCAAGACCGGTGAGGTGGTGGCACCAGACTCTCCGCAGATGGTATGGGAAAAGGTTAATGCGACACATTCTGGACGCGAATACCTCATTACGTTCTTCATGACCATAGGAGCTGAAGGCAAAATTGAGGAAGCATTAAAGTTTTTAAATCAGAATGGGTACACCCGCGTTTTAGTAGAGGGAAAAGTCCTTCGTACCGATGAGCCTGAAACACATTTAAAAATTGCGAAACAGTGTACAGCGATTCAAGTGGTCCAGGACCGAACCACCATAGAACCCACATATCGCGCGCGGTTTGTTGAGGCGATAGAAACGGCGTACCGGTATGGAAAAGACAGGGTCATTCTTGTATCTTATCCGAGCACTGGGCAGAAGGACCTCGTATTTTCAAATGACTGGTTTAGTCCTGCGGACGACCGGGCGTTTCGGGCACCCACTCCCAGTTTGTTTAGTTTTAATAATCCACTCGGAGCCTGCCCAAAATGCCGTGGGTTTGGGCGTGTGATTGAAATTGATTATAACCTCGCCATTCCTGATAAAAATAAAAGTCTAGCGGAGTGGCCAGTAAAAATGTGGCAAAAAGGGAATGCGAATGAGCAATGTCAGAAAGACATGATTAAAGCCTGCAAAGGAAAAAACATTCCAACTAACCTCCCGATCAAAGAACTCGAACCGTGGCAGTTTGATTTTATTATTCAAGGGGAAACATGCGATCGGGAGTTGGATGAAATATGGGATTCGGGCGGTTGGTACGGGGTTAAAGGATTTTTTTCATGGCTTGAGACCAAGGCGTACAAGATGCATGTCCGAGTACAACTTGCGCGGTTTCGCCGTTATTCGCGATGCTCTGATTGTGAAGGGAATCGTTTCCAGCCTGAAACGTTGTTTTACCGAATAAAAGGACTAAACCTTCCAGAATTATGCACGCTTCCCGTCAAGGACGCGCTGCCGATAGTTCGGTCTGTAGAAGTGGAAAAAGGTGATGAAGGGAATCGGCTTGTTAAAAACGAAATCGTGTCCCGCTTGGAGTACATGTGTGAAGTAGGTTTGGGGTATTTGACCCTCAATAGATCCACACGCTCCCTTTCAGGCGGTGAGGTCCAGCGCGTGAACCTCACGACATGCCTAGGGACGAATTTGGTGAACACACTGTTTGTGATGGATGAACCCAGCATCGGATTACATCCGCGGGACGTGGGACGATTGTTAGCGATTATGAAGCGGCTGCGCGACCGTGGTAACACGCTCGTCGTCGTTGAACATGAAGAGGCCGTGATTCGAACAGCGGATTACCTTATGGACCTCGGGCCGGGGGCGGGGGAGAAGGGCGGAAACCTTGTCTTTCACGGGCCGTTAGACAAACTTGCAGGATCATCGACCGTTACCGCGCGGTACCTCACCGGGCGTGAGAAGATCAAGCGTCAAGGGCGTATCGCACCCGCACAGGACAACCCACTTTTGATAAAAGTTATCGGAGCGAGTGAACATAATTTAAAAGATATATCTGTTGAGTTCCCGCTGAATCGATTTGTATGCGTGACAGGTGTGTCTGGGTCTGGGAAATCGACCCTCGTTCATGATGTTCTTTTTAAAAATGCGCAGCATGCCAAAGGATTTGCAGTCAGTGAGCGCGGACAATGCCAAGACCTCACAGGCCTTGAGACCATTGATGATGTGGTGTTGGTAGACCAGTCTCCCCTCGCGCGCACGCCGCGATCAACGGCGGCCCTTTATTTAGGTGTGTTTGAACATATCCGCACCTTATTTTCGCGTACCGAAGATGCACTCAGCCAAGGTTTATCATCAGCCGCATTTTCCTTTAACTCCAATGAAGGCAGATGCGAAAGGTGCTCCGGGAACGGTTTTGAGAAAATCGAAATGCAATTCCTTTCAGACGTCTATGTCCGATGCCCCCAATGCGAGGGAAAGCGATATCAACCGCATGTGCTCAAGATAAAATACGAAGGTCATTCCATCGCTGAGACCCTCGATATGACCATTGACGAAGCGTATGAGCAGTTTAAGGCGTTCGATCAAATTACAGGTCCACTCGATTACCTTCGGCAGGTGGGCCTAGGTTATCTAAAAATGGGACAACCCCTTTCAACACTTTCAGGCGGTGAAGCGCAGCGTGTTAAACTCGTTGGATTCATGGCGGGCGTTGAAGGATCGAGTGTGACTGATGAAGACTGGACATCCGAATACTCGAAGAAGGAAGGCGTAAAGGGACCCGCACGAAAACGCTGCTTGTTTATCCTGGACGAACCGACGACCGGATTACATTTTGCGGATATCCAGAAATTGCTTAACACCTTTGATACGCTTTTAAATCAGGGCCATTCTTTGATTGTGATCGAGCATAACCTGGACGTGATAAAATGCGCAGACTGGATAGTTGATCTAGGGCCTGAAGCTGGGGATGAAGGAGGCGTTGTTCTGTTCACTGGTCCAGTGGAAAAGTTGATACAGTCAAATACCTCGCACACGGCCAAGTGCCTGAATGCGCATTTAAAACAGGTAGGTATGGAGCTGAAGTCCCCGTCCTCAACCTATGGCAAAAAGAAGTCTGCCAAAGATGATGTCGTCTCCATTCGGGGCGCTCGGCATCATAACTTGAAAAATATTTCAGTCGATATACCTCGAGACAAGATGGTGGTCATCACTGGGATGAGCGGATCCGGCAAATCAACCTTGGCATTTGACCTCCTATTCGCAGAAGGCCAACGCCGGTTCATGGACAGTATGTCTGCGTATGCTCGACAGTTTGTGGGTCAGATGGAGAAGCCGGACGTTGATTCAATAGAAGGCATTCCCCCTGGAGTAGCGATTGAACAGCAAGTGACCAGAGGCGGCGCGAAATCGACCGTGGCAACGATAACCGAAGTTTATCATTTTATGCGGTTACTCTGGGCAAAGTTAGGGACACAGTATGATCCCGATGCAAAAGTCCCCGTTAGGAAACAATCGATCACGGACGTGCTGGGGCAAGTTAAAGCGCAATTAAAAAAAGAAGAACTGATGTTGCTCGCACCCCTCGTAAAAGGGAGGAAAGGATTTCATACTGATGTGGCGAAGTGGGCAGAGAAAAAAGGATACACTACGTTGCGAGCGGACGGCCATTTGATTGAGGTTAAAAAGTTTCAGAAAATGGACCGGTTTCGGGAGCACTTTATTGAGGCAGTCGTTGGAGTCGTAAGTGTGAAGACATCAAAGGCCGAGTTAGAAAAGATAGTGAGTAAGGCCATTGAAGTTGGAAAGGGCACATGCTTCGGGTTGGAAAAACGCAATCGTTTAATGACGTTTAGCACGGAGAGATTTTGCCCAGAAACAGGCCGCTCTTTCGACGAGATGGACCCTCGTATGTTTTCGTATAACTCGCCCCACGGTTGGTGCCCAGAGTGTCGCGGATTCGGAAGTATCGCGAAAAATAAAAGCATTGATGCAGATCTGACAGGACTCCAACGCGATATTGCCGAGGAACGGACTCGTACAGATGATGAAACTGAAGAAGAAGTATGCCCCACTTGTGCCGGGCAACGATTAAATAAAGTCAGTTTAGCCGTGCAACTCAAGGGAAACTCCATCGGGGTGGTCAGTGACTTGCCTGTGCGTGAAGCAAGAATGTTTTTCGAGAACATGGCCAAGAAGCTTAAGAATCAAGAATTGATTATCGCGCGGGATATTTTACCGGAAATCACGGAACGCCTTAAATTTATGGAGCATGTTGGACTTGAGTACCTGACACTTGGAAGGTCAGGCACAACTTTGTCAGGAGGGGAATCCCAACGCATCCGGCTCGCGGCGCAACTTGGATCCAATCTACAAGGTGTGATGTACGTACTTGATGAGCCGACCATTGGTTTGCATCCGCGCGATAACGTCAATTTACTGAACACACTTGAAGACCTTAAATCACGGAACAATTCCCTGATTATTGTCGAGCATGATGAAGAAACGATGCGGCGAGCGGATCATATCATTGATCTTGGGCCGGGAGCTGGAACGCATGGCGGGAATGTGATCGTGGCGGGATCGTACAAAGACATCTGTAAATCAAAGGAATCTCGAACCGGTGCGTGTTTAAGGGATCCCATGAAACATCCAGTTAAGGGACATTATCGACCCGTCACAAGTGAGCACAGTTTTATATCAGTTCAAAAGGTACATTTGCATAATCTCAAAAACGTCAACGTTCGGATACCGAAAAGCAGGATGACCGTGATAAGCGGTGTGTCTGGGTCAGGGAAAAGTACGTTAATGAGGGAGGTTATTCTTCCGTTGTTGCAAAAGAGCGTGGACCGAAAATCGAAAGTCAAAAATCAACCCGCATTGGGAAGTATTCAAGGGGCGGAAATGATTCATTCAGTGTATGAAGTGGACCAGTCGCCCATTGGAAAAACGCCCCGCTCAACACCCGCGACATATGTGGGGTTCATGGATGATATTAGAAATTTATTTGCGACCGTACCCATGGCTCGGATGCGCGGGTATACGGCGTCACGGTTTTCCTACAACACCAAGGGCGGGCGGTGCGAAGAATGTCAAGGTGCTGGGCAGGTGAAACTGGAGATGGCCTTTTTGCCCTCTGCCTATATTCCCTGCGACACATGTGGAGGAAAACGATTTAATCGCGAGACACTCGAAGTGGTGTATCAGGATAAAAACGTGAGTGACGTCCTAAAAATGACCGTTGAAGAGGCCGCTGAGTTTTTTAAGAATCACACCAAGATTGGGCGAGGGTTGAACCTTCTGGTTGAGACAGGCTTAGGTTACCTGACCCTAGGACAATCAAGTCCGACATTGTCTGGAGGAGAAGCCCAGCGATTGAAGTTGGTGACCGAACTTGCACGCCGGGACATCAACGAACTGCCAGGGATTTTTGATCCTCGAAAAAAACAAAACGTATATCTTTTGGAAGAACCTACCATTGGGTTGCACATGGCAGACATCCAACGGTTGATACAAGTCTTGCATAAACTCGTTGATGCCGGACATACCGTCATCGTTATTGAACATCATCCTGATGTTGTTGCGGAAGCCGATTGGGTGGTTGATATTGGGCTTGAAGGAGGGGAGCGCGGAGGTTTTCTGGTATGTGAAGGGCCAGTCGCCAAACTCCTCAAGCACAAGAAATCGTATACAGCCGAATATTTACGCAAGCACCTAGCACACATTAGCGGCGATAAGAAGAGAAAGTAGAAACAAAAGAGTACTCCTTTTGGGAGTTACGAATGAAGTGCGAAAATTTCACTGACATCCACCTTGAGCTCAGTGACGGTGCTGTTTAGGGTGAGGGCAAGTGCAACCCACATTTGAGACATTAATAGGGCCCATATTAAAGGAAGTTTCTAGGTCGTTTTATTTAACGCTTCGGATTCTACCCCATTCGTTGCGTGGCCCATTAAGTCTCGCTTACCTTTTGGCTCGGGCTTCGGATACTATTGCGGACACGAAAGTGATTGCGTCAGGCGACCGGCGCAGGCATCTGGATGCACTTCGGGAGATGATAAAAAAAGGAACAAACTTAAGGGTAGTGCAGGAAATGAAAGCACAACTCATGTCGCATCAGGCGTCAGCAGGAGAAAAGGCATTGCTGATGCACATGGACGATTGCCTTTTTTTTCTCCATGGCATGAACGATATCGACCGGTATCACATTACAAATGTTTTGATGACGATAATACGTGGTCAGGATTTGGATTTGCAGCGGTTTAAAGAAAGTTCGGATGAACTCGTGGCGCTCAAAACGAAAGAAGAACTCGATGAGTACACGTACCTAGTTGCTGGTTGCGTGGGGGAATTCTGGACGCACATGTGTTTGGTTCATTTACCATCTCTAAAAAATTGGAAAGTCGATAGTGCCCTTGAGAATGGGACCAATTTCGGGAAAGGCCTGCAACTCATCAATATTCTGCGCGACATACCGCAGGACCTCGCCAATGGCCGTTGTTATCTTCCCGAAGAAGAACTTCGCAGACAAGGGTTGAGCCCGCGAGATTTATTGAACCCACTCATGATGGATCAATTGCGGCCCGTTTATGACCAGTGGCTTGCTCGGGCCAATGGATACCTCGACGCCGGATGGGCATACACGCTTGCGTATCCCCGTCGGGAAGTGCGGATGCGACTTGCGTGTGCGTGGCCTATTTTGATCGGAGTCCGCACGCTTGAATTCCTGAGAGACCCGGCGCGGAACCCGTTAACCGTCGCGGACCGAATTCGTGTTGATCGTAAGGAAGTGAAGTCGATGATTGTGTCATCCCTCGTACGATGTTTTTCAAATAGAAGTTTGAATAGATATTATCAGTCACTGCGGACGAGGACAGAAAACTAAAACTGCTCATGAAAATTGCGATATACGACACTAAATCCTACGACCGCCAATATTTAGGGGAAGCCTTGGAAAAATTGGGAGTGGAAGCGACATACCACGAGTTCCGCTTGTCGTTGGAGACCGTTTTAACGGCTCATGAATTCCGTGCGGTCTGTGTATTTGTAAATGACCGCCTGGACAAATTATGTTTGGAAAAGTTGAAAGAACAAGGCGTGACCTTGGTGGCACTACGCTGTGCAGGATTTAATAATGTGGATGTAGGAGCAGCGAAGGCGGCGGGGATCACAGTGGTGCGAGTGCCGGCTTATTCACCTCATGCTGTGGCGGAACACACAGTCGCGCTCTTGCTCGCGTTGAACCGGAGAATCTGCCAAGCCTTTAATAGAGTGCGTGATCACAACTTTTCATTAAATGGACTAGTGGGATTTGATCTCCATGGAAAAACGGTGGGAATAGTGGGTACAGGTAAAATCGGCCAAATCGCAGGCACGATTTTCCGTGGATTTGGATGCCGTGTTTTGGCGTATGATCCATATCCGGACAAGGAGTGGGCGAGTGAGCATAATGTGGATTACATGGACCTTGAGACATTATTACCGCAGAGCGATGTGGTCAGTTTACATTGTCCGCTGACACCGGAGAATCATCATTTGCTGAATGCAAAGACGTTCGGTTCCATGAAGCCCGGCGCATACCTCCTAAATACGAGTCGAGGTAAATTAGTCGATACGGAAGCATTGATCGAAGTGTTAAAATCAGGGCGGCTTGGTGGAGTGGCTCTCGACGTTTATGAAGAGGAAGAGGGAATCTTTTTTGAAGATCTGTCAGGGTCTGTGCTTCATGACGACGAGCTGTCTAGGCTGCTGACGTTCCCCAATGTTTTAATTACGGCACATCAGGCCTTTTTGACTTGTGAGGCACTCAGCGAGATTGCACGGGTGACAGCGACAAATGCGCATCGTCATTTTAAAGGAGAGCCGCCGCTCGATCAAACGGTTTTATAAAAATGTAAGGAGAAATGACTGGGACCATTATTGAACCTTGTAATTTTGGCCCGTAAAAGTAGGTTGTAGACCTATGTTTGTTGATCGAGTTGTAATTCATGCCAAGGCCGGTAAGGGCGGCGAAGGTTGCGTCAGTTTTCGACGTGAAAAATTAGCTGCGTTTGGTGGACCCGACGGAGGGGATGGTGGGCATGGGGGTCATATCATCGTTCGAGCCGATGCCTCGGTTAATAATTTAGTCGAACTCAAATTTGTACCGCACCAAGAAGGGGAACGCGGGGGCCATGGCCTCGGGAAAAAGATGCACGGAAAAGGGGGACGCGACTGTATTATCAGAGTTCCTCCTGGTACAGTGATTTATAAAATCCGTGATAACCGAGAGGTACTTGCGAATCAAAAGATTCGGGACGTCAAAGAGGAATTTCATTCGGTACGCTGGCTTGAAAAGGAAGCCTTGGAGCTGGCGAATCATAAAAAGACTGCACCTCCACTTAAAGCCTTTTATGATCTGGAAAACGTAGAGCCCGAAGAGGAAATCAATCCTTTGGATCCAAAAGCCTTTGAGCATTTTGAACCTGTGGCCGATTTGGTATTATCGGACGATGAAATAGTTCTGGTCAAAGGCGGTCGCGGAGGGCGTGGGAACGTCCATTGGAAATCACCGACTCACCAAGTGCCACGCGAATACGAACACGGTCGAGAAGGGCAGGCCGGCGAATATCTGTTTATCCTAAAAATGATAGCTGACGTCGGGCTTGTGGGATATCCGAATGCGGGAAAGTCGACACTTTTGTCGAAACTGTCGAATGCAAAGCCGCGGATTGCGGCGTATCCCTTTACTACGCTTAATCCAATCATTGGAACTATTGATTACCCTGATTACCGTAAAACGTTAGTGGCTGACATTCCTGGGCTTATTGAAGGGGCGCATGAAAATGTGGGGTTAGGGCATGATTTTCTAAGGCACATCGAAAGGTGCAAGCTGCTTTTATTTGTGGTGGACATGGCCGGAAGTGAAGGGCGCGAGCCGTGGGATGATTACGCCAAGGTCCGCAAGGAGCTTAAGATGTATCGCTCGGAGTTGACCACACGAGCCAAAATTATAGTGGCGAACAAGATTGATTTGCCAGAAGCACAGGAAAAGCTAAAAATATTTAAGCAAAAGCATAAGGGCAAGGTGGTCTCGATATCGGCTCAAAACGGGACTGGCATAGATGAATTAAAGAAGGCTATTTACGATCATTTCTATAAAAAACCAAAAAAACCATAATTTTTAACGGTAATTAGAGGCATTTGGGGTCAAATGAAGGCAAATGAGCGGTTGCCATATCGATTAGGTCTTGTATACTAATACCTAGGCCCATGTTGAGGCCTGACAAATAAAAAACCGTATGTTGCGTATAAATGCTCTCTTTTTGGTTGCGTTCGCCCTTCTTAACATTCCGGCATGGGCGCAGGATAGCGTCTATTGGAAAGCACTAGCGCAGGAAGGCGAGGTAACATTTACAATGCCTGGCACATCCACCCCGCAGACTTTTAAATTGGGGGAGAACATTCCTATCGGAAGTTCTGTATCAACTGGCGCATCAGGAAGTGCCATTCTCCAGCAAGGTGCCTCCTTTACACTATTCCAAATCAAACCGAATACGATTGTAAAACTTGAAGCGAGTAAGGTCAAAGAAAACAAGGACATGGATACAAAGATCGCTTTAAAAAAGGGCACAGTTCTTCTCAAAGTCCAAAAGCTCCAAGGGAAATCAACCTTTTCAGTAGAAACCCCTCTGTCAGTTGGATCTGTGCGTGGAACAGATTTTTTTGTTAACGTCAGTCCAGACGGAAAGCTTGTCATTGTTTATACGAAACAAGGTGCCGTCGAATGGCGCGCCAAACCCGGAGTCGTACAACTACGCAGTATCATGGATATTCGGACTGAAAAGGATGTCCCCAAGGACGTGCTGAGAGCATTATTTGATTACGGTCAGGAAAAGATTGTCACTGACAAACAAGCTTTCATGTTTCTACCCAAGGATGAAAAAGACAGAAAATATATACTTCTTGATGAGCCGATTTCCTCAATGGAAGGATTCCAAGATCTCATCTCCAAACTGAGCAAAAGCGATAACTTTGACGGCGCTCCCAAAACCTTTCCTAATGTTGAATTGAACCAAGATCGTTTGGGTAACCAAACGCGTGATGATGATGAGCGGAAACAAAAGGACAAGGACAAGGACAAGGACAAGAAAAAAGAAGATCCTCCTCCACCACCTCCCACATCTACTCCATAATTTAAAAGGCGGGTTTAACCCCGCCTTTTTTATGCCCATTTTTGAACTTTAGAAAGTAGCCTTAATGGCTAAAGAGTGTGGTCGCCGCCGGCTTTTTTAAGTACAACGATGAACTCGGTTCCCTCGCCTGGGTGCCTCGTAAATGAGATTTTACCGCCCATGGCCGATAAAAACTTTTCGGCAATGGATAAACCAAGACCTGTTCCGGATTCCATTTACCCCGGGACACGGAAGATTTTTGAAAAATATGTTTATGTTGTTCCAGAGGAATCTCCGGACCTTGATCCTTAACACGAATAATAATGAGAGTGGGCTCCTCAATTGCTGTGACGGAAATGGTTCCAGCTTTTGGGGAATATTTGATGGCGTTACTTATCAAATTGGCCAACGCATGGTGAAAAAGGCGCTTGTTACCTAATACCATGGCCGTCTCCGGTATATTCACGTTCAGGACCAAGGACTTTGCATTTAAGAGATTGGAAAAATCAGATCGGATGTCATGAAAAATTTCTTCGAGCGTAAACTGAGCGACAGACGCTTTTTCAGGAACAGTGACCACGTGACTGAATTCGAGAAAGGTTTGAAGGGTTGTCAATAACCGTTCGCCCTCAGCCGGGCAATGGTCACCATCTCCTTTTGGCGTTGGGTCAATTCGGTTTCATCAAGCAAATGCAAGAGGAGACGTAGGGAAGTGAGAGGCGTTTTGAGTTCGTGACTCACGGTGCCCACAAAGTTAGATTTAAGATCAAGCATGACTTGGAGTTCAGTCACGTTCTCCAATATAACGGCCGTGGCGGGAATAGTAGAGCCTGACTCCTGTGCAATGGGAATCACCCTAGGTAGAAATGATTCCGCTTTTCCATGGATGCGATACACGAGAGTATCCTCAAACGTTTGCGGTACATATTGAATTCCCGATTGGGCCACTTTAGACGCGATGATTAAAAGGGCTTTTGAAAGATCGCCTGTTTTTTCAAGAAAGACTACCGACGTCATTAGCGACGCGCACCCTAAGAGATTCATCAAGAACAATCACACTGCCCAGAAGTGAGTTAAGGATGCGGCGGATGAAAGCAGTGTGTTCTTCGCGGTATTTTTCGAGTTCCCGTATTTCGGTTATGTCAGTCCCTGTTCCGATAAAGCCGTTAAATTCCCCAGGGTTGGGAATGATCGGGGTGGCTTTCATCAAAATATTACGATACACCCCGTCATGCCGCTTTAACCTGTACTCCGTCTGGAATGGTAACCTTGCTTCAAATGAAGCGACGTAATTGGTATAAGTATGTTTCTGATCGTCGGGATGTAGGTCAGCCAACCATTGATTGTCGGCAATCTCTTCGAGAGTTCGTCCGGTAAATTCGCACCAACATTTATTAAAATAATATAGGGGGCCGTTCGCATCAGACACCCAAATCAGCACGGGGGCATGATCAGCAACTTCCCTAAAAAGACGATCAGCCTTGGCCGCTTCTTGGGCTTTTTCCAACTGTTTACGCTCCGAAATATCCCGAATAATTCCCACAAAAAATAAACGGTTTTACCAATGAGACGCGTTTCCCGGGTATCACGCAGTCTGTAGAGCCTTGCTGTCGTATGCATGGCCCTATACCGTTCAGGGATAATTATGTTCAAATTGTTGCCCACGGTTTCTTCGCCGGTGTAACCGAAAGTTTCCGGGCGGCTTCGTTCCATAAAATGACCAAGCTTTGATCGTTACACAATATGATAGCGTCCTTTGCAGCTTCTAAGACCGCTTGGAAAGCGTATCCATACGCAGTGTTAAATCATTCTCCTTCATTTCAACCAGAATTTAAGGCAGTAACCACCATTGTAAAGAAAGGTCAGGTGTCCTTAGGTGGTGATTGTCCCGAATTTTAAATCTTATATACCCAAAGGACAGTATGTGGGCGATATGTGAAATGTTTATTATTAAGTTCTTGCGGCTGAAAGCACGTTTGATTAAATCAGCGCCTCTTTAAATTTAAAGGATTACGATTATGAACAAAACTCCCATTCATGTTGCTGTTACCGGGGCCGCCGGCCAAATTGGGTATTCACTTCTATTTCGAATTGCTTCGGGAACCATGTTTGGTCCTGAGCAACCGGTGATCCTGCATCTTATTGAAATTGAGCCTGTGCTTCCTGCGCTTCAAGGCGTTGTCATGGAACTCGACGATTGCGCGTTTCCCCTGCTAAAGGGTGTTATCGCCACGGCAGATCTTAACGTTGGTTTTAAAGACGTGAATTGGGCGTTGTTGGTAGGGAGTGTCCCCCGAAAACAAGGGATGGAACGGAAAGACTTGTTAGGTATTAACGGAAAAATTTTCATTGGCCAAGGTCAGGCTATTGAGAAGAACGCTGCAAGCGACGTCCGCGTGCATGTTGTTGGAAATCCTTGTAATACCAACTGCTTGATCGCCATGCACAACGCGACTGGAATTCCGCAGGACCGCTTTTTTGCCATGACCCGACTTGACGAAAACAGGGCAAAATCGCAGTTGGCCAAAAAAGCAGGGGTTGAAGTGACTGAAGTCAAACGGTTGGCCATTTGGGGGAACCATTCGGCGACACAATATCCCGATTTCACCCATGCGACCATTGGTGGGAAACCCGTGACGGAGGTTATTACGGACCATGAGTGGTTAAAAGGTGAGTTTATTGTAACGGTTCAGCAGCGTGGAGCAGCTGTCATCAAGGCTCGGGGGGCGAGTTCGGCCGCCAGTGCTGCCAATGCGATAGTTGACTCAGTGCGGTCCATCCATTTCCCAACAGCAGAAGGTGATTTACATAGTGTATGTCTGCTTTCCGACGGTAGTTACGGCATTGAAAAAGGTATCATTTGCTCATTCCCTGTTCGTTCCGACGGTAAAAAACTTGAAATTGTTCAAGGGCTTAAAGTTGATGAGTTTAGTCAGAGTAAAATTGACATCACAGTTAATGAATTGAAGGAAGAACGTTCGCTTGTGGGCGAGCTATTGCAAAAATAAGTAAATACGATTGATTTTCTTCATTGGCATTTGTGATAAACGAGTTTATACTTGACTCGAGAGTGGCCATTTTTACGCGATAATATGTTGAATCCTTTGCTCAATTCCTCCGACGTGAGATTCAAGAAGAATACGGTGCAAATATCTCTGGCTACGCATGATAAGGCAATTGCCATAGCATTTGTTGAGGACATTTTACAAGAAGGTGCGCTTCGTGGAGCAAGGGCCGTACGCATCGTGCCGCCCATGCAAAATGAAACGCATTTTCAAGTTAAGGTCGAGCGACTTGAAGGATGGTCCAGTTTGCTGGAGGTTGATACTCACCATTACAAATTAATTGTTTCTCATCTCCAAGAGCTTTTCCAGTTCCCTGATATATACGAACCCCCCTATTATCTACCGATTCGCATCCCAATGGGCGAGTCGGGGGAGCTTCGCATAGATATCTTTCACGAGCCCCATTATTGGCAAATCGACTTTTTGGCGGAAAATGAGGAACGCAATTCCCGCAGAAAGAATAATAGCCAACAGTCCGGAGGGGTTAAAGGGTCCTTACAAGATATGGGGGTCGGTGAAGTCCTCCAAATCATGGGCATGGGCCGCAAACGGCAGATGTTGTTGCTTCATCATAACGAAGGAGATGCTAAGGTCTATATCGACCGTGGGATTGTGATGCACGCTGAACTCCCCCCCTACACAGGTTTTGAGGTCATTCCAGCTATTCTAAAATGGCACGTGGGAACTTTTGAGATTCACCCCATGGATAAAGAACCTGCGGCAACGATTAACCTACCCATTGACCAAGTTTTACTTGAAGCAAGTCGCCAGCTTGACGAAAGCTAAAAATAGTGGATCCTTGTCCACCATGATCAATCGCTTTTCTCTCACCTTTCTTTTCACGTGTATCTTTTCTGCACTGACCTACGCAGGAGGGGGAGCCACAGCGTACGACGCCATTCACACCGCACAAAAAAACGTCAGGCCGGATCTTGTCAACCATGTTATAGAAGTCCGCGGGTCTAACGGAAACCCTAACCCACGCAAATGGGAAGTGGTCTTTTTTGATCCAAAAATCTCAGGAAAAAAACTCGTCATTGAGGTTAATAATAACCAAATGACCAAGGAACGCCGACCATCAGATCTGTTAAAAGATCTTAGTGTAAACAATGTCATCGAAGTGAACCGGCTTAAAGTGGATTCAGACGGCGCATTTAAAATCGCACAGAAGGTCGCGCAGGAAGAAAATAAACTGATGATCGCGCGCGCTCATTACGTGCTACGAAAACTTGAACCTAAAAAAGGATCCAGCGCGGCATGGTTTATAAAGGTTTACGATTCTCAGGGCCACGATCTTGGAGAACTCGTGATCTCCGCCTACACCGGCAAAATTCTACGCACCAAGAAATTGTATCACGATGGCGAACGGGCTAAGAATTTTGGAGAAAAAGTTGAAGAAACATTCCTTGGAATTGGTGGAGAACTCGAAGAAACCTTCACCGGAAAACGCACGGTCGATAAACCTGCTACCAAATAACCATCCCCAGACCGCCAATGGAAGCGCTGGAATATTCTTTTGAGGTGGAAGTCATGTTTTATGATACTGACGTGGGGGGCGTTGTTCATAACATCGCTTACCTGAGGTTCATTGAGTATGCTCGCACGAAATTGGCAGTTCAGCTTGGAATGAAATTCGAGAAAATGGCAGAGCAATCGGAATTTCCCGTCGTGGTGCGGACGGAAATTGATTATCTAAAACCTGCTAAACTCGGAGACACTCTTGTTGTCACGTCGCGATTAGTAAGCATGGAACGAGTTCGATTTTATATAGACACTGTCATCACTAGGAAAAACGAAAGTGCGAAATTGATTCAATGTCATCAGACCTTGGCCATAGTGAGAATGCCTCAAGGTAAAGTGTTGCCTGCTCCTGCGTCCTGGAGGGAATGTATTCCTCCAACGGAGACAGGTAAAGCGGGGTAACGAGATTTATGAATCTTGAATTTTCAACAACGATAACTCCAGAGGATTTGAAACATTTTGAATATGCCCTTGGTTATCATGAGCTTGGCATGTCACAGGATGCGCTTGACGAAATAAATCTCATTTCCAGCTCCTACGAGACGGAGCTGCCGGTGCTCCTTCATAAAGCCCAGGTACTTAACTCACTCCAACGATATACTGAAACAGTTTTACTCTTCGGCCCGGTCATAAAAATCGTCGGACAACATCCCCAGTTTTTGATTCTCCTTGCCTACGCGACAAGACGGGCAGAGTCGATTGATGCGGCTTACGCCATCCTTGCACGCGCGGTGGAAAGTTTCCCGAAGGAACCATTAATTCAATACAATTTTGCCTGTTATTGTGCCCAAAAAGGGGATGTCGAGTCTGCGATTATATATTTAAAGCGGTCCATCGTTCTAGATAAAACGTTTGCGTTGATGGCTCTGACGGACCACGACTTCGACCCGATAAGACTCGCGGAATCTTTTGTAACGCTAATTACAACAAATCACAAATAACTGGGTTGAAGTGTAAAACCCATCGGCACTCGAAACGGATCTTCTGTTAAGCTTCGTTTATGAAGTGAAAGAGCCTGGGCTGATTAAAAGTGAACGCCGAGACCCACGCGAAACTGGTGCGCGTAGTCGTCTTGGATTTCCTTATGAGTTCCAGGGCCGTTTCCAGAAAACTCTTGCAGGTATAAGAAAGCGTATTCGCTGAAAATGGAGAAGTTAGGGGAGAAAAAGTATTCCGCTCCAATCTTAGCTGTGAGACCGACCAGTGTATGGTCAAAGCGAAAGTTGCCACCGCTAAAGCTATTTTCATTTTCGTATCTGACAAAACCTAAAGAAGGACCCGCTCCAATGTACCCCCGGGCTCGGTTGTTAAAAAAGGGTTCCGATAACATCGGGAGAAACGAAAAAACCATTGTTTCGAGTTTGCCACCATCAGGAGCGTCATTTTTAAAACCTGTTCCTTCCAGTTCGAGGGCGAAATTCGGTTCACCAGGAAATGAAGTAATAGCATGAGGAAATATAAAACCGACTTTTCCAAAGGGAGCAGGAACAAAATCAGACGCTGAAGAGGAAAAATTTCCACCCCCAGGACGCGTATCGGTCGTACGGATTTTATTGTCTGTTAAAACTCCACTAATACCAACCCCGATGTAAAAACCAGTTTTAGTATCACGTACTGAGGTTGTGTGCGTCCGAGCGTTATAATAATAACCATCAGTAGAGTTATATTTGTAATCGCGTGCGTTTGGGCCAGCTTCGACTGTACTACTCGTTTCGACAACAGGTCGTCCGCTATCATCGCCTATAACGTGAAGAGGCGCGAAGCCTAAAAGCCCAATGATCAAGCACGCTGAGGTTTTTACATGTAAGTACTTCATAATATTTAAGTGTCTTAGGGAAGGCCGATTATGCAAGTTTTTCCGTGATTAGCAAGCGGAATATAATTACAGAAATTACAACATAAGCATTCATGAGAACCGCTCCCAAAACAAGCTTGTCAGCTGTCTCAAATAGATTACTGGTTACCTATGTTAAAATTGCAGGTCGTGGTTCTACTAATTTTTCTCGTTACCTCACTCAGCGCATGGGGAGTCCCTAAAAAAAAGACACCCCAAAAATCTGAAAAATCTCAAAAAACTGAATCAGTTGTCATTAAACCCGTCCTACCACAACCACCCCTAGAAGTAATCCTACCCGATGGTGTGAAATACAAAAATGTCACTGAAGGTATCGGCCAACCCATTGTGGTTGGTCAAAAAGCGCAGGTTTCTTTTGTCATCAGTTCGTTGGAAGGAAAAAAAATTCTGAACACCACTGAATTTGGGCGCGGTTTAAACGTTCAAGTAGGTGATAACCGTTTTATTCCAGGATTTCATTCGGTGTTACGTGGAATGAAACCTGGTAGTAAACGTACGGCGTTCCTACCCGCAGACTCTTCTTTCGGCGAGGCGGGGGTACCTCCGCTTATCCCAGCAGGTGTACCATTGACTCTGCAAATCGAACTTATTTCTGTCCAATAGATTGAAGCGGAACCGGGTTGAGCCTTTTGCGTTTTATTTCGGGAGACTGATCTCAAAACATACGCCCTCAGGCTTGATCTGCAGGAACTGAACTCAAGAAGGCAGGGGCTCGCGCCAAAAAGTCGCTGTATATTCCCTTTCCTTTTTTACACATAAAACTATAATCATAATTTGTTTTTATGGATAAACAGGCATTTTTTGACATTTTATCATTTTATTCACGACCTTCCCAAACCTGCTCTCTGGTTGATTTACGTTATTCGGTATCAACGAGCCTTTACGCGCAGATATGACGCTGACTCGGGTTCGTCAATCTCTTAATCGTGTTGCAGCCACGTTTTCGGCTGATAAATCCTTTCTCTTTAAAATTTGGTTAGGTCCACTCATTGGAGTTCTTTCGATTATTATTCTGACGGGGAATGTGGTCTTTGTTTTGCGGGAAGATGCTCGGCGCGAACAACAAGCCCAAAGGTCAGTGCGCGTGCTTGAGCAGGTTCGAAAACTAAACGAATTAGTAACCAAAATTGAGCTCCTCCAGCAACGCTATCTGTCCGATCCAAAAGAAGACATCAAGAAAACATTTGAGGCGGCCGTGGAAACAGTGCAGGCCGAGACCGCGAAAACATATGACCTCTTTGATTCACGATCACCGCAGCGCAGCTTTTTTGTGCTTTTTGACAAGTCTTTTGCAGACTGGGTCTCCATCGCACGAAGTGAAATCAAGGTTCGAGAAATGAGCTCAGGGCTTCCATTCGCTCCAGATCTTTCACAATCAGTTGTGGGGTCCATGCATTTAAAAAAGCTTCTTGAAAAATCTAAAAACAATCTGTGGAATGTGGCGGCACAAGAGGAAGTGGTCTTGCGTGGGTCTATGAACCAACAAGAGTCTGTAGGCCGGTCGCTCGACATTCTAAGTACCTGCGTCAAAGTAGAAAAAAATATTGATTCTCTGGAACGAAATTTCGAGTTGTGGCGTCAAAATGCCGATCCAGGTCATTGGGAATCTTATCGCCAAGCACAAGGCGATTTTAAAACCAATGTGAGTTATTTGAATATGCTCGTCGGTGGAAATGAAAGTGAAATGAAAGAGGTTTTTAACCTCCGCCAAATCATCAATAGATGGATGTCAAAAGTCGATGCGAACCGAAAAGTGGGATCTCCACCGGCACTGAATTCATTGCCCCTGTCCCAAGCTCGTACAATTGTCACTGGTTTGTTTGATTCAGAAAAGATTGAGTATTTGCAGCACCTTGAAAAACAAAGAAGCAAGGCGGCTATAAAAATTCCTAGCCTCGTGGCTCTTGGCTCGGGTGTGACCCTCCTTCTCCTTCTGGCCAGTTGGTACAGTTTTTATGCTTACCACAAGCATTTGCAGTTAATCAAAGAATCTCGGGATTATGCCGGCAACATCATCAGCAGTTCCATTGACATGATCATTTCGGTGGATCTCGATAGAAGGATCACCGAATTTAACCGGGCGGCAGAGAAGCAATTTGGATATAAACGATCGCAGGTGATTGGCCGGAGAGTGGACGTCCTTTATGCAAATGAAGACCAAGGGAAGGACATCAACGCGGAAGCTTTTGAATATGGTCAAGCAGAAGCCGAAGTTTTGAACGTGAGAAGTGACGGATCCATTTTCAATTCAGTGCTGACCGTTTCCACCATAAACGACGCCACGGGCAAAGTGATTGGCCTGATGGGTATTTCACGTGATGTCACTGAGCGTCGGCAAATGGACGAGGCCTTACGCAAATCCCAAGAGATGTTGCAACTGGTGATGGACAACATTCCCCAGTTTATTTTTTGGAAAGATCGCGATTTACGTTATCTGGGCTGTAACAAGAACTTTGCGAACGCAGCCGGGTTATCTTCACCGGAAGAAATTGTAGGGCTGACTGATTTTAACTTACCATGGCATAAGGAAGTCGCTCCCGTTTTACAGAAGCTAGAGGAACAGGTTATTAAAACGGATATGCCCGTATTCCATATCTTCCATCGTCTGGATGCGGCATCTAAAGAAAGTTGGCTGGATGTTGTAGAAGTGCCTATGCACGATGACAAGGGAGTGGTGGTAGGTATTCTCGGTACGTATGAGGACATCACACAGAAGAAAAAAGCTGAAGAAGCCCTGAAGTTGAGCCAGCAACGATTGAAAACGATTGTCGATAATGCTCCGATCGTTCTGTATTCAATTGATGTAGATGGAATCTTCACTCTTTCACAAGGAAGAGGGTTAAGCGTACTTGGATTGCAACCAGGCGAAGTGGTGGGGAAATCTGTTTTCGACTTATATAAAGATGTTCCTCAAATTCTGGGAAACTTCAAAAAAGCGTTGGGCGGTATAGAATTGCGAGATGAAGTCTGGTTGGGTTCGCGCGTTTTTGAATCTTGGTACAAGCCTCTAACAGACGATGAAGGAAAAGTTTTAGGAGTGGTCGGTGTGGCCAACGATATAACTGCACGGAAACAAGCAGAATCCTCATTTGCAGCGGAAAAAGAAAGGTTGTCCGTCACTTTGCGCTCAATCGCAGACGGGGTTGTTAGCACGGATACCTCTGGCCGGATTATTCTCATCAACAAGGCCGCCGAACAAATCTTGGGTTACTCCGCTCACTCTGCTGAAGGCCAAATATTTACTGACCTTGTTAAACTTTCAAAAATCAAGTCAGGTGAAAACGAGGCGGATCCTATTGCCGAGGTATTTGCAAAGGAGGAAGGAGTTTCGTTGAGCCAATCGGCTCGATTAAAAGATCCTCAGGGCTTGGAGCGAACAGTATTTTATAACGCGGCACCCGTTAAGGATTCGGCTGGGCACATTTTAGGTGCGGTCGTTGTCATTAGGGATATTACAGAACAACTCAAGCGTGAGGAAGAAAGTCGGAAAAAGGAAAAACTGGAATCTATTGGAGTGCTTGCAGGTGGGATTGCCCATGACTTTAATAACATTCTCACGGCGGTGATTGGCAACATTTCCCTAGCAGCGCTTTCAGCTCAGGATAAGGCGCTCAAACGCCTTCAGGATGCTGAAAAGGCGTGCATGCGCGCGCGGGATTTGAGTCATCAACTCTTAACCTTTGCCAAAGGGGGAGCGCCTGTAAAACGGACATCGTCTATTGGAGAGTTGATCCGGGAAACAGCACTGTTTGCGGTGCGCGGATCCAAGTCGAAATGTGAATTTTCCATTCCTCTGAACCTTCGCGCAGTGGATATCGATCGAACTCAGGTGAGTCAAGTGATCGAAAACCTAACGATTAATGCCGACCAAGCTATGCCCAATGGGGGTCAGGTATTTATCAACTGTGAGAACGTTGCTCTAAGTGGCGATCAAAAAACGGTACCTTTACCGATAGGCGATTACGTTAGGATTATTTTTCGCGACACCGGTGTTGGGATTTCCCCGGAAAATCTTAAGAAAATTTTCGACCCGTATTTCACAACAAAAACAACCGGCAACGGACTAGGCCTCGCCACTACTTATTCAATTATAAAAAATCATGAAGGATTTATTTCCGTCGAATCCTCATTGGGTAAAGGCACCTCTTTTATTATCTATTTACCAGCTTCAAAAAAACCAATTGTTACGAGCTTAAATGAGAACCAAGTTCCCATGGTTTCCCGTGGTGAAGGGCGCGTTTTGGTCATGGACGATGAGGACGCAATTCGTGATTTGCTTGATAACATTCTCACTGAATTGGGGTATCAAGTCACTGGGGTAAAAGATGGTGATCAAGCTATTGCCATGTACCAATCAGCGTTGCTGAAAAAAACACCTTTCGATGTCGTTATCATGGACCTTACGATCCCCGGAGGTATGGGCGGCGAAGAAGCCATAAAAAAATTGACTGGGATTGACCCAAAAGTCAAAGCTATCGTTTCGAGTGGATATGCCACAAACCCTGTGATGTCAAAACATCGTGACTATGGGTTCAAAGGGGTCATCGCCAAACCTTACAAACTCGAAGAGTTAAGCCGCGTTCTCAGCGCTGTCGTCAACGGTACCGCAGTTTAAGTTAATTCTCTCATGCTCCTTATTTCGGACAAAATTAAATAAGAGGTTATTAGAATGGGGAATAATCATATCCTTGCAGAATTTGTTGGTAGCCCTCATAGCGTTGTCGTGAGGGACCAGAGATAATTAGTTTGGCCCTCCCCTTTGACTCCTTAATTAACTGTGATAACTTTGTTCTAAGTGGAGAACAAAAAAATACTATTGCCGGTGGGCGATTACGTCAGGATTATTTTTCGGAGCTGGCCCATAAGCCATAAATCCTCTTTCGTAAATAGCGTGAAATGCGTGTAAACGCATGGGGTTCCTGATTTTTGTATTTAAGACTTTTTGCCCCTCCTTCGGC
>Ga0163154_10001352_pt1 | contig 37985 bp, 32 predicted proteins | sample OliLakLV19MP9P1_FD_148649 | JGI IMG/M metagenome (GOLD analysis project Ga0163154, IMG submission 148649) | Freshwater microbial mat bacterial communities from Lake Vanda, McMurdo Dry Valleys, Antarctica - Oligotrophic Lake LV.19.MP9.P1 | ecosystem: Environmental > Aquatic > Freshwater > Lake >... | reverse complement strand
TCGTCGATCATCTCTGACTGACCTCCTAGCAGAAGCATAAAATTCCCTAACAACTCTGCATCATCAATCATCTGACGAAACACTTCGCAGGTGTCCTTGATGGCGTTGGGGGTGTAGCGGAAGCGCTTGGATTCTGGGTGTCGCTCGGTCATCACTTCCAGGTCGTCGATCGCCACCACCAGCCCCGCCAAACCAGCCAGCTTTAGCAATCGAATCAGGGAATTGAGCCAGTAGCGGGCATTGATTTTTTGCAGCCGTTCAAATAAATTCGTGGATTGTTTTTGATAGCGCTCCAACTTTTCACCTTCCAACCACTTGAGGCACAGACGCACCGCATCCCGATTGTCGTTGATCAGGCGATTGGTGATGACGCTGTAGGCAAAAGTCTTGAAGGATGTACTGAAGTCTACATCTTTGAGCGCCTGGGAGGTGGCTTTTTTGATTTCGGGAATCGCCAAATCGCGGGTCAATCCCTGATCTTCCAGTAGGATAGGCAGCAGGTAATCATCACTGTCGTATTGACCACAGCCCAACTTTTTAGCGACGTGGCTACATAATCCTTGCACAAGTCGCTCTTGGTCAATTTGCTTGACGATGGCGCGATACAAACTGGGCAAGTCGTTGAGCCGATATTCCCTAGCAGACAGATAAACTGTCTCGTAGTCCAAACCCTGAGCATCCTGAAGCACGCTGTGCAAGAGATGACTTTTGCCCGTACCTGCCCCGCCCACCAGAACTTTGACTTTGCTGCCCCCATCAAAAATATAGTTAGACAAATAATGATCGCGCATTCGGTTCAGCCATCGATCGCGCCCCACAGTCATCCCGGTGAGCAATTCCGGGTTGGAGGGAGGCTGACCCGAAAGCAGGGCAGAAAAATCCTGATTATCAATCTGCATGGAGGTTATGGAGCAACTGAAACGATTACCATGCCAAAATCATAGGTAATTTTTCGCAACTTGATGCATATCAGCCCAAAATTAGCGAGGTAAGTTTGGCTCTTCCGAGTTTTAGGTGATTAGATAAATGGAAGTCTCCGTAAGACAAGCATCTTGCTCGCGCAGGCTAGTAGTCTGTCAATCATTAATTGACGGGTAGCTGAAAGCCGGGAGGTTAGTTGGAGTTAAATTTTGAGGGTCTTCGACCCCTCAAAATTTTTTTGACAGAGCACTAGGCGATCGTAACGGACTGAAGCAACTTGCTTAAAGTCGTGCGAAATTGGGGGAACCCGAAGGTATCGATCGTCCGTTGGCGCAGCACCTGTGGTTGATAAAGCAGCGGATTGGGATAGGAGCCTTGCAGAATTTGGATCAAACTCTGGGCAATCGATTCTCGATCGTCGGGGTCAACCAAGCATCCCAACTCGCCCTGAGCCAGGGGATCAACAGAGCCATCCTGATTTCCGGCTAACACAGGCTTGCCGCAGGCCAGTGCCTCCAGGTAGACAATGCCGAATCCTTCGCCCTTGCTAGGCATCGCAAACACATCACAGAGGTTGTAGTGATCACAAAGCTCTGCTTGCGGTATAAATCCTGTCAAGGTCACACAATCTTGCAACCCCAGCCGCGCGATCAACTCCTCAATTTGTGGCGTGCCATCGCCTTTGCCAGCGATCACGTAATGAACCGTGGGGATCGCAGCCCGAATTGTGGACAACGCGCGCAGAATTTGGTTGTAGCCTTTGTAGCCTGTGTTGCGATCGAGCCGCGAAACCGTCAGGATCACCTGCTGATCGGGGGTTAAGCCATAACGTTGCAACAAATACTCTGGCTTGGGAGCAATGGCAAAGCGATCGGCATCAAAGGTATTGGGCAAAATCGCCGTCAGCGCTGGATCAAGCAACTGCTGCTCCACCAGCCGATCGCGGGTGTAGGCACTCACCGACACCACCCGATCGGCATGGCGCAGTGAGGCTTTCAAGCTGGCACTTTGGATATTCCACGCCTCCAGCCCATGCAAAATCACCCAATAGGGAATGCCTGTTCCCCGCTTGCACCAGTCAAACGCCACACTGTAGTAGTCAATATGAGTAGACAAGATCAGCTTGGGGCGTTGCCACAGGGCAGAGCCAACAATCTGAGTGGCCGCAAACCCAGCTTGGGCATACCTGCGCCAGAGATTCCGATCGCCATGTTGCTGTCCAAAAAAATGGAACCGAGTCTGGGGTAGAAATTCTATCTCTTGCACATTTTTGGTGGTAGAGCGATCGTATTTAAGGAATACATCATAGTCAGCATCAGGATGCAGTTCTTGCAAGGTTCGGAGCAGCAGTGCAGAGTAAACCTGGATTCCGCCCATGTAACCAAAAATATTGGGGAAAAGCAGGTAGAAATGAGGGTGACCTTTGCTCATAGTGTTAATCGTTCAGACAAACCTAAATAATGCTGTCAGGATTCCATGATGATAGTCCCTAAAACTTCCCAAACAAAAAGCTAGGAGTTCCGTAAAAAACTCCTAGCTTTCAAAACTTAACGGGTCAAATCTAACTAAGTTCAATCGGCAGATTGGAACGATTAGACCACTTTGCTGGATTTGCGACGACGGGAGAACGCAAGCGCTCCAGCCACCAAACCAAGACCAGCGATCGTTGTGGGTTCGGGCACTCTGGCCTTAACCACGAAATCTTGGTAGTCGTACCAGTACAGCCCTTTGCCCTTGTCCTTGGCAAAGTTGCCATCTTCAAAGCCCAAGAAGTAGGCACCGGGATCGCTCACGGTGGCGAATGTAGGATTCTTGATTTCGTCAGACTTCACGGAGTAGGTGTATGCACCAGAGTGAGAAACGCCCCAGTTGCTGATTAGTTTCGTGCCTTGATCCTGTAGTCCCAACTGGTAGGTAGTTCCTTTTGCAAACTTGACACTGGCCGTGCAAGTCAGAACGGTCTTCCCGCAAGTACCAAGCCAATCGTTGGTTGCAGCAGTCGAACCAGGATCATAGGCCTTTGTTTCAGTCAACAAGGAAGTGAATGTGCCACCAGAAGAGAAACCGAAACTAGACAGATCCTTACCTTTCGTGAATACGAGGTCGAACTTGTAGGTTCTACCGTCGCCGACAAAGGTGGAGGCGGAGAAAGGAAAGGCTGCCTTCGTGCTGACTCCCTTGATTTGGGCATCAGGGGTGAGTGGTGTTCCAAGGAAGCTAGCAGCTTGAACGGGGATAGTGGGCAAAGCGACTGCGCTAGCAGCCACTAAGCTTAAACCAATTGATAAAGACTTAAGATTCACAGGGGTACACTCCGAGAGTTATAAATGGCACTGAGGAAATAAGCTATTATACAGTGACTCCTACAAACTGGTGTCCATAATTTTCGGAAAACTGCGGATATCACTGAGGTAAGAGATAAACCTGTTTAGCTTGACTCACCGATAATAACTATTTAGAAGATTCAGGTCTCGTTTCGTAAGTATCTTTACTTAATCTTCATAGCTTCTTCAAAAAGCTCAGCCTTTCCTCGGTGATATATAAAACTTTTGTAAGGAAACCATTTACGTCTCCGTAAATTGCGGGGAATCCTAGCAGAAGCTACTTAGATCAACTTTGTTTCCCAGCCAATGATAAGAATCACTGCGTGGACGGGTAGATGGTATTCCACAAAGTGATATAGAGGCTATTCAATCCCTAGTATCATCTAATTGGAAAGCTGTTGACAAAACTTTATCGAAAGTTGAAGAGTTTCTGCCAAAACTTTATCAAGAAGCAGTTTTAAGATTGGTTTGAGCTTCCTGGGCTACTTGCTGCACCGCGTCTTGAGCCAAGTTTTGCAGTGCTGCCTGACTTTCGGGGGTGTGGAAGTGGCTTAGGGCTTGGGCTACGCGATAGCGAATTTGCCAATCAGTATGGGAGACGTAGGACAGAAGGAGGGGGATGGCTTGGGGATCACCCAATTCACCGAGGGAGCCGATCGCCGCAGTTTGCACTAAGTCGTTGCCAGAATCGAGGGCTGATTGCAGCAGGGGAAAGGAGCGCCGATCGCCCAGTTCCCCCAAGGCGGCAACGATACTGAATTTCAGCAGCCACTCCGAGGTGTGGTGGTAGAGCCGCTGAATATCTTCAAAGGCCTCTGTAATTTTCAATGCCCCTAGGGAATCTGCGGCCGCTGCTTGGACATCGGGTTCTGAGTCGTGAATCAGCCGATCGCGCAAAATGGTTGCTGCCTGAGCCAGATTTTGCTTTCCGAGTCCTGCAATTTGGCTGACGGCTGCATAGCGAACTCGTCCATTGCTATCAGTAGCTGCGGTTTGAATCAGGTCAAATGCTTGGGCCGGGTTCAGTTGGCGCATTTGATTGACAGCCCGCAGCCGATCGCCAAAGTCGGCTGATTGCAACAATTGGGTCACAGATTCAAGAGTGATGCTCATAGAAAAATGAATGTTGTTGAGTAAATGTTAAAAGCCGTGAATTAATTTAAGAGGGTGGAAAAAACAAGGGCGATCGTAATTTTTTAGCAGACGTAGATAGAGCAGGAATTTGTAACCAGAGAACTAAGAGGTTGTTTGAAAGGTACGAATTTTTGCCCGAACCGCCCCTTGCCCCTAATCCTGGGGGTTCTGAGGTCAAAGTCCCCCAGAATTGGGGGGTTTAAAACCTTTCAGGCATACCAGAAAAGGGGGTGAATGCCAAGGTATCTAGCACTTTTAAAACATCTTCTAAGCATTCGGGCAATCACGTTGGCAATTGCAAACAAATTTTACTTCTTGAATGCTTCATCCCTGCTGTGGCAATAAATTGTGATTTTTTTTACACCGCTTTAGTATTGCGACAAATTAGTATTGCAACAAAACAAAGAACCTGTGCATAGGTTGATTGAATCTTGATAGGGGTGTATGTCATATTTTCTCCAGTGATTTTAATCTGACTCGGTTGCCATCGCTTGTACGATATCGCCACGGGTGAGAATGCCGATGAGGTCGCCTGCGTCGTTCAATACAGGCAAGCGATGAATTTTGCGATCGTGCATCAGTTTAGCTGCCTCGCGAGAGGTTTTATCAGCGGTGATGGTGACTGCGTTGTAGGTCATCACGTCACCAACGGTTTGGCCCAGAGCTTTGTGGAGGTCGCGATCGTACTGGGTGGGATTTTCCAGATAAATCACCATATCCAGCAGCTTGACGTAGGCGGGTGGTGTGACTCCTGTTTCTTGCCACATCAGGTCAGTTTCAGAGATCACACCGATAACCCGATTGTTGTCATCCACCACTGGCAGTCCGCTGAATTTGCGCTCTGCCAAAATTTGGATGGCTACTTTTAGAGGGGTTTCAGGACGTACAGTGACGGGATCACGACTCATGATGTCGGCGACGGTTTTAGCCATGGTTGAATAGTTTTCCTTGAGAACGGGATGTGGGGGGAACGGGGTGCGGGTTAGAACCGCTGGTGGTTGGTTCACTGTCCAAAGCCCTCGGATTCTTCAAGAATTCGAGGATCTGAATCGTTGGTTTCAGTGAGATTTAGGTACGATTCGATGCGTTGAGTCCATTCTAAGGAAGAGCGAGAACCAACTTTGCCGAGGTTCACACGTCGTTACGCGGGCGATCGGGGGCTAGTGAAGCTTGGCGAAGTTTCTGACCCGTTAGGGGGATTGTTTTGAGTTTTGAGTTTTGAGTGCTGCCCACTTAACTTCTACTAGCCTGCACTAGGTGCATAGAAACAGAGCAGACTTTAAACGGATTTACGGTAACTGAATTCGTAGAGTGATTGAACCAGAGGCAAATTGCCGCCGCTTCTATATGGGAATCAGCCTTGAAATGTTTGGCTTTTCCTGAGTAGAAGAGTAGGATAACAACGAAATCTCAATCCTTCGTGATTGCTTTGAAGCAAAACATGCGTCCAACTGTACCCCAACCCCAAGATTCGCCACGACGATCGCGCCGTCGGGTTCGCCCACCTGCCCCAGTCACTGAATCTATTTCTGTCAACGAAGCTAACGAAACCATTGTCATCGAGGAACCTGTTTTGGCTCCCGTCAAACCTAAGCGGCGGCGGCTGGGGTGGCTTGTGAGTTGGCAACTTTGGTGTGTGTTGGCAGTAGGAGCCTTTGGTGGAGTAGGATTTCTCTCTGCTTTGATGCTGTTTCGTCCTGATGCACTCCCCAACTGCCCAGCCATATTTTTGCCCTTGGCTTCTGGTTCCATGCGGTTGTCCTGTGCCCAAGCATCGGCAAACAAACAAACCATTAAGGATTTGCGAATTGCGATCGGACTCGTTAACGACCTACCAGCTGACCATGAGTTGCGCCCTGAGATCAACCGCTTGATTGAGCAGTGGTCTCAGGACATGCTTAACCTGGCGGAACGGGCGTTTCAGGAAGGGCGTTTAGAGGAGGCGACAGCGGCGGCCAACCAGATCCCTGAATACACCAAAGCCCACAACTCTGTGGCGGAGCGGGTTGAGCGCTGGCGAACGACGTGGCTGAAAGCAGAAGCGATTTATCAGCAAGCGGAAGCTGAATTGCGCCAGGGCAAACTCTCCAGAGCGTTTGACAAAGCAGATAAATTGCGGTATGTGGAGAATGATTACTGGAAGGTGGTGCGCTACGAGGAACTTTACAAACAAATTCAATCTCTGGGAGAAGACGGCAATCGATTGTCGCGGGCCCGCAGTCTGGCAAAACAGGGCAATTTAGACAACTTATTGTTAGCCATGCAATTAGTCCAAAAAATCAAGCCTGAAAGCTATGTCTACGACGAAGCTAAGAAGCTGGTTGTTGTCTTTGGACAGCAGATTTTGGACTTGGCCCAAACCTATTTAGACACTCGCAACCTCTCGAAAGCGCTGGCAGTTGTGCAAAAGATTCCTCCTACGGCTAACCTCCAAGAGGAAATTAAGGATTTTACGAATTTGGCTCAGGCGCAATCCAGAGCATGGCAAGGAACGATCGCTGACCTAGAAGCGGCGATTGCCCAAGCCCAGAAGCTCTCCACTGGTCGCCCCCTCTACGGAAAAGCTCAGCAATTCATTACCCGCTGGCAACTGGAAACTGAGGGTGTGGGCATTCTAGACCAAGCGCGTCGGGCGGCTCAGCGTGGAGCCATTAGTGACCTCACGGCGGCGATCGCCATTGCCGAAGCGGTGCCCCAAGATAACCCGCGTTGGGGACAGGTCAAACAAGATATCGATCGCTGGACTGCCCAAATTCAGACCATTGAAGATCGTCCTTATCTCGATCAAGCGATACAAGCCGCCAGTCCTGGGGATATTGCCTCACTGCAATTGGGGATCGAAACCGCAAAGCAGATTCGCCCCAAACGGGCACTTTATAAAGAGGCTCAGGCTAAGATTCAGGCTTGGACGGAGCAAAGTGAGCGAATTCAAGACCAGCCTTATTTGGATCAGGCGCTGGCTTTGGCAGATGGGGGGGATGTTCCCGCAGCCATCAGCATGGCTAACCGGATTTTGCCAGGGCGTACCTTGTATGGTGAGGCACAGGCAAAGCTCAAAACGTGGCAGGCTGGCATCCAGGCTCAACAAGACTTGCAAGAGTCTTACCGCTTGGCAGGTTCAGGAACACCGGAAGCCCTATCTGCTGCGATTCGGGCCGCCGATCGCGTTCCAGGCTCCAATGCTGCCCGTATCGATGCAAAAGAGGCGATCAATCGGTGGAGTCAGCAGCTTTTGGAGTTGGCTCAAGGACAGGCTCAGTACGATTTAGGGCGGGCGATCGGCATTGCCCAACGCATTCCTCAAAGTAGCCAGATCTACAGCGCTGCTCAGCAGCAAATCTCCATTTGGCAAAAAACTCTCCCATCTCCCACTGCCAGTCCTACCGGAAATTAAGATAGTCCATCGATTTGGCTTTCTTAACTTGTCGGTGAAAAGAGTCTTAAGAGATCCTCTTTTTACTCTCGCAAAATTCCGAAGTGCCGAGGATGCTTGCTGATAAGCGACACTTAAGGAGATTTCTGGAAAAGTTTATACCAGGCACCGGAAGGGCGAAACATCCGGGCAATGACCTTCTGGTCAATTCAAGGCTTGTCTGCTGGATGCTAAGTGCAAAGCACACGCTACGCGAACGCCCCTACAGGGGTAACATCTTTCTCGGAAATCTCCTTATCAACAAAAACCCAGGAAAACCATCAGTTTTGTAGGAATTCTGCGGAAACAACCTGAACAATAGGCTTCAGATCTTTTTTCGCAGTCCCCATGCCAGGAAATCAGCCTGTAAATCATCCTATAGATACTGTTCCATTTAACCCTTCTGCAAGTAAGTTGATGCTGATTCGTCTTGAGGAGTAAGGGGTTCATGAAAGTCGGCGCACAGTATTTGGGGGAGAACGAGTGTGAATTTACCGTTTGGGCACCCAAATTATCTGGGGTAGCGGTACAAATTGTGTCTCCCAAGTCGCGTTTGATCCCCATGCAACTGCAAGCACAGGGATATTGGCATGTGAAAGCGATCGATATCTCGCCCGATACCTCTTATCTCTACAAACTGGAAGGGGGAGTGGAGCATCCCGATCCTGCGTCTTATTTTCAACCCCAAGGAGTGCATAGCCCGTCTCAAGTCATCGACCACAGACGATTTGAGTGGAGCGATCGGTCTTGGGCTAATATTTCTCTCGATGAATACATTATTTACGAGATCCACGTTGGCACCTTCACCCCCGAAGGCGCCTTTGCCGCGATTATTCCTCGTTTACCAGACCTTTATCAACTGGGTGTGAACGCGATCGAAATTATGCCCGTGGCTCAGTTTCCAGGCGATCGGAATTGGGGCTATGACGGCGTATATCTGTACGCAGTGCAAAATTCCTACGGGGGGCCAGATGGACTCAAACAATTGGTGAATGCTTGCCATCAGCAGGGGATCGCAGTCATTTTAGATGTGGTCTACAATCACTTTGGCCCTGAAGGCAACTATGTTAATCAGTTTGGTTCCTACTCCACCGATATGTACCACAGCTTGTGGGGAGATGCCGTCAACTTTGACCAGGCTTACTGCGATGGCGTGCGAAATTTTTGTTTAGAAAATGCCCTTTATTGGTTTGAAACCTACCACATTGATGCCTTGAGATTGGATGCAGTGCAAGGCATTTATGACATGAGTGCTAAGCATTTTTTACAAGAATTGGCAGAGCGGGTGGTAGAGTTTTCTCAACAACACGATCGCCCGTATTACTTAATGGCTGAAAGTGATTTAAATGATGTGCGGTTGATTCGCCCTTGGGAGCGGGGGGGCTATGGCATTGATGTTCAGTGGTGCGATGATTTTCACCATGGATTACACACATTATTGACGGGTGAAAGCGATCGATACTATCAAGACTTTGGCACCTGTGAACAACTTGCAAAGTCCTATCGAGAAGGCTTTATTTATTCAGGGCAATACTCAACCGATCGCCGGAAGCACCACGGTAATTCCTCCCAAGCGGAACCTGCGGCCCAATTTCTAGTTTGTTCCCAAAACCATGACCAGGTTGGTAATCGCTTGTTGGGCGATCGACTGTCACATATCGTCTCATTCTCAGGGGCTAAACTAGCAGCGGGGGCTGTCCTGCTTTCTCCCTATTTGCCGTTGTTATTCATGGGGGAAGAGTATGGTGAAGATGCTCCCTTTCTCTACTTTGTCAGCCATTCTGATCCGGCATTAATTCAGGCAGTTAGACAAGGGAAACAAGCAGAGCATAAGTATACAAATCACTGGGAAGAATGCCCCGATCCCCAAGCCTTAGAGACCTTCGTTAAATGCCGTCTCCAATGGGAAAAACGCACAAAAGGTAAGTATCGAGTCCTGTGGAGTTTCTATCAACGACTGATCCAATTACGCCGTTCCATTCCTGCTCTGAAGCACCTCAGTAAAAATCATCTGGAAGTCTCATTTATAGAGTCAGACAAGGTTATTTTTCTGCATCGCTGGTTTAAGCAGAGCCATACATTTTGTATCTTGAATTTCAATCAACATGAAACAAGATTTTCAACCCAGCTTCCAGACTACTCTTGGCAAAAAGTGCTGGATTCTGCTGAAGCGAACTGGTTGGGAGAGGGTTCAGATTTACCTCAAATGTTGAAGCCGGATCAAAAAATAACCATAAAGCCACAAAGCCTGGCTCTATATGAAGGTAATCAATAATTAGGAGTAAAGGCTACACCATGAGAATTCCAACTGCAACCTACAGAATTCAGTTCAACAGTGCATTCGGCTTTGAGAATGCCCATCAAATTATTTCCTATCTATCAGATCTGGGGATTTCTGATTTTTATGCATCCCCTATTTTCAAAGCTAGAGCAGGGAGTACCCATGGTTATGATGTGGTGGATGCCAATCAAATTAATCCTGAATTAGGCACCGAGGAAACCTTTGACTATTTAATCAACGAAGTCAAGAAGCATGGCATGGGTTGGCTACAAGATATTGTTCCCAATCACATGGCTTATGACAGTGAGAATCAGCTTTTGATGGATGTGTTGGAGCATGGTCCCGATTCAGATTACACCGATTACTTTGATATTATTTGGAATGCTCCCAACGCCGATCGCACCCAGCCAATCTTGGCACCCCTTCTAGGAGATTTCTACGGAGATTGTTTAGATAAGGGTGAGATTCAGCTTCAGTATGCAGCATCAGGACTTAGTGTCAATTACTATGGCTTAAAGCTACCACTGAAATTAGAATCTTACGCCCAGTTTCTAACTCACAATTTAGGACAGTTGACCCGATCGTTGGGCAGAAACCATCCTGATTTTGTTAAACTTTTAGGAATTCTCTACATCTTAAAAACTGTCCCTTCAGAAGTCACAGGTAAACAACGACAGGATCAAATCTCCTTTGTGAAAGGCATTCTATGGGATTTATATGATGCCAATCCTGAAATTAAAGCCTTTGTTGATCAAAATATTATTGATTTCAATGGTGAACCTGGACGTTCAGAAAGTTTCAATTTGCTCAATAATCTATTATCTGAACAATTCTTTCGTCTAACCTTTTGGAAGGTAGGTGCAGAAGAGATTAACTACCGACGCTTTTTCACAGTGAATGAATTAATTTCCATGAAGGTTGAAGAACTCAAAGTTTTCAATGCAACCCATGGTTTGATTTTTAAATTAGTGGAATCAGGAACCTTTACAGGCTTACGAATTGACCATATTGATGGTCTCTATAACCCTACTCAGTATCTCGATCGCCTGCGCCAAAGGGTAGGAGATAACCTTTACATTACTGTGGAAAAGATCTTGGAACTGACGGAAGATCTCCTGCCCAATTGGCCAATTCAGGGTGCTACAGGCTATGAATTTTTGAACTACGCCAATGGCATTTTCTGTCAGACTACAAATGAGGCTCAGTTTGATGAAATCTATGCCCACATCGCTGAAACCAGAGTTCCCTATGCAGAGATGGTGACGGACAAAAAACACCTGATTCTGGAGCGGAATTTGGCAGGAGATATAGACAATTTAACTCAGTTGCTCAAATATATTTCTACTAAAAATCGATACAGCAATGACTTTACCCTAAATGGGTTGAAGCGGGCCCTAGTCGAAGTTTTGATTCAATTTCCTGTGTACCGGACTTATATTAATCAGCTTCAGGATAGCCGTAAGAAACCTTCTTCAGAAAAGCAGCATCAAGACTTGTATGTCAAAGCTGTGATTGAAAAAGCAAAAGTAATTCTACCACTGCTGCTAAATGAGTTGAACTTTATTGAAAAGGTGTTGTTGCTTCAGTATGAGGACACCCTAAGTCAGACAGAAAAAGACCAGTGGCTGTATTTTGTGATGCGGTTACAACAATACACTGGCCCTTTGATGGCTAAAGGTGCAGAGGATACGGCTTTGTATGTCTATAGTCGCCTCATTTCTTTGAATGAAGTAGGAGGGAATCCGGGGCACTTTGGCGTGACGATCGATGAATTTCATCAGTTTAATCAAAAGCGCCAGACTAACTGGAATCACACCATGAACGCCACAGCAACCCACGACACAAAGCGGGGGGAGGATGTGAGAGCTAGACTCAATGTATTATCGGAAATCCCTGTGGCTTGGGAGAAACAAGCCAGCACTTGGAGTGCCATTAATCATGCTTATCGGACTAATACGAATGGCTTGGAAATGCCTGCGAAAAATGATGAATACTTCTTTTATCAAACCCTTCTAGGAGCATTTCCCTTTGTAGCTGAAGAGTATCCACAATTTATCGATCGCATCAAGGACTATGTGATCAAAGCCGTACGAGAAGCCAAAGTTCACAGTGCTTGGTTACACACTAATTCTGCCTACGAGGAAGCCTTTACCGAATTTGTAGATAAGGTGCTAGAAATTTCAGATCAGAACCAATTTTTACGGGAATTTCAGCCGTTTCAGCAGTGGGTTTCCCATTATGGCACTTTCAATTCCTTGGCTCAGGTTTTGCTAAAACTAACGGCTCCGGGGGTGCCAGACTTTTATCAGGGAACTGAGCTTTGGGACTTTAGTTTGGTAGATCCTGATAATCGTCGCCCCGTTGATTTTGAGCATCGATCGCACCTCCTGCAATCGCTTAAAACGGCTAGTCAAACTAATGTTCTCAGCTTGGTTCAAGAATTACTTAATACCCGCACCGACGGTCGCATTAAACTATTTTTGATCTACCGAGTGTTGCATTTCAGAAATCAGTATTCCACCTTGTTTGAGCAGGGTAAGTATGTACCGCTAGCAGTAACAGGAAAGTTCCAAGATCATATTGTGTCCTTCGCTCGAATTGAGGGAACTCAAATGGCGATCGTCGTTGTGCCGCGCTTGCTCACAAGCATCGTGCAACCTGAAGAAGACCCTCTGAGTGAAAAGATTTGGGGAGACACCCAAATTGAATTACCCCAGAATGCGCCCCCAGCTTGGCAAGAGGTAATTTGTGCCGAACCTGAAGGGGGAGACTCCCGATTAATTCAAGCCATTGAGGGCAAACTGGCGGTTAGCACTGTACTACAGCATTTTCCCGTGGGGCTATTGATTAGTCGCTCTGCTGATTGATGCTCATTCAAACCTGCAATTGTGCTAAGTGTGCCCAAGAGATCCCTCAGATACATCTAATTCCCCTAGGCGGTGAAGCCCTTGGGTAAGAAGCTTTGAAGCCTAACCAAAGTTATTCACTGGTTACTAAATGCCAAGCACTTGCTAAGAGAACGCCCTCAGCCGGTCTCAAACCTACTTATTTTCTGTCGAGGAAAACCTTGTGACCGATCGATCGTCCTTTGAGCTAAATAGTTTTGAACTGAATAGCTTTCCGTCTTTAGACGCAATCGAGGCGGTTAGAGCCTATATCAAGCAAACGTGGAAAACCTTATCGCGTTTTCCCAAGGATTTGTTGTTGGCTGCCTACGATTCCAAGCTTGATCCTGATCCAGAGGCACCGCGCCTAGTTTACATCTCAGCTAAAGAAGATTTAAGCCAAGTTTTAGCCACCCTGGAAACAGCGATCGGCTCTGAAGCTCTGCAACAACTTAAAATCAGCGTGTTGCCCGCTGACCCGGATCAAATTGAGACCCACGGACTGCTTTATCTCCCCCACCCCTACGTCGTTCCGGGTGGGCGCTTTAATGAAATGTATGGCTGGGATAGTTATTTTATTCAGCTAGGGTTATTGCGGGATCAAGAATTTGCCCTCGCACAGAGCTTAGTAGATCAACTCCTCTATGAGGTGACCCACTATGGTACTGTGCTGAATGCCAATCGCAGTTATCTCCTCAGCCGCTCCCAGCCCCCTGTCTTGAGCTTGATGATTTTAGCCAGCTTTGCCCACAGCCACGATCGGCACTGGCTGGCAGCAGTGCTTCCCATCGCTGAAGCCTACTACTACTACTGGACTGTGCCGCCCCATCTCAATCAAGCAACGGGGCTATCGCGCTTCTGTGCTTTGGGAGAGGGCCCGGCTCCAGAGGTGTTGATTTCTGAGCGAGACGAATGGGGCAATACCCACTACGATCGGGTGCGAGAGTACTACCAAACCCATGCCGTCGATGCCTATGACGTTAGTTTATTTTACGACCAAGAGCAAGACTGCTTAACTGAGTTGTTTTACAAAGGCGATCGTTCCATGCGGGAATCTGGGTTCGACCCCTCGAATCGCTTTGGCCCCTTCAGCGCCGATATTATTCACTACGCACCCGTTTGTCTAAATGTGCTGCTTTATCAAATGGAGCGCGATTTGGGTCAGATGCACGAAATTTTAGGGCAGGACGGCATGGCTCATCACTGGCGCGATCGGGCAGTCACCCGCCACCAATTGATCGACCAGTTTCTCTGGGACGAATCCGCCGGATTGTATTTTGACTACAACTTCCAAACGGAGCAACGCCGTCCCTATGAATTTGCGACGACATTTTATCCTCTGTGGGCAGGGATCGCCTCTGAAACTCAAGCAGCGCGAGTGGTGGAAAACCTCTCCAAGTTTGAGGCTCCAGGTGGCTTGCTCACCAGTACCCACGTCACAGGAAATCAATGGGATGCTCCCTTTGGCTGGGCCCCGCTACACCTGTTTGCCGTGCAAGGATTGCATCGCTATGGCTACAGCGGAGAAGCAGAGCGTCTGGCTAGAAAATTTATTACGTTGATTGTGCAGGAATTCACCAAAACAGGGACATTGGTGGAAAAGTACGATGTCTATTGCTGCTCAGCAGACGTTTCAGCCGAGATCCACTTTGGCTACAGTTCCAACGAAATTGGCTTTGGTTGGACAAATGGAGTGTGTCTGGAGCTTCTGGCTTTCTTGGCAGACTTAGGAACTCAGCAGAATGAGTATGGATAACTTTTTTGCAACTGTCCTTAAGAAATATTTACGCTTTGTAACTATAGGTACAGAGCGATCGGCATTTGATAGGCTACTATAAGAAATATGACGGATTATTAAGGAATCTTAATCATGCAAACACCTTCCACTAACACTCCTCCAATTGCCAACGCTTACAACGGTAAGGATCGCAACGCTTTCTTGTTTGGCTTCACCCCCCAAGCCGAACTCTGGAATGGCCGTCTAGCCATGATCGGTTTTCTCGCTTACTTGCTATGGGATCTGAACGGTTTCAGCGTCCTCAGAGATGTCCTAAACCTGGTGCCTCATGTTTCTCCCTAGTAACTCTGCCGTTCTAGCTGAGTTAATTAGTTGAGTCACGATCGCACCTTTATGTTGCTGATTATCAGGCAACTTTATAACTTCAATTAAATCAACCTTGGATTAATTAAGGGGCACATCTATCATGTGCCCCTTTTTATTGAAATTGAAAATTTTTAGCTTGATGACATGTTGCGACAAAGCACTTTGCTACAAGATAGATACCTCGAACTAAGAGCGGCTGTTGCCGTGCAATCGAGCGCTCCTTACCCTTCCTGATCATTTTTCAGCCAAGTTTCGAGGTCAGCGATCGTTGCAAAGTCAAACAACGCCTCACCCAATTGCTCCAGTTCTTCCAAGGGGAGGGAGGCAATTTGCGATCGTCTTAGGTCAGGCAGTTCCCCGACCCGGTGGGTCAGCAGTCGCAGGATGATCGATCGTTCACCTTCTTGGCGACCTTCTTGGCGACCTTCTTGCAGAATTTCTTGATAAATCACTGACTCCCGCATCATTACTTCTTGGCGACCTTCTTGGCGACCTTCCTCCAGAATTTCCTGATAAATTACGGACTCCCGCATCATGCCCTCCCGAAATAATTGACGAATCAAGCCCTTGTTGAATTTTAACCCAGCCAGAATCTGGGTGTAAGTGGAAATCTCTTGCCGCTGCGCTGGCTCTAGCTGGCTCACCTGCTGAACCACTTGCTGCAAGAGGGCTTGCGGCTGGGATGTGGCAGCGAGGGGGGCGAGGGGGAGCAACGCCGGATCGCTGAGCAGCACGTCTGGGTCTTCTTCCCAAAGCTTCACGACTCGATACTCATGGCGGGTGGTTGCACTGACAAACGCGGTTTCAATCACGGTGCCCTCAGGGGGTGGGAGGAGCAGCACCACGATTTGGATGATGGGTAGGCGATGGAGGCGATACAGCCGTACCCAATAATCCAGCATTCGCAGCGGAAGGGGCGGATCGGAGTCTAGGGTGGTTTGAAATTCCAGGTGTAAGAGGTACCCTTGCAGTTGCAGAAGGATGAGGGAATCAGCGCGAATGGGTTCGATGCTGAGTTCGGTTTTGAGGATTTTTACGGCGGTTTGAGGGGTGCCCAGCAGCCAACTGGCGAAGCGATCGGGGTATTTCTCGGAAAGGAGTTTACAGAGGTTATCGAAGGACATGGCACTTGGGGATTTGCACCAAAAAACTACCATCTGGGGAGACTTTACTTTGCCCATTTTACCCAGATCAACAGTCCTGATAGTTTTTTTAAATCGTCAATGACAGAATGCGAGTTTCAGCCTCTTGCGGGGGTCAACTACTAAGGATGGAATGAGGGTTTCAGCCTCCATCTCAAAAACTGTCCGGAGTATTGCAGATGGGAGTTTATGAATAGGAAGGGCGATCGTCCCCGATCGCCCTTCTATCCCAGATAGATCAATCTATGCCCAAGTGTCACGCCATTTCACAGTTCCTTCGCTAGCCAGCACCCAACGACGGCAACCCAGATTTTCCCGTAGTGGCGATTGACCTTCCCGCCAGATGGCGTACTTGTAGGCAATGAGCCGACCCGCACTTTCCTCAAAGGGAATTTCCGCAAACCAGGTATTAGTGTTGATATATTCCAGCGCGAACGCCTTGCTAATATCCCAATTCCCCAGTTCTGGACAGTCCCCAATGACTACAACCGTTTCCCCAGGCTGAGTGGCTACGCCGTTCACCTGCACTCGCACCAAGGTTTTCCCCTTGGCACGTTCTCCTACGTGGCTGAGGACGATCGCCTGCCGGGAACCCAATTCTAGATGCTGGATTTTGCCGTCCTTGACCTCGTATTTATTGCGTGTCAAGACACAGGTATGTTCACCATCGGGGAAGTCAGTTTCAACCGTTTCGATCGTGGTGTCAGCACCCCGATTGAGGGCAACGAAACAGCGAGAATCGCGGTAGCGGCGGACATAGCAGTAGACATCGGGAGTGAGGTATTTTTGCCATTGACTCCCTAGGGAGACGGCGGGATTAAATCGACGGACTCCTGATAGGAGGCGAATTTCCCGATAGAGTGGTGATTCTGTGTCCCAATTTTCCATTAAGGGACGATTATAGGGGTCATTGCCGCCATTGGTGTCGTTGTGGAGGTATTGCTCTGTTCCGTAGTAAATACAAGGAATGCCTCGTGTCATCATGATCAGGGCGATCGCCACTCGCAGCATCTCCGGGTCAGGATTGAGGGACTGGAACCGGGGCATATCATGGTTATCGATGAACGTAATCAGTTCCGTGGCTCCCCGGTAGTGGTGATCCAAATCAAGCACATCTTGAACCAGGTAAAAACCGCCTTCGGCTCCCTGCCCTAGGGCTGCCCGAATTGCTACACACAGCCCAAAGTCCAACATGGTCATGCCAGAGTGGTTAGCAAAGTCCACCGATCGCTGATCTGTGGGATGGCTATAAATCCACTCTCCAAAAATAAATACATCTGGCTTGTAGGTGAGAATGTCGGCGTTAAATTCTTGCCAGAACCAAATAGGCATGTGCTTCACAGTATCAACGCGCAAGGCATCTATCCCCCGATCGAGCCACTGTTTGATCGCCGACTTAATGTAGTCCCGGTAGCTCGTGTTGTTTTCGTTGAAGGTTGCCAGTCCTGATAGTTCACAGTTCTGCACCTGCCAATCATCTTCCCAATTACTCACCTCGCCATAATGGTGATACCAGTTATTTTTGTCGTCGTTAAAGTCAGCAATTTTTACACCATCATCGTAAAGCTCCCCTTTTTTGCCGCTGAAGTCGGGGCTGCTGTGGTTGCACACAATGTCGAGGACGAGTTTCATTTTGCGATCGTGCATCGCTTTCACGAGGCTATCGAACACGGTATTTCGGGCTTCATTGCTTTTGTTGAGGGAGGGTTCTTCATTGGGGCCAATGAAGCGCGGATTGATGCGCTTGAAATCCTTTGTCCAGTAGCCATGAATTGCGGCTTGCTCCACAAACAAGGCTTCAACTTGCTCAAACAAAGGCGTGAGCCAAAGGGCAGTCACTCCCAGGTTTTTCAAATAATCTAGCTTTTCGATAATGCCCTGGATGTCACCGCCCCAGTATTTGCCCCAATCCTGGTGGGAGGGGTCATAAAGCTCTGGATTTGGCCCCTCGCTGTTGTCGGGGTCGCCATCGTAGAAGCGATCGACCACAATAAAGTAAATGGTCTCCTGCCGGAATTCGATGTCTCGTGTGTAGAGAAACTCCAGGTCAATTTCGTGGTCTGCTTTAGGCTCAGTTACTAAAGCTTCAACCTTCGCGGGAGCTTCCAACGATTCGTACTGAGCAGAAGATTGAGTCGGGGTAGTCCGAGCCATAGGATGTGCTGTAGGTATAGAGAGTAAAGAAAGAGAATTAACTTAAAGATAATTCTTCAAGTATGGTAATTCAGCACCCCGATCGGGAGACACCCTCCGATAGATAGACTTTCAGCATGAGTTTACCTAATGGAGGTATTAGGTGGCTCATATTTATCAAACTTACTCTCTTACGGCTATAAGTATTGATGTGAGATTAGAGAGCTAATTATTAAGAAGTCCTTATTTAAATAACGTTTAGCGCAACTCGCACCAGGCTGCTTTAGCTGTATTTGAAATCGTGTCGTTGTAGTATCCCTGCATTAAGGGTTGGAACTCAGATTCATGCTTTTTTCTCAGCACAGCATGAAGTAAGGCATTATTACCCAGTTGAGCCGATTTCGCCATAGCTATAATGTCATCTCTTGAGTGTAGATTGACTAATTTCAAAGGTTGAAGTTCGGTGTAAATAAAATAGAGTAAATCGTATTCTGTGTGAGCAGCTAAATCCCAAATAAAGGTTGGTTGGAAGTTGTAGAACCCATGATCAATCCATCCTGTAAAGGGCAAACCATGAATCATTAGCCCCCCGGGAGCAGTAAGTTCATGAACAGTTGCGAAGAACTGTCCGATGTTGAAAATGTGTTCCGCAGTGCCAAGGTTGATGGTGATATCAAACTGCTGTTCCATGAAAACTGGATAGTTCAGATCAAATTGATGAGCATTTATACCGTGTAAGTCGATCGCTGTAATAGACTCATAATCAAGAAAAACTCGCCAGAAAATTTTAGCAATTTCAAACAAGTGGCTAGAACCTTGATTTTCCAGAATTGCAGTGAGTTTTGCAGTCAGTTCTGCTGTATCTTCTCTTCCAGAGGTTTGAATGTCTGCATAAAGTTTGTCGATCGGCACATCGTTGTACCAATTACTCTCGCCAAACTCCAGCACATGAGGTTTAGCTGGTAGTAACCCAGAATCCCTAAGCTGAGTTAGTAAGGCATACTCTATTTCTGTAATCGCCATATCTTTAGCAGCTTTATTACGCAACTCGAAATCGGGCGTTTGTCCTTAAGGCATTGGGTTCCAAGTCTTGCAACCAGCGGATGAAGGCATAGGTGATGGGTGTGGGATAGTTCTGGCTCACTAACAACGCGGTGTAGCGGGCGTGTTGTTTCACCACCACTGCCGTGTAGCCCACACCATGAATTACAGCATGTTGGAAGCCTTCTAATTGTAGGGATGACATGAGGAGCGATCGTAGCCCCAGCGCCTGAAAAATCGTTTGCACCCAACCAATACTATCGTTCTCACCGGTAGTAAAATATTCTTTGGGCAATCCATTTAAATCAAAAATAGCAGCTCCAATGACGTAATCTGTGTAAGAGACTCCTTCTCCTAAATCAGCGCCTGAGCCTGAAGCATTGAGAGCAAAACTATCCTGAACAGACATAAGCGGTTTGTGCAAGCAGAGCAAAGTGTACGATCGTAGCCTAGGCAGTGGGAAAGCAAGAAGCAATTTATCTCTATGCTATCCACTATTTGCTAATTCACTCTAATGTGAAAGGGTTAGAGTTAACTGATGCACCGCTGTACTAGCATAAGAATCAAGAAACAGTTGTACAACCGTACAAGTACAGGTAAGGTGCAACTCTCTAGAAACATCCCCTAAGGCAGTCCCCATTCCAACCCTTTTTCCCTTGAGATAAGATTAGGACTTAGGACAAATTAATTGCACATTGCTTAAGTGCTACAGCTTAAGTGCTAAAAAAGTGTTCGTAAACATAAATTGCGCCCCGAACCGCCCCCCAACCCCCCAATTCTGGGGGACTTCCGAGCCATTTTTGTTCTAAATCCTCCAATTCTGGAGGATTTAGAGGGCAAGTGTAAAACCACACGCTAATTTATAAACATTTTCGTAACTACTCAGCCTACCCTCACCCTAAATCCCTCTCCCTAGGGAGAGGGACTTCAATCCGGCTCCCCTTCTCCCCAGGGAGAAGGGGCTGGGGGATGAGGGCGGCTCGACATTGAGTTAGCAGCCTGAGTAGTTACACATTTTCTAAAGCTCAAGTGCTAAATATTCTGTACTGCTGTGCAGTAAGCTACACAATTAAGCTGCACAATATTTTGTACCGTCGTTATCATCGGTTCCTATGACTCACTCCACCGATATTGCGACCCTGGCACGCTGGATGGCAGCAGACTTCAGCAACCAGGCGCAAGCCTTTGAAAATCCTCCCTTCTTTGCCCATATTCGTGTGTGTATGCGGCCACTGCCCCTGGACTTGCTGTCGGGGGTGAGCTTGCTGGTCGAGCAAGCCTATGACTACGCCCTGAATGACCCCTATCGGTTGCGCGTGTTAAAGTTGCTCGAAGCAGAGGCACACATTGAGATTGAAAATTATTTGGTGCATCCAGAAGCCCAATTTTATGGGGCAGCCCGCGATCGGCCCCGCCTGGCATCCCTAAAATTGGAACAGCTAGAGAAGCTGCCTGATTGCAACATGATTGTGGAGTGGACGGGACATAGTTTCAGGGGGCATGTTGAGCCAGGTAAAGCCTGTATGGTAGTCCGTAAGGGGCAAACAACCTACCTGGATAGTGAATTTGAGATTGATGATCAGACCTTCATCAGTCACGATCGGGGGCGCGATCCAGAAACTGATGAGCATGTCTGGGGGGCACTCGCTGGCCCATTTCACTTTGTTCGCCGAGCTAGCTTTGCTGATGAAGTAATGCTCTAGCACTTCTCAAGCTTTGTAGAAATAATTCCAGCAGGCAAGGGGGTTAAAGCCCTTTGTTCAAGAGACTTAGCAGCATTGATCGTTTGACATTGACTATGCATCTTATTCTTGATTCTTACGATATGCCCCTGGTTTGGTCGGGTATATCTCACTTTTGCAGATCTCCGAGCCGCCCTCATCCCCAACCCTTCTCCCTAGGGAGAAGGGAGTCGGAATTCAAAATCCCTCTCCCTAGGGAGAGGGATTTAGGCTTCGACGTGAGCGTTCAGCCGAACGGTGAGGGTGGATCGGGCGGTTACAAAACTGGGATGCACCCGGTTTGGTCTCTCTTTAAATGAACGATTCCCTTCAGCAACTGCTGAGGGTGATCGTTCATTGTGTCCCCAAACCTGATAAATTTACCCATTAGCAAGCAGGATAGAGCAAATGAAGAAAGTTCTGGTGATTGGCGGCGATGGCTATTGTGGTTGGGCGACAGCGCTCTACCTCTCGAAGCAAGGTTATGAGGTAGGAATTTTGGATAGCCTGGTGCGCCGACACTGGGACGCAGAGCTTTGCATTGAAACCCTGACTCCGATCGCGCCCATTCAACATCGGCTCCAGCGGTGGCACGATCTGACGGGCAAATCCATTGAGTTATTTGTTGGCGACATCACCAACTACGAATTCCTCGATAAGGCGCTCCATCGGTTTGAACCTGAAGCGATCGTCCATTTTGGTGAGCAGCGATCGGCTCCATTTTCGATGATCGATCGGGAACATGCGGTGCTAACCCAGGTGAACAATGTTGTCGGGACACTGAATTTGCTCTACGCCATGCGCGAAAGCTTCCCCGATTGTCATTTGGTCAAGCTGGGGACGATGGGCGAGTATGGCACCCCCAATATTGACATTGAAGAAGGCTATATCACGATCGAACACAATGGCCGCAAAGATACGCTGCCCTACCCCAAGCAGCCAGGGTCGATGTACCACCTGTCAAAAGTTCATGACAGTCACAACATTCACTTTGCCTGTCGCATTTGGGGATTGCGCGCCACAGATTTGAACCAGGGCGTGGTCTACGGCGTATTGACAGATGAGACCGGGCTGGATGAACTGTTGATCAACCGCTTGGACTACGACGGCGTGTTTGGCACGGCTCTGAATAGGTTCTGCATTCAAGCCGCCGTGGGGCATCCGCTGACGGTGTATGGCAAGGGCGGTCAGACCCGTGGCTTCCTGGATATCCGGGATACGGTACGGTGTGTGGAGTTGGCCATTGCGACACCGGCGGAACGGGGAGAGTTTCGAGTGTTCAATCAGTTCACGGAATTGTTCAGTGTGAACGATTTAGCAACTCTGGTGGAAAAAGCTGGGCTGTCTCTGGGGCTAAGCGTTGAGGTGAAGCATCTGGAAAATCCGAGGGTGGAGAAGGAGGATCATTACTTCAACGCCAAAAACACCAACCTGCTGAATCTGGGCTTGCAACCGCACTTCCTGTCTGACTCCTTGTTGGATTCCTTGCTGAATGTGGCGATCAAGTACAAGCAACGGGTGGATCAGTCGCAGATTTTGCCCAAGGTGTTGTGGAATGGTAGTCGTAAATGAGGGCGTGGGTTTCCCTAGTCTGTGTACCTTACCCCGCCGATCGTTCTGACACTTTTTGCCTGACACTTTTTGATCTATGCGAATTGCTCTCTTCACTGAAACATTTCTGCCCAAAGTCGATGGCATTGTCACTCGCCTGCGCCATACCGTAGAGCAATTGCAACGCTTGGGGGATCAAGTTCTCGTGTTTTCTCCAGAGGGAGGGCTAACCGAGTACAAGGGGGCCAAGATTCATGGTGTGACGGGATTTCCGCTGCCCCTGTACCCAGAACTGAAACTGGCCCTCCCTCGCCCAGCGATCGGCGAAGCCCTGGAGGAGTTTTGCCCTGACCTGATCCATGTCGTGAACCCGGCGGTGCTGGGGCTGGCGGGATTGTACTATGGCAAGTCCCTCAAGGTTCCCCTAGTCGCCTCTTACCACACTCACCTGCCCCAGTACCTCCAACACTACGGCTTGGGGATGCTGGAAGGAGTGCTGTGGGAATTGCTCAAGGCCATGCACAACCAGGCGGAGTTAAATCTTTGCACCTCGACGGCCATGGTGGAGGTGCTGACGGCCCACGGCATTGAGCGGGTGAGTCTGTGGCAGCGGGGCGTGGATACTGAGAGCTTTCAACCCCAGTTCGCTACGCCTGAGATGCGGTTGCACCTCAGCCAGGGGCATCCTGACAGCCCGCTTTTGCTCTATGTCGGACGGCTTTCGGCAGAAAAGGAAATCGATCGCATCAAACCAATTTTGGAGGCAATTCCAGGGGCGCGGCTGGCTCTGGTAGGCGATGGCCCCTACCGCCCAGAGTTGGAGAAACATTTTGCCGAGACGCTGACCCATTTTGTCGGCTACCTCGGAGGGCGGGAACTAGCCGCCGCGTTTGCGTCAGCAGATGCGTTTATTTTTCCATCGCGGACTGAAACATTGGGATTGGTGCTGCTGGAGGCGATGGCGGCGGGGTGTCCGGTGGTGGCGGCGCGCGCTGGCGGCATCCCGGACATTGTGACGGATGGGGTGAATGGCTATCTGTTTGACCCGACGGATGAGTTGGGGGCGATCGTGGCGACTCAACGGTTGCTCGATCGGGCTGAGGAACGGGAAACCCTACGCGACAATGCCCGCCAAGAAGCAGAACGCTGGGGCTGGCCCGCTGCCACACGCCAGTTACAACGGTATTACCGATCGGTTGTTGCGGCTCAGTCCTTTGCGTCGGCTGCCTAGTGTTCTGTCAAGAAAATTTTGAGGGGTCGAAGACCCTCAAAATTTAACTCCCACTAACCTCCCGGCTTTCAGCTACCCGTCAATTAATGACTGACAGACTACTAGGAGATTTCCAGAAAAGTTTATACCAGGCACCGGAAGGGCGTTCGCGTAGCGTGTGCTTTGCACTTAGCCTCCGGGCAATGACCTTCTGGTCGATTCAAGGGCTTATCTGTCAGAGGCTTCGCCCCTACAAGGGTAAAATCTTTCTCAGAAATCGGGAGCATCTCACTTTTGCAACCCTCACCCTAAATCCCTCTCCCAGGTAGGGAGAGGGACTTGGATCTTGCTCCCCTTCTCCCCTTTTGGGAGAAGGGGCTGGGGGATGAGGGGGTTTTGGCGTATCCTCCACAAAACTGAGATGCTCCCCAGAAATCTCCCTAGGGCCAAGGCTATTTCCAGAAAAGGTCGTGACAGTGAATAATAACAGACATCAGCCTTTGGTGGCCCAGTCCTTTGCCCATTGGAGAATTTCGTGAACGTGGGCAGAGGTAGCGGCTTCGCAGTAGAGCCGCAGCACGGGTTCTGTGCCGCTGAAGCGAATCATGAGCCAACTGCCATCGTCTAAGCGGAATTTGTAGCCATCGATCGTCAAGCAATCTACCACAGCCCGCCCAGCCACATTGGTTAAGGGGTGGGATTGCAGGAGTTCTAGCAGACGAGCGCGGGCTTCCATGCCAGACAGGGGCAGGTCGATGCGATCGTACTCTGAGAAAAAGTGGGTTTCGGCTTGTAACTGGCGGTAGGAATCGCCCAAATCTTGCCCTGACTGGACGATCGCCTCTAACAAGTACAGCGCCGAGAGCAGAGCATCCCGTTCGGGGATGTGGTGACCGTAGCCGATGCCGCCCGACTCCTCGCCCCCCAGCAATACTTGGGCTTCCCCCATGCGATCGGCAATGTATTTATAGCCAACAGGGGTTTCAAACACAGGCAAGCCGTACAACGCCGCCACCTTGGGCATGAGGTCAGAGCCGCTGATGGTTTTGACAACTTCTCCTCGGAAGCCGCGACGGGTGGCGAGATGCTGAATCAAAATGGGGATCAGAATTTGGGAACTCAGGAAGTTGCCCTGTCCATCCACGGCAGCAATTCGATCGCAATCGCCATCAAACACCAAGCCCACCGCTAAGCCAGAGTCCGATCGCCGATGGGTTCGCATCACCCGAAACAGTTGGGACAGATAGCGCGGCAGTGGCTCCGGTGCGCCCCCGCCAAACAGGGGATCACGCTGGCTATTGAGTTCATGGATTGGCAACTCCAACAGGCGTTCCAGTCCTCCGGCGGCGGCTCCGTGCATCACATCCGCAAACACGGTTAATTTGCCCTGGTCGATCGCGGTTTGAATCAACCCAATATCCACTTTCTGCCGCAGGGCTGCACAATATCCACTGTCCCAAGGATGAAGAGAGGCGATCGTCCCCTGTCCCTGCGGCTCCAATTTCTCCGCCAACCGCGCCTCAACCTGTTGGGTTACGTCTTGTGGCACCGATCCCCCAAAGGCTCCCTTGATTTTGAGTCCAGAATAACCGCCTGGATTGTGGCTAGCGGTAATTACCAATGCCCCCAGTGCTTGTTGCTCCTTGGCAATCCAGCTAAAAACTGGGGTGGGGGCGTAGGTATCGGTTAGTTGCACCTCAAACCCGGCAGCTTGGACAGCGGTGGCCGTTGCCTGGGCAAATTCTTCAGCCAAGAAGCGCCGATCGTAGCCCACGATGACTGTGCGACTGCCGGTGGAGCCGTAGACCTCCGCTAGAACCTGGGCGGCGATCGGCGCAACAAGAGCTAAGCGCTCAAAGGTGAAATCCAGGGCAATTAACCCTCGCCAGCCATCTGTACCAAACTTGATGGGACTGACGGAAGCGGTAGTCGCGGAAGAAGAAGCCATAACAATGCTGCTTTATAGAGAGGACATCAGTGGGATGACATCAATTCTAGGCTCTGTTGGCTCGATCGCCCCTCGATTCCCCCTTACTCCTAATAGAGTGACGAAGTGAGCAAAGCCAACCAGAGAAGCTTGGCAGAAGTTTCTGACCAGTTAGGGGGATTGCTTTGAGTTTTGAGTTTTGAGTTTTGAGTGCTAATCAGTTATTTCTACCAGTCTGCATTAGTACACTCTGTTGCCAGATTTTAATTGTGCCATCGCGGCTCCCGCTGACGAGGGTGGGAGAGGGGAGGCTGGAGGCGATCGTACTGGCAGCGATCGTACTGGCAGCGATCGTATTCACGGCGACTGTGTGGTCTGAGAGCGTGGTGAGCAGCTTGCCAGAGGGGAGATCCCAGAGCTTGATCGTGGTGTCGCGGCTCCCGGTGAATAGGGTTTGACTGTCAGCACTGATGGCTAATGTGCTGACGGGGAGCGCATGGTGAGTCAGGGTGCAGGACAATCTCCCCGTATTGAGATTGCGGACTTTGACTGTTCTGTCCCAACTGCTACTGACGACAAATTGGCGATCGGGGCTGATGTCCACCGCGTAAACCGCTCCCCCATGCCCAGTCAGGGTGCGGAGGAGTTCCCTGGTGCCCAAATGCCAAATCTTCACCGTACTGTCAGCGCTGCCACTGGCTAGAATTTTTCCATCCTGGCTTAGGGCTAGAGTATTCACTTGGTCAGTGTGTCCGGTAAAGGAATGGCGTTGACCTGTATGCAGATTCCACAGCGTGATCTCAGAACTGCGGTTGCTACTGATGAGGGTTTGTCCATCGGGGGTGATGACCAGAGCGGTGATCGGTTTGGCGAGGTTGGGTAGCTCTGTCAAGGTTTGTTGTAGTTCCCCAGTTGCGAGGTTCCATTGCTTAATCGTTGTGTCCCAACTGCCACTGATCAAGAGATTGCCGTCGGCACCGATCGCCACCGCAGTCACACTCCCCGTATGTCCACTAAGGGTTTGGTATAAGTTGCCAGTTTCTGCGTCCCACAGACGAATCAGGCGATCGTCGCTACCACTGACCACAATTTGACCATCGGGGCTGAGGGCAACGGCATTCACTTCAACAATCCGATCGGGGTCGCTGGTCAGGGTATACAGGCACGTCCAAACAGGGCAAGCAACCTGGGGTTTTGTTTGGGGCAAATCTGGCAAGGACACAAACGGATTGACGACTGCATTAGGGTTGAGGTCTTGCAAAACCTGTTCAGCCGACTGATAGCGCAGATTCACCGCACCTTCGAGCATTTTGTCCAAAATCTTGGACAGGGCATCCGTCACGGGCAGACTCACCGATCGCCACATCCAGGTTCCTTCGTGGGAATTGAATAGATCATTCGGAGAGAGATTAGTTAACAAATACACGCAGGTTGCCGCCAAGCTGTAGAGGTCGCTAGCAAAGGTTGCCTTGCCCCGCAGTTGCTCTGGAGCCGTGTAATCGGCGCTCCCCAACACTGTGCCCGTTTTCGCCAGTACACTCCCCGTTGCCCGTTTTGCAGTGTCGAATCCCACGAGAACAAGGCGATCGGTTCGTTGCCGACGAATGAGGTTGGTGGGCTTGATGTCTCGGTGAATCACCTGGCGATCGTGAATATACTTCAGCAGCGGCAGTAAGTCGTTGAGTAACTCCCGAATTTGTGGCTCTTCAAACACACCATCTTGGGTCAGTTGTGCAGCTAAATCCTGCCCCGGTATAAACTCTTGCACCCAATAGCCATAGGCATTGCGCTCAAAGTAAGCCAATAACTGGGGAATTTTAGGGTGCTGTCCCAGGTCTAACTGGGTGCTGTCTCGGTTGGATAATGCTTGGAATCGCTTGATGACGCAACGCAGGCGGGGCACAGATTGCTCATCCACGGCTAGAAAGGTGCTACCCGCCCCGGCATGAATGGGTTCCAAGGCCCGGTATCGATCGTCCAGTTTCAATCGCTGCCCACAGGTCTCACAAAAATTTGCATCCCCAGAGTTTTCTGGTTTGCGACAGGCAGGGTTCAAACAATAGCAACTCATAACAGCTTAAATAACCGGACAGCAATAACCTCTCAAGTTAACAGTAAAGTTGTTCAGCGACAGATAATCTCAAACTCTCACGATCGCCTTCACTCGGGGCCCGCACTGACGCAGTGTTAGCAGACTAGTGTTCTGTCAAGAAAATTTTGAGGGGTCGAAGACTCTCAAAATTTAACTCCAACTAACCTCCCAGCTTTTAGCTACCCGTCAATTAATGATTGACACACTACTAGCAGTTACAGATAGTTCTACACAATTGCATCAACTTATTAATCAGCGGCAGAAAACCATCAAAATCGTTATTAATTAAATTAATCCAATTTGCTTTCTGATCCGGCATGATGTGGTCAAACGGAATCTCTTCAAACCGCGATCGTTCAAACCCAGCAAGCTTTTCTTCCTTCGTCTGCTCATTCTGCAATGTAAAGTAAAAGATTTCTGTTTTCACCTCAAGAAGCCTTCAATTCAGGTTGGCAGGAGAAAACATCTACAGAAATTGACTTAACAGGTTTTATGTCTCCGTGCAACATAACCCGAATTCGTTCGGTGGTTTCTCGGCTGAAGATTTCTTCGCCACACCGAGAACAAACAGTGGCGGGAATATGCTCAACTAAATGGAACTTCCCATCAATTTGAAAAATCTCGTTCACGAGTTCTAGACGGGATTCCTCTGAGCTACAAACATGACATTTAAACATCATTCGCACTATCCCACACTACTGTTCCACATACCTTAAAATTGGAGAGTAAATTACCTGGTTGTATTCCAGATTCGTTGTTTTGGTTTAGATAGCTAAGCCAAATTCAAACCGATTAATAAACAGCTCAATGACCACATCATGCATCAGAATAGACTCAGAAAAGCAAATCGTTTTACGAGCTAAACGTTTAATGCGAGTGCGTAGGGTTAGATGCTTTCGTTTAATCTTCTGGGTATTTCGTTTGCCAACAGTATGAAGACTGGGATGGAGATGCCGTTCATAGGCTTCCCAACCTAAGTCTGCGGCACGCTACGCGAACGGTATAGAATTGCATGATACCAAAAGGTTCTAATAAGCCTTTGAGTTGAAGGAATGCTTCATCTTGATGAGATGCCAAGACGTAAGCCAGTACAACACCACTGTGATGGTCAATGGCATGTCATAACCAACGTTGTTGGACTTTGGACTGGACGAAACTCCACATCTCATCTGCTTATGCTTCTACATTGTGCCACTGGCAAAGCTGCACAATCGTTTGAGTAGGCTCCAGTTCAGCCAATTTAGTTTCATTAACCGCTTGGAGAGAGCGACTTTTTTTCAACTCTTCAATCACCGTAGTTGGACTGATATGCAAGACACGGGCAGTATCTCGAATTCCATTTCCGTTCATTGCCATATCACTAATTTGTTGTTTGACTTGAGGCAAGGAACCAGCCTAGGTGTATTGCAAAATAAATGTGCGTCGAGTGCACTGCGTATCTTGACAGAAGTAGTGTTGCTTGCTATGCGGGGTTATACCATGTTTAATCACTTTAATCCCTTCACACTCGGGACAGTGAATCGGTTCTAAAATCATCCTTGAGTTTCCCAATTGCTGCCCCCTCCACAGCACTATATCTGAAGACAAAACAACAACTCTGGAACATTACCAGCCCACCATTGTTTCTTCCAACTAGAGGGACGATCGTCTATTTGCCAGAGATAATTGCTGGAGCGACCTAATTATCTCTTGCGACCTAATTGCTCCTGCTCCTCAAAAGGATGACTTTGCCCAGACGATCGCCCATTTCCTAATTCTATTTCTTAGATGATTATTTCTTTATAAAATATCACCTGAGTCTGTCTGCTAGAATGTTTTCCGTTGTTCTGACTGGTACCGTCTTTGAGTCAAGCGCTAGACCTGCCCAAAGTAGACGATTTTTTACAAGAACTGGCCACGATTCAGCAAACTGGCTCCAAGCGGATTGCTCTCCTGGGATCGCGCCACGTTCCGATTACCCATCAATATCTGATCGAAATGATGAGCTACGCACTGGTGCTGGCGAATAATCGCCTGATCACCTCCGGTGCGGCCGGCACTAACTCTGCTGCGATTAAAGGGGCAATGCGAGCAGACCCCAATCTGCTGACCGTGATCTTGCCTCAAAGCTTGGAGCGTCAGCCCCGAGAATCGCGGGAACAACTGGAGCAGGTGATGCATCTGGTGGAAAGCCCTGAGAATGACCATCTCGCCCTTTCGGAGGCCAGCGCCTTGTGCAACCAGGAGATTATCTCGCGCTGCCAACAGCTCATTTGCTTTGCCTTTCATGACAGCATTACATTGCTAAAAACGTGTCAGGACGCTGAGGATCAGCGCAAGCTAGTCACTCTGTTCTATTTTGATTAAGCGTTCGCTCAAATAGTCTTGGAAACTCTCTATGCCCTTTTCCCAACTGCCAGTTTCCACACTTTTACTCTGTAGTATTGCGGCCGCAGCAGTGCTGATTTACGTGCCCTTTTTGGTGGTGGGCTATGCTCGACTCAAGGTGGGCTACGATATGGCGGCTCCCCGCGCTGCCTTCGACAAGCTCCCCGCCTACGGGCAACGGGCGACTTGGGCCCATCAAAATGCCTTTGAAGCCTTCATGCTGTACGCAGCAGCGGCTCTGATGGCTTACGTGACTCGCCAAGATACCCCCACTGTGGCGATCGTCACTCTCATTTTTCCCATCGCCCGCTTGTTCTACGCCCTGTTTTACATCTTTAATGTGCCGATCGCCCGCTCCCTGGCTTATGTGGTTGGCTCTTTTTGCATTGGCACCCTTATGTGGGTCAGCGTTAGCTCAGCTTTGCCCCATTGAGCCACTATGCTCCTATTGGGTGATTCATTAGTGTTCTGCCAAGAAAATTTTGAGGGGTCGAAGACCCTCAAAATTTAACTCCAACTAACCTCCCAGCTTTCAGCTGCCCGTCAATTAATGATTGACACACTACTAGGGTAGTTTCTTAGTTTGGCGACTCCTCGCCCCGGTTGGTATAGTTTGAAAATGCCCCCTACTGTTTTCTCCTATGGCTTCAACTTATTCTTTTGATGTGGTTAGCGAATTCGATCGCCAAGAATTGGTGAATGCGATCGATCAAACTGATCGGGAAATCAAAAGCCGCTTTGACTTGAAGGATACGAAGACGACGATCGAATTGGGTGAAGAGGCGATCGTCATCAACACAGACAGCGAATTTACCCTTGATTCAGTTCACACGCTGATGCAAACCAAAGCAGCAAAGCGTAACTTGTCATTGAAGATCTTTGATTACGGCAAGATTGAATCCGCTGGCGGTAGTCGGATTCGGCAAGAGATTAAGTTGAGAAAAGGTATTAGCCAAGAGATTGCCAAACAAATTTCCAAGCTAATTCGGGATGAATTCGCCAAGATTCAAGCCTCAATTCAAGGTGATACCGTCCGCATCATCGCCAAATCTAAAGATGATTTACAACTGGTGATTCAACGGTTGAAACAAGAAGATCTACCCGTTGCGCTGCAATTCACAAACTATCGTTAGACCCATGCAAATCCAGTTTCGGGAATTCGACCCCTTTGATGTTTGGATATGGGTGGAATTCAGTATGTTCCCCTCTGAGAAAGAGAAACAATACATCGAGGAGGTTTTCAACTCTTGGTTTTTGATCGGTAAATTAGGGGGCTTTAATGCCGAGAATTTGCAGATTCAAGACACGGGTGTAGACATTAGTTACATGGAGTACGACGAGACGATCGCCGACGATGCTTTCATGTCGCTCATGCACAACAAGGGTGAGTTTGAGTATGAAGATAACTGGGGGCGGTGTTGGTTTGATTTAGGCACCAGCGATGCCCTAGCCCTAGACATTTTGATTAATTCTTTGAAGCAATTTAGCAAGGATTATGTCACGATCGAAGGGCTAATTGTGGGCGGTGAAAATGAAAATTGGCGGGTCACAAATCGACCCGATCGCGCTAATTTTGATGATGATAGTTAGGCAATAGTTCGGACATTTTTGTAATAGCTAGCCCTTATCCCCCAACCCCTTCTCCCAAAGCGGGAGAAGGGGAGCCGGATTGAAGTCCCTCTCCCAAGAGGCTTGTCATTACCAACATTTTTGAGAAATCGAAGATTTCTCAAAAATGTGAATTCTAAACCTCTTAGAAGTCCCAAATTGTCGCCCGAACTGCCCCCCAATTCTGGGGGGTTCTGAGATCGAAGTCCCCCAGAATTGGGGCCTTAAAGCCTTTCAGGCATCTATGAAAAGGGGGCAAGTGCAAGATCTAAAGCATTTGTCAGACACTCTCCAAGCTTTTTAATAGATGTTGGTAATGACAAGCCCAAGAGGGGAGAGGGATTTAAGCTTGGACGTGAGCGCTCAGCCGAACGGTGAGGGTCTATACGGGCTGTAAAACAGGGTTTCCAGCACCTCCACAAAAACTGTCCGAAGTATTGAATTAGGCAGTTCCAAAATCATTGAACTGATTTCTGCGATCGGGCTTTATAGAATGTTTCCAAACTAGTTCGATCGCCCACAAAACGCCAATGCCAGGGTTCGTAATTCACCCCTTGGGGATTGTTCTTGAAGAACGATAATTCAAAACTATGTTGCGCTGCATGGGACTCTAACCACTTAAAGGCCGCTGTTTTCTCAAAATTAGGATTAAGGTCAGTGGCAGGGACATCGCCATCCCCAATATCCACAGCATAGCCAGTGTGATGCTCACTGTAGCCAGGAGGAGCGCTGACCTCTGCCCGTTTCGTCGCCACCTGCCCCCGTTGTTCCTTGACATCAAAAAACAAGCCTTGCTGCTGATCGATCGACCGAAATCCAGAAATGGGCACCAAAATCACCCCGTCTGCGGCCGCAGCATTGACCATATCCCGAAATTTCTTAGCGGCGGCGGCTCTCAATTGAATACTGCCATCCGCCACGATCGGTTCCAGTTCTGCTTCAGGGGACTCCTTGTAGGGATAGTGCCCTAAGAGAGTATCGGTTGGGGCAGAATTTGGGAGGGGCGAGCCAGATGGATTAGCGACGATCGTAGGCTGAACTGACCTTGGCTCAGAGGTTTGTTGCGCTCGTAGGGCTAAGCCAAGGGTGATTGCTAGCCCGGCTGCCCCCAGTCCAATGCCACTCCAAATCAACCAGCGTCCTTGCAATGGAGTTTGAGGAGACGGATCGGACGCTTCCCGAACTGCTTCAGGAATATCATCGATCGGCTCGGAAGGCTTTCTGGGTTTTCCAGGCAATTCAGCATTATTCAAGGCTTGGTTCCCACAGGTACTCAGACCTCCAAATTTTAAACTGGAGCGTAACCTTTAGGGAAAGGGAAACGATTCAACATTTTCCAGGGAGTCCCAACCGTTCTTCAGCCAACCCACTTCACCTCATCATCTAGAGTAGTGGGGAGAATAGCTGACTCAGCGATCGGGCGACAACGGCGTAGCACAGCATTCTGCAAATCTGAAGCCGCATTCTTCCCAGGGTTTGGCTTATGCAAAGGCAATGCATTGGCAGCAGGGGCTGCATCATCCTGAAACTGAGCTACCTGAGCCACCTGAGCCATGAAGCGATCGATCATTTCCTGCTCAACCCAGCCCCTAGCTGCCAAAATCTCTCCAAACCGCATTCCTGTACGCTGCTGGTCGTATAACACAACCTCAACTTGGGCGGGGGCAATCAAGCCAGCCTCAACCAAATGCGTACCAATATACTTTTTGCCCAGTTTTTGGGTGGAATGCCTAGTGGGAATGCTGCGGAGGGCTGCACCTGGATGACGATCGCTCATATCTAAAAACCCTGCTATCGACTACAAATAATTTGATTGCTAAATCTATAACTGCTAGAAAATAGAAACTAGCTTGTTTTTTAGGTTGTCTAGTGTTTGCACTGAGTAAGATCTGGCATAGTCCAACCTGTCCCGTGAGATGTGGCACTTGAACTTTCAGTAAGTGAGCTTTCTAGCACTTAGATTTCATCAAATATACTAGCTAATTCACCAGATCTTTATAAACTTGACAGATACATATGAGAAACTACTTAGACATAAGACAACTGAGTATTTTCTAAAGTTCCCTGATCCGTAACAATACGACCTCTAACTTCAGATACAATTCACATTCCCTTGTTTCTCTGACTAAGAGATGATTTCAAGCCTAGTGCAGGCTGGTAACAGCAAGTGAGCAGCACTCAAAACTCAAAACTATCCCCCTAACGGGTCAGGAACGTCTGCCACGCTGCACTCGTCCCTTGAAGCAGTGTGAGAATCTGATAGGAATCTGAAAGGAATCTGACTGATCCCAAAGCCCCACAGGTTGAACAGTGTCCAGGATCGCCCAGAAGCAACAAAGTAGTTTCGTATGCAAAAACAAAATTTTGCACTGTTGATTTTGATTCGATTCAGTCTCAAGAGAGACAAACTGGCTTGAAATTAGGAGATTTTTGAGAAAGATGTTACCCCTGTAGGGGCAAAGCATCCGGCAAATAAGCCCTTGAATCGACAGAAAGTCATTGCCCGGATGCTTTGCCCTTCCGGTGCCTGGTATAAACTTTTCCGGAAATCTCCTTAGTTTTGCTTCTATCTTCTGACGACTAACGTATTGACAACCATGTCATGGAGAGCCTGTCTTTTTGCAGTGAAAGCTGCCATGAAAAAGCCGATCAGAATCGTGATAGTGGAGAGAGACTTGCTCCAGAACCGGGCGCTGGTTTGGATGAAGGAGAGCGGGTTTCCAGTGGTATCGATGACAACTAAGCCCATTATCATTTTGCCCAAGGTGCCTTTTAAGGATGAGGCTTCAAACCCACTGAAGTAGAGCCAGCGCAGCAAAATACCCAAAATGGCGAAAACTTTGGCTGCTACAACCTTGGTTCCTAAAAAAGCAAGGAATACTCCTACTACGCCAAAGGTCATGCCAAAGAGAAATCCAACCCCGCCTTCTGCCTCATAGGTTTTAAACTGTGTTTCTAGTATCGTAGCAAAGAGAAATGAGCCAATGCATAAGATAGTGTTGTCGATCGCATACGCAGTGAGCCGTCTCCCAAACCCACCATAGGTTGGAGTTGCTACCACAGGTACCGCTTGTTCCCGTGGTGAGTATAAATCCTGGGCAGACTGTCCAGCTTGGCTATGGGGTTGCACGATCGTTGGCACTGGCCGCTGATCGTGAGGCACATTTTGGTAGATAGTGGGTGGAACTTGGGATGAGGGTTGAGTTGTGACTCCAAATCCTGAACCAAGGTTTTGCAACATCTGCAAAATCACTTGGGTATTTTGGGGGCGGTTGCCTGGGAAAGGAGCCATCAAACTATCGATGAGATCAGCAAAGCGAGATGAGATTTGGGTAACACTATCTCGCCAGAGCAATACACCTGTGCGGGGATCATCTAGAAATTCGTTGGGCTGCTTTCCGGTCAACAGATACACAAAAGTGCGGGCCAAGGCGTAGAAATCTGACTGGGGAACGGCTTTGCCATTCATCTGCTCTGGCGGAGTATAGCCTGTAGACACAATGCCTGTGACTCCCTGTCCCGACAGCTTTTGCATGTAGGTGCCTGTCACTTCTCTGGCGGTGCCAAAGTCAATTAAGGCCAACTGTCCATCGGGACGGAGCATAATATTGGGTGGCTTGATATCCCGGTGGAAATAATTTTGCTGATGCACCTGCTGCAAAATCTCTAAAACCTGTTTCAACCATTTGATAGCTAAGCCCTCGTCGATCGGGCGATTGTTGCGTTGGGTGAGCCACTCATTCAAGTTCAGCCCTTCAATTTTTTCCATTACCAAACAATGGACTGGTTCAGGACTGTCCTTAGGAAAGAAGACAAAATAGCCGTCTGCTTCTACCTTGGGAATTCCTGGATGCTGTAGATGTCCTAGCACCATTGCTTCTTGTTGAAAGAGTTCTACGGCTTTGGGCTGACTATTGGTTAAAACTTTGAGAACCTTGACGGCTTCATCACTTCTGAGTTCGTAGGTTTTGCCGAATCCGCCGCCACCCAGGAATTTGATAACTTGATATCGTCCTTCCAGCAAAAGTTCTGAGCCACAGCCTTGGCAAAACAGTAGGGTGCCAGAGTTCTCAGATCGCGGACAGCGAGGATTAATACAGAGGCTCATGGGCTTGACTTAGGGGAGCTACTTGTTTGTTAGCATAGCCTTTGCAGTCCCCCATAAGTATGAAATCTATTTCTTCTGATTTGGTAGTGCCAGGCTCTTTTATGTCTAAGGAGCTAGTGCTTACGATAGAGGCACGCTTAAGTGCGGGGCCGATTTTTAGTGCGATCGGATTAGGAAGCAATTTGGGTGACTCCGAAGCCATTTTAGAGGCAGCAGTGGAGACTTTGGAGGGTAGGAGTGATATTCGGCTCACGGCTCGATCGCACTGGTATGAGACCAAACCTGTGTTGCCCTCAGAGTCCCAGACGATCCCCCAACGTAATTATTTGAATGGGTGTATTTTGGCAGAGGTGCAATTAACTCCCTGGGATTTGCTCAACACCTTGTTGGCGATCGAAGCCCAATTTGGGCGAGTGCGGCGGGAACGCTGGGAACCCCGCACCCTGGATCTGGATTTGTTGCTGTACAATCACTTGATTTTAAACACACCGCCCCTATGTCTACCCCATCCCCGCATGAATGAACGGGCTTTTGTGCTAGTGCCCTTGGCTGAAATTGCTCCAGATTGGATTGACCCAATTTCAGGAAAGGCGATCGGAGACTTGGTTCAGACTGTAGACTGTTCTGAAGTCAGAGTTAAGAATGTAAGACACGTATAATCCGTTATGGCACTTGGCGCAGAACCTCCTCAACTTCTTAGACAAAACTTCTTCTATAAAGGTCGCAAATTTAGCTTTGAAGGCAATCGCTTGCGCTTGCCCAATAAGGCGGAGGGAGATTGGGAGTGTATTCGCCACCCTGGCGGAGCGTTGGCAGTACCCGTGACTCCAGACGGACAATTAGTGTTGGTGCGGCAATATCGCTTTGCGGTTCAAGGACGGGTGCTAGAGTTTCCAGCAGGCACCCTAGAGCCAGACGAAGCTCCAGAGGAAACGATTCAACGCGAACTGGAAGAGGAAACCGGTTATCGGGCGACTCAGTGGCAAAAGTTAGGGGAGATTGTCCTGGCACCTGGCTATTCGGATGAAATCATTTATGCGTTCCTAGCCTTGGGGTTGCAAAAGCTGGAAACTCCTCCCAGTCAGGACATCGATGAAGACATTGAAGTGATATTGATGGATGTCGCAGAATTAGAGCAGGCAATTCTGGCTGGAGAACCTGTGGATGCCAAGTCGATTTCCAGCTTTTTCTTGGCGCGTCAATTTCTGCCTAAAGGTTAATCTGAGAGAAAGGGGCAAAAGACTGAGGTGGAGAGGCATTTTTAAGAGCCTTCCTAGCAATTTTGCAACCAATTTTCAAGGTCAGCGATCGTTGTAAAGTCTAACAACGCCTCACCCAGTAACTCCAGTTGTTCCAGGGGAAGAGAGGCGATTTGCGATCGGGTTAACTCAGGCAGTTCCCCCACCCTGCGGGTTAGTTGGCGCAGGATGAGCGATCGTTCTCCCTGTTCTCGCCCCTGTTCTTGCCCCTGTTCTCGCCCTGTTTCTAGAATGTCTTGGTAAATCACTGACTCTCGCATCATGTCCTCCCGAAATAGGCGTTTAATCACATCCTTCTTGAATTTTAACCCCGCTAGGATTTGAGTGTAAGCGGAGACTTCTAAACGTTGGGCTGGCTCCAGTTGGCTGACTCGTTGTGCGACCTGTTGGAGTAGGGTTTCCGATCGCACAGCAGCAGCTAAGGGAGCGAGGGGCAACAGCGCGGGATCATTCAGGAATTGTTCTGGGTTCTCTTCCCACAGCTTGATGACGCGATACTCATGGCGGGTATTTTCCAAGACAAAGGCAGTCTCAATCACGGTGTCCTCCGCAGGGGGGAGCAGCAGAACGACAACTTGGGTGATGGGGAGGCGGTAGAGGCGATGCAACCGCACCCAGTAGTCCAGCATTCTCAGGGGAAGGGGAGGGTTGGACTCTAGAGTGGTCTGGAATTCTAGATGCAGGATGCGGTTTTGGAGGTGGATCAAGATAACGGAGTCTGCCCGGATCGGTTCAATGCTCAGTTCGGTTTTGAGGAGTTCGACG
>Ga0163154_10001350_pt1 | contig 37996 bp, 34 predicted proteins | sample OliLakLV19MP9P1_FD_148649 | JGI IMG/M metagenome (GOLD analysis project Ga0163154, IMG submission 148649) | Freshwater microbial mat bacterial communities from Lake Vanda, McMurdo Dry Valleys, Antarctica - Oligotrophic Lake LV.19.MP9.P1 | ecosystem: Environmental > Aquatic > Freshwater > Lake >... | reverse complement strand
TGCGAGCAAGGGCTTTCGAGAACGTATCGATATTGGCGATCGTATCTTCCAACGGCTCGGCATTGTCCGCCAGGATGCCATCAAGCCGGCTTAGAGTTTGGCGCGCGGATTGGGTCAGACTGGCGCTCGCCCGAGCGCATCTGGAGACCGGTAAAAACAGGCTAAAGACGTTCGGAGTCAACCAGCTGGCTAAAAGCACTTGGGCTGAGAGCCGAACAAAAGTAAACTCAGGCATGCGGCTCGATCTCGATAATCTGCCATTCGATATAGCGCTTCTGCATAAGGTTGTCCGGGACATGGCGGGTGTTGTCGAGCGTCGCAACGGCGAGATCGAACGCCTTCAGATCATCATCAAGCAGCTTCAGCGCGCGCAATTTGGCCGCCGGTCCAAAAGCCTGCATCCCGATCAGCTGGCCCTCGGTCTGGACGAGATCGACGCCGATATGGGCTGCATCGAGGCAAGTTCCCCGAACGTTCTCCGGCAAAGGTCAACTTGGCCCAGGCAAGATCGCCATAAAAAGCGAGCGGTCCTCCGCGGGCTTCAAAATACCCCATGAGACCGAGGATCGACTCGCTTTCCTCTGCGATGTCGAAGAAACTTGCATCAACATCGAATGTCTGCCCGGCGACCGTTGAACTACCATTAACGCTCGTCGCCCATGCATAGGGTGTGAAGCGAAATTTGCTCCGTAAGCCGCAAGTATCGTGCATTCGCGCCCTTACAACCAATGCAAGCCTGCGGACTCTCTGTACCGTTTATTTTTGCTTGGTTGCAACGCAAGCTAGCTTCATAGCGGAGGCCTACTGCGTGAGTTTTGCGTTACTGCGTGAGTTTTGCGTTAATGAGTGGTGCGTTGTCCTGCAAAGTAGCGCAAAGTGTGCAACGAGCGCCGGGTTAAGTACCTTTTTAGATGTCCGTCCGGATTGAAATCCGCGTGTCGGCGGTTCAAATCTGTCTCTGGGCACCATTTACAGCGCTTAACTATTTCATGACATCTGAAAGCTCCGGACGGAATATGCGTTATGGTCCGTTCTAAAGTCAGTAGTTCAACTGGAGCCTTTAATGGTAAATTATGTATACTGCGTTTGTAATTCAGACAATTTTAATACAGTGAATTCATATTTTCAGGACTATGAAGACGAAAGTTTTTGTAGTCTTGAAATTATATCCGACAAAAATTCAGATACTAAACATACAGTCTTTCTGGCTACTCGCGCTAGCCGTTCATCGATTAGAAGTAATGGTTCGGTGTTCAAAGGTTACGCTATATCGCACGTACGAAAGGAGATAATTTTCAGCCCTCCAGAAGAATATAACCATGTTGAATATATGAAGGGTTGTTTTTTCAATGCTGAATTTATATCGGAAGATACTTGCGGTGAATCGAAAATATTAATTCGTGGAGACGTATTTGGACAGCTTCCCATTATTTACACGTCACTTCCGGGTATATTTATCTGTTCTGACAGCCTGCTTGCGCTAACGGACTTTAGAAAAACAATTGGTTTTACCAATACGATTAACGAAAATCTCTTTCTGGCAAAGTCTGCACACTTTGCTTTTTGTGACCAAATTCTAAACGAAGGAACCATTGTTAACGACATTAAATATGCGCTGCCTGGTTCTATCATAAATCTGAATTTTTTAGGCTCTGACATCACGAACACGACCACTCATGAAGGCGCCGAACGGATTTTCAACAACAACGGTGAAAGCTACGTAGAAAGCGTTCAAAGTGCTGCTTTGTCCATGGTCGGTTTGTTGAGCGGCTGTCTCGAAATCAACGGAACTTATCTCAGACATGATCTTTCCGGTGGGCAAGATAGCCGGCTAGCTCTTGCGGCGTCATTAGGATACCGGTCGAATAGAGACAAGATTGTCCTGCAATCGGCCATGGGTATGGCAGATGATCTCCGCATAGCTAATCAAATTGCGGGACATGTTAGCATACCTTTAAACATTAATCCCGTCTCACCAATAACAGAATACATTAAAGTTCCATATGCTGCATTGTGGTTCGCATCAAGTGCTGGTGTCTATGATCCGTTGTATGCGTTAAACAGGCGTCAGGCCAATCTCGATTTTTTTCTGGTTGGCGGGCATGGAGCGGAAGTTTATAAAGGTAACTACGGCTGGTATTCAGTAAATAGTATTGCAAAATGGACTGGAAAAACTACCGCAATAGCAGTCAGCCAAGAAGCGCAGAAAGGTCTTGAACAATTTGGTATTGATCCGGATTGCCTTTCTGGCAGCGAATGGCACTATATCGCTTTCAGAAACGCCCTGCATAGCGGCCGCTTCACCAACTCAACAGTTTATGGCTTAAGGCCAATTTTGAACAGAACACTGGCCGGCGTTGCCCATAAGATCTTTGCTACTCATGGGCGACCAGAAGCGAAAGCGCATTCAATAATATCCGATCTCCTTATACATATTAGCCCTCACCTGGCTTTATTACCGTTTGATGATCCTATCAAAAATCTTTCCGCAGATTATATCGAATCGCGAATCAGGGATTTGGGTCTATTGACGGAAACTGCTCCATATACCGTGATTGGCGCGCCAAATGCGGCGTCTTCCGGACCGCTGGATCGGTTGTTGGATCTGGCCAAGTCCAAAAACTTTGGTGATAGCTTTACACGCGAGGTAGTACTTAAAAATACACATAAATCATGTGATTTGGCGCCGTCTGGCTTAAAGCAGATTGTAGAAGAGATGTCGAAGTTCGTCGATGTAAACTTAGAAGAGCCCGTTGTTGGAAATACAAAGCCATCTCGCGCCGCGGGTAAGCTAATGAGTATACATTTGATAGATTGAGCTAATCGCTGGGTTCTACGTTGTTACGGGCGGTGCGGCGGTCTACGTAACGCATGGCGGGGGTGACGGTTGCGCCGTGGATGACGATGGAGATCAGCACGATGAGGGCGACGACGCTCCACAGGAGGTCGGGCTGGTCGAACTTGCCGTGATTGAGCGCATAGGCGATGTAATAGATCGACCCAACGCCACGGATGCCAAAAAAGCTGATGACTGCCTTCTCCTCCACCCGTTCGATGGCCCCAAGCGAAACCCACGCGGCAACCGGGCGCACCAGAAAAATCGCCAGGATTGCGAAAAGCGCGGCGCTCCAGGTTAATGATCGCAGCAACCCGCCATCCACCAGCGCGCCGCCGAACAGCACGAGCAAAATCATCATCATCAGACGTTCAAGCTGCTCTACGAACTCGTGCATCTTTTCATGATACCGGTGATCGCGCTCGGACGCCCGGATGCGCAGGGCCGCGACAAACACGGCGATAAAGCCATAACCGTAAGCCATTTCTGTTAGGCCGTAAGCGAGGCAAGTTACGCCGAGGGCCACAAATCCATCGCCCGTGCGCGATAGCTTTGAGCGATTAGGCAGCCTAAAGATTAGCCACCCGAGAAGCTGTCCAGTTAGCCAGCCTATCCCAGCTCCAGCGCCAAGCTTCCATAGGACATCCACTGTCAGCCAATTCACAAACCAGCCCTCAGTTGTGCCGGCAGCAGCAAGAGCTAAAGCTAAGTTGACGAATGGAAAAGCCAGCCCATCATTCAGCCCTGCTTCGGATGTGAGGGTGAATCGCACTTCGTCCTCCAAACCCTGGCGTGGCGGGCCTACCTGTATATCGCTTGCCAGCACCGGATCGGTTGGCGCCAATGCGGCGGCGAGAAGGAGCGATCCCGCAACGCCAAGTCCGAGCAGGGCGTAACCAAGGGCCGCCAAGATCAGAATCGTCAGCGGCATGGCGATCAGCAAAAGCCGTCCCGTCCCGCGCCAAGATTTGGCGTTCAGGCTCCTATCCAGCTTCAGGCCTGCGCCCATCAGCGCAATAATGACGACGAACTCGGTAAATCGTTCGGTGATCTGCGGGTATTTTTGCGGATGCAAAACAGCGCCGGGAGTATCGGGGATTGAAAAAACAACAGCGCCAATCGTCACGCAGACGATGGGCAGTGACAATGGTAACTCTTTGAGTACCATCGGCAGCCATGCCGTTAGCAGAATAATCGCGCCCAGCCCAGCGAGCAGGATCACATATCCGTAAGTGGAATTTTCCGGCCCGGTCATGGTTTGAACCGGAGGCGACCGCCGCCGTAGTGCTGTTTCATAGTCCCTCCGGTCTGTTCTTTAATGCTGTCGTGAATGGAAATGGATACACGGGACGAATGTTCCGGCCGGTTATCGCGGAACCGCAGTCGTCGCTGCGCGTAATCCGACTGTTGCAAGCATAGGAGGCGATCCATGACCCTGACAGCCAAAGATTTTATGGAGGCGTTAAAGAGCTCCGAGGCCAGCCGCGACGCATCCCCAGTCGCTAGCCTGTTCGCGCCGGACGCCGAATTAAGCAATCTATCCATGTCGAAAAGCGGCGAGGACGGCGCGCGGGAGTTTTGGCGGATTTACCTGGAGCAATTCGAAAGCATCCAGTCAGACTTCTCACAGGTGATTGAAGCGGATGGAAATTTTGCCCTGCAATGGACATCCGAGGGTGAACTCAAAGATGGCAAGTCAGTGAAATACAGAGGAGTTAGCCTTGTTCAGACAGAAGAGGGCAAGGTTGTAAAGTTTGACGCCTATTACGACACCACCCCCTTCAAGTCTTAAAAGCTAGTTTTTGGGTGATTCAGGTTTAGACACAGCAGCGCCTATCCGGGCCGCAATTCCCTGAGGAATAATGCCAGCAACCGCTGTCGTGAGCTTGTTCAACAGACCAGGCACGATACTTCCCTCGCCGCGCATCATTGCGTCAAAGCCGCTCCTAGCGACATCGGCTGGATCGCCTTTTGGGGCCGATCCGACTTTTGTATCCATCATACCGGCGCGCTCGAAGAACTCAGTCTGGGTAACCCCCGGCATCAGGCAGGTGACAGTTACTCCCGTATCTTTCAATTCATGGCGAAGCGCATACGAGAAAGAGTCGATGAAAGCTTTTGTGCTGGCGTAAACCGCCTGATATGGGCCGGGCACAAAACCTGCGATGGAGCCTGTAATAAGAATTCGCCCATGTCCCCGGTTGCGCATGTCGGCCGCAACTTTATGCAACAGATAGAGTGTACAGGTGATATTCGTATCTATTGTCCGCTTCACTCCGTCAAAGTCCTGCTCAAGGAACCCGTCGCCAAAACCCATGCCGGCATTGGCAAACAATGCGTCGATGTGACGGCCATCCGCATATGCGGCGTCGTAGAGGGCGTCGACGCCTTCCGTCGTGGCGAGATCGGCCTCAAGCGCTTGGACGTCGCGGCCGAGAGTTCCCAAGGTTTTGGCGACTTCGTGAATTTTTGGCTCATTGGCGACGATCAGTAGATCGTATCCCTCCGCGATGCAGAGCTTTGCTAGCTCGTAGCCAATTCCAGTGGATGCCCCGGTGACGACAGCTCGTTGTTTGTGGGCGTATGTCATGTTTGTCCTTCCTAATTACACTGGAAGAATAACTGGACGGCAAACACCATGTTCCTTCGGGATGCGAACTAAGGCGCTTATTCCGCAGCTTGCGAGTCGCCTCGCTGATACTCGACAACCGCTTCCCGCGTTTCGCGAATGCCCTGATAAGGCAGCGGTGCGCGCACGTCCGAGTTGGCCAGGCTACGCTTGTATTGAATCGTGCGAATGAATTCCCGGATGCGCGGTTGGATTTCCGTGCGCCAGCGCGTGCCGTTGAAAACGCCGTAATGGCCAACGCCTGGCTGCACGTAATGGTATTTCTCATCGACAGGGATGTTGACGCACAAATCCTGCGCCGCTTCGGTTTGGCCGAGGCCGCAGATGTCGTCGTTTTCTCCCTCGACCGTCATCAGTGCAGTGCTTCTGATCTCTGCGCAGTCCACAAGCGCGCCGCGATGATAAAGTTTTTTGTCCGGCAGTGAATGCTCCTGGAAAACGCTTTTTACAGTGTCGAGATAGAACTCGCCCGGCAGGTCCATAACCGACAGATATTCGTCATAAAATGTCTGATGCAACTGCGCGGAGTCGCAATCGCCTTTTATGAGGTTATCGAAGAGGGTTTTGTAGGCGGTCTGGTGCTTCTCCAGATTCATTGTCATGAAGCCGCTGAGTTGCACGAAACCGGGATAAACCTTGCGTCCGAAGCCAGGGTACGGGAAAGGCACGCGCGCCATGACATTTGTTTCGAACCAGTCGAGCGGCTTCTCGCCAGCCAGAACGTTTACCGCCGTCGGATTGCGGCGCGTGTCGATCGGGCCACCCATCAGCGTCATGGAGAGCGGCTGGCAGGCATCGTTGCGCGCCGCCATCACCGCCGCCGCCGCAAGCACGGGCACCGATGGCTGACAGACGGCGATCACATGCGTGTTGGTGCCGAGAAACTGGATAAACTCGATGAGGTAATCCACGAAATCTTCTAGGCCAAACCCGCCCATCGCGACTGGAATCATGCGAGCGTCGGCCCAATCCGTGACGTAAGTGTTATGCTCGGGGACCATCGATTGCACCGTGCCGCGCAGCAGCGTGGCGTAGTGCCCGGACATCGGCGCGACGATCAGCACCTTGGGATCGTAGCGTTTGCCGATCACGGTCTGATCGCGGTCGAAATGCAGGAGGTTACAGAATGGTTTGGCAAGCACGAGTTGCTCGTTAATTGGCACGGGCATGCCGCCAATGCGGGTCTCCGTGATGCCGAACTCCGGTTTGCCATAACGGCGGGTGACATTCTCGAAAACCTCGCAACCGGCTGCCATGTTGCGGGCGGCGGAACTGCCACGGAATGGATTAAGCAGCGATTCCAGCTGGTATTTCAGGCCTTTTAGTCCCCAACGCATGGGAGCAATCATGGCGTGGGCAAGTTCATAAGCCTGATAGTTCATCCGCCGCACCTTAAAGCGCATTTCGTCCAAGCATCGCGCAACTCAGAGTATGGTGCATGCCTAGTTTGCATGCAATATAGCCTTTCGGGAAAGATACGCGCTGAACTTTAGCATTCACCAAACATGCAAAGCGCATTTTTAGCGATGTTACAATTCGCCACAAAAATAAACATGCACGGCATCGAAAACGTCGGCGTATGCACTAATTTCTACCGTATAAGCACTGGGTATCGTGTGCGGGAAGAGTTGGAATGGATCGCAAGCTCGAACAATCGTCGGTCAGGAGCATTGAGGACGTGCTGGGCGTCGGCCCCACGTCGCGACGTTCGTGGGCAAGGCGAAAGCGCGGATGGCTTATTACGCTCGCCATCCTCGCGGTCGGCGGCTACTTGGCCTTCGGGCGTGCGCCGGCAAACAAAGGCCCGGAATTCGTCAGCGAGTCGATGACGCGCGGCGATGTGATTGTTAATGTGACCGCGACCGGTGTGGTGGAACCGACCAACCAGGTGGAAATTTCAAGTGAGCTATCGGGCATAATCCGCCGCGTGTTTGTCGATTATAACGACACGGTGAAGGCGGGGCAGGTGCTGCTCGAACTGGACACTGTTACGCTCAACGCGCAGGTCGCCCGCACACGCGCCTCGCTCGCCGCCGCCCGCGCTCGCGTGGTGCAGGCGAAAGCGACGGTCGTGGAAAAGGAGGCTCAACTCAAGCGCACCACATCGCTTGCGGGGCAGAATTACTCATCGCAGACCGCGCTGGAGGCGGCGAAAGCCGAGTTTGACCGTGCTGTCGCCTCGACCGCGAGCGCCGATGCCGATGTTCAGGTGGCTGAGGCCGAATTGAAGCAAACCGAAACCAGCTTGTCCAAGGCACAGGTCTACTCTCCTATAAACGGCGTGGTGTTGAAGCGCACCGTCGAGCCGGGACAAACCGTCGCCGCCTCCTTCCAGACGCCGATTCTGCTCACACTCGCCGAGGATTTGCGCAAAATGGAGCTGCGGGTTGATGTGGATGAAGCCGACATCGGCAAGGTGCGGGAGGGGCAAAGCGCCACGTTCACTGTCGAGGCGTATCAGGATAAAACCTTCCCCGCCCGCATTTCTCAGGTGCGGTTTGCGTCAGAAACGGTGGACGGCGTGGTGACTTACAAAGCGGTGTTGGGCTTTGAGAACACTGACTTGCTGCTGCGCCCAGGCATGACGGCGACGGCTGAAATCCTGATCCAGAAAGTGGAGGGCGCCGTGCTGGCGCCGAACGCCGCGCTGCGCTTCAAGCCGCCGGAAACCCCCCAACGCGGCGGCGGGCTACTTTCCCGCCTGTTTTTCCGCATACCGAAGGCGCCGCAGAACGAGACTGAGGTGAAGGGCGGCAAGCGCGCCGTTTACGTGCTCGATGGCGTCGCGCCCAAGCGGATTGCTGTCACAGTTGGCGTGACGGATGGGAAGAACACGCAGATCGTCGACGGTGATTTACAGCCAGGACAGCCCGTGCTGACCGATGTCGCGGAGCCGAAACGCTAATGCCTCAAGCATCTCCTCAGCTTGTGGAGTTCCGCAAGGTCGCCAAGGTCTACGGATCGGGCGACGCGGCGGTGCGTGCGCTCGCAGGCGTTGATCTGGCGATTGCGGAAGGCGAGTTTACCGCGATCATGGGGCCGTCCGGTTCGGGCAAATCGACGGCGATGAACCTTCTCGCCTGCCTCGATACGCCGACATCGGGTCAATATCTGTTCAAGGGGATCAGCGTCGGCGCGCTTGACCGCAACCAGCGCGCACTTTTGCGGCGGCATTACCTAGGCTTTGTGTTTCAGGGCTTTAACCTGCTCGCGCGCACGACGGCGGCGGAGAATGTAGAGTTGCCGCTGGTTTACCGCTCGATGCCATCCGCCGAACGCCGGTCGCGCGCAATGCGTTCGCTGGAGCTTGTGGGCCTCAAAGGCCGCGAAAGCCATACACCCGCCGAACTATCCGGCGGCCAGCAGCAGCGCGTAGCCATCGCCCGTGCGCTCGTCTCCGGCCCGGCCGTGCTGCTCGCCGACGAACCGACGGGCAACCTCGACAGCGCACGCAGCCGCGAGATCATGGAGCTTTTGCTGCGCCTCAACCACGAAGAAGGCCTGACCATCGTCATGGTGACGCACGACCCCGTCATGGCCGCCTATTGCCGCCGCGTCGTACATGTGGAGGACGGCCTCATCAGTCGCATCGACGAGAGGACGGCGTGATCTATTCAATCGTCATGGCCGGGGTTGACCCGGCCATCCAGACTGGATCCCCAGGTCTCCGCTTTGCTCCGCCCGAGGATGACGGTGTCGTGGGAGGCCCGACCTAATGCTGTGGGAAGCCATCAAACTCGCGCTGCGCTCCATCCGCCGCAACGTGCTGCGCTCGTTCCTTACCGTGCTTGGCATCATCATCGGCGTGGCGGCGGTCATCACCATGGTCACGCTGGGGCGCGGCAGCACGATCAAGGTTCAGCAAGACATTGCCAAGCTAGGCACAAATTTGCTGGTTTTACGGCCCGGCCAGACGCCGCGTGGCTTTGGCGGTATTCAACAGGCGGCCAAGGCGCTGGATATCAAGGACGCGGAGGCCGTTCGCGCGCAGATTTCCGGCATACGGGCTGTCGCGCCAACCGCCTCGCAAAATGTCACCGCAATATACGGCAATGAGAACTGGAATACCGGGCTCAATGGGGCCGACGGCGGTTATCTGGAGGCGCGCGACTGGCCGCTGGTAAGCGGGCGCCCCTTCAACGATGCGGAAATACGCGGCGGCTTGCCCGTTTGCGTCGTCGGCGCGACGGTGCGGCGCGAGCTGTTCGGCCAGTCCGACCCGGTGGGCGAAACCATCCGCGTGAAAAAGCTGAGTTGTGAGGTCATCGGCGTTTTGTCCTCGAAGGGCGAGTCCAGTTTCGGCCTCGACCAGGACGATCTCATTATTACACCGCTCAAAACCTTCCAGCGCCGCATCGCCGGCAATCAGGACGTCACGCTGGTTTACATTTCGGTGGAGGATGGACGCTCCACCACCAAAGCCCTGAATGATGTTGTGGCGCTGATGCGGGAGCGGCGCAACATTTCGGAAAACGAGGAGCCGGACTTTTTTGCGCGCGACCTGAAGGAAATAGCGGACACGCTGTCCGCCACGACCACGGTTTTGACGGGACTTTTAAGCGCCGTTGCCGCCATCAGCCTGCTGGTCGGCGGCATCGGCATTATGAATATCATGCTCGTGTCCGTTACAGAGCGGACGCGCGAAATCGGCACGCGCCTCGCCATCGGCGCGCTGGAGAGCCAGGTTTTGCTCCAGTTTCTGGTGGAGGCTGTGGTGCTGTCGCTGCTCGGTGGCTTGATCGGCATCGTGCTGGGGCTTAGCCTGTCCGGTGCGCTTACCGGCGTTTTGAAAGTACCATTCGTCATTGACCCCGTGCTCATCGCTGTCGCATTCGGGTTCAGCGCGCTCGTCGGGGTGGTGTTCGGATATTTCCCTGCACGCAAGGCGGCACGGCTTGACCCCATTGAGGCGCTGCGCCATGAATAGGATGTACCCACGCCACAGGTTTGCTGCAATTAGGCCGGATTGAAACCGTTTTGCCGTTTTGAAGTGCAAAAATTGGATCAAATTGATAATAATTCAGGCTTAAATTTGCAGTCTCAGGATTTATTATGAAACATTTGCTGTTTCTCGCGGCCTTGGTCTCTCTTTGTATAAGCGCGAAGCAATTGCAGGCTGCGGAGCTGAGCGGTGATTGTTGCGCTGACCTGGAGGAACGGGTTAAGGAGCTGGAAGCCGCTGGTGCGCCGAAAGGCAACCAAAAAGTTTCGCTGTCTGATGACAAAGGCGCACTCTTTAACATTCCGTATTACATAAACTATGAGACCAAAACGATTGTTTTTTTCGACCCTAAAGCCTCGGTTTTTAGCTATGAAAGCGCCGCGTTTGCGGATTTGACCTCCGCCATAAACGGCGTAGTGCATGACCGGCTTGCATCGAACAGCCCGCCAAACCGGCTTTGGGCGGTGGCGTTTGGCGGCGTTCGCGACGATGAAAACGGCGACCTCGGCTATGGTGGCGTTATTTCTGGCTTCGATGCGCCAATGACGCCCTCGTCGCGCGGCGGCTTTTTCGGCGGCTGGTCAGTGAGCGAGCTGAAAGCACACGGCGGCTCACATGACCTCGAAACAGACTATGCGTTCGCGGGGCTTTATGCGCGCACGGCGTTAAGCAACTCTTTTGCGGATTTCCTCATAGTTGGCGGTCGCAGCGAAAATGACAGCGAGCGGCGCATTTTTAACACTCGAACACCCGGTGTCCCAGAGTTTGCGCAAGGCGGCTATGAGGGTTATTTCATCAATCCAGAAATTCTAATGGGATCGCGCCAAACGCTGTGGGGCAGGACTTTAACGCCTAGCGTTTCGTTGGGTTATGCAGGGCTTTTCCTGGACGAGCTAAATGAGAAAGGCTCAATCGCCTCCGTTTCATTAGAACAACGCGATATTCACCTTCTCCTGTCAAAAGCGCAGGTTCAGTTGGAGGAGAAGTGGACGGACGCAGGCGCTATCTGGCGCGTCAAAGGCAATATTGGCGTGTCTGCACGGGAAAATGTGGGTGAAGAGAAAACAAAAAGCGTGCTCGGCGGAGTAACGGGCTTCGATCTGAACACGGGCGACGATAACGCAATTGCGGCGTTTGCGGGCGCTAACATATCTTATAGCCCTGCTCCAAGCTTTGAAGTTTTCATGGCCGGCGAAGCGTCGATAGAAACAGAAGACGCGACCTCTTACACAGGCCGGGCAGGAGCAAGCGTTAAGTTTTGAACACGCGGCTTCTGAACATATTACTGCTTCAAATTCATGACCATTATTTTTGTCAGAGTTGTTCCTACCCGAACAATACTCCGGCAAGATGCATCGTGCGATGGCAGGTTATTCGGAAAAGCGTTACGGTTTCGTCTGGAAGCGTGCAACACCGCTTTCGCTGCTTATAGAAGCCGGAAGTGAACTGCTCACCCTGGGAACGGTGGCCGTTGTGCTCGCCGCCATCGGGATGCTGCCGCTAAGCCGTACCGGACTGATCGTAGCGGCGCTTTCCTACGCTGCGGTGACGCTGTTTGTTATCGTCGGCCTCAGCCGCCACGCCCCGCATCAGCGTTTTGGAATTGCTAACGCGATCACCCTATGCCGCGCCGCGTTCAACATTGTCTTGCTGACTGTCATTGCGGAAGAGCTTCTCGGCAAAGAGCGTTTGCTGGACGCCACTTTCCGCTGGGGTCTGACTGTTGCGGCCGCTATCGCCCTGGTGCTGGATGGCGTCGATGGATGGATCGCCCGCCGTAACAATATGACCAGTGAGTTCGGCGCGCGCTTCGACATGGAGACCGACGGCGTCTTCCTACTGGCCCTGACGCTTTTACTTGTGACCGGCGATATCGTCGGCGCCTGGGTTGTGGCGAGTGGATTGATCTATTATTTCTTCCGAGTGGCCACTCGGATTTGGCCGACTCTGACTGCGCCACTCTTTCCGAGTATAAGACGAAAAGCAATCTGCGTTGTGCAAGGCGCTGTGCTGATCGCGGCGTTAGCCCCCGCTATCCCGTCCTGGGGAGCGCAACTGATCTGCCTGACAGGGTTGGCGCTGTTGCTTTACTCCTTCGGCGTGGATGTAATCTGGCTGTTAAGTCGGTCGCGACGGTCTTAAACTGCACCGGGCATAGTGACGCCCTGTTGCCGTGAATGTTAGAATTCTAACTTCAACACGACCATTATAGTCGTGAGCAACGCGGTTCGTCACGAATAGTTGAGGCCATGTGACCCGTAGCTGCGATTGGCGGGGTTGATCTTATCCCCCGCGTCTCGCTTTATGGATACAAGAGATTTCTGCGCCTCCACGATTGAAGGGCATGCATGTTGAAAGTTTTTGCCGCGTTGCTGATCGCAGGTGCGTTTGCGGCTGGCGGCTACTACATCCAGACTGAGTTCGGACAGAAAAAACAGGAAGCGAAAACCCCCGCCGCTCCATCGGTGATTGTTGACTCCGTTGTGCGGCGCGAGCTGATCGATTTGATTGAAGCAGTGGGTACTACCTTTGCCAAGGACTCGATTACCGTAACGGCGCCGGTTACCGATCCCATTGTGGATTTGCTTTTCAACGACGGCCAGAAAGTTAAAAAAGGCGATGTGCTTGTCGAGCTTGATACGCGCAGCCTGGTCGCCCAGCTTGAATCGGCGCGCGCGACGTTCGACGAAGCGCAAAAGCAGCTCGACCGCGTTCAGACGCTGACCACTCGCGGCAACGCCACCGGAACGCGCTTGGACGAGCAGGAGCGCACGCGGAACACCTCCAAGGCTGAAGTCGATCGCATGATGGCGGAGATCGACCGGCGCAAAATCCGCGCCGCGTTCGACGGCGTGATGGGCTTGCGGCGTGTCAGCGTCGGCGCGCTCGTGCAGCCGGGCACCGAACTGGCGACGTTGCAGGATACGTCCGTGCTTAAACTCGATTTTACCGTTCCAGAGCTATACATGGGTGGCTTGAAGCCAGGGCAGGAAGTGATCGCCAAAAGCCCGGTGTTCCCGAACAAAGACTTTAAGGGTGTGATCAGCGCTGTCGAGGGCGTCATTAATCCTTCCTCGCGTTCTGTCACGGTACGCGCCCTTATTCCCAATCCTGATGGCGCGTTAACGCCCGGCGGCTTAATGACTGTTGGCGTCGTGCGGGAGCGGGCGATGCCGATTATGGCCCCTGAGGAGGCGGTCATTTCCCTTGGCGACCAGCGTTTTGTTTTCAAGGTTGAGGCAGGCGACACGGTAAAGCGCATTGCGGTCAAGACCGGTCGGCGGAAGCCCGGATTTATCGAGATCACCGAGGGCCTGACCGAGCGTGACGTGATTGTGGTTGACGGCGTGATCCGCGTGCGCGATGGCGGCGCAATCAAGCCGCAACCGCGTTCTGGCAACGGCGGCGGCGCATAACCTCTCGTCATTGCTGGGCTTGCCCCGGCAATCCAGACTTTGTTTAGATAGGAAGATGGATCCCCGGGTCTTCGCTTCGCCCGCATGAGGATGACAAGGTAAGAGACAATGGTTTTATCCGACATCTCCGTTAAACGGCCGATTTTCGCGACGGTCGTTAGCCTCGTCATCATCGTGTTCGGGATCATCTCCTACACGCGGCTACCGGTGCGCGAATATCCGGACGTGGACGCGCCCATCGTTACCATTGAGACGACATATACAGGCGCTGCGGCGACGGTCGTCGATACGCGCATCACCAAAATCATCGAGGATCAGATCAGCGGCATCGAGGGCGTCCGCAACATCGATTCCAAAAGCACGGACGGCGTCTCCACGATCACCGTTGAATTCACGCTGGGCCGCGATATCGATTCCGCCGCGAACGATCTGCGCGACCGCGTCAACCGCGTCATCGATGATCTGCCGGACGAGGCCGACACCCCGCAAATTACCAAGGTAGATGCTGACGCATCACCTATCCTCTGGTACAGCCTGACCAGCAACAGCCTCAGCCGCATTCAGATCACGGATTATGCGGAGCGCTTTATCATTGACCGCATCGGCTCGGTGGATGGCGTCGCTCGGGTAAACGTCAGCGCGCCCGCCACACCCGCGATGCGCATTTGGATCGACCGGCAGGCGCTCGCGGCTCGAAGTCTGACCATCGCCGACGTCGAAACCGCAATCCGCGCGCAAAATATAGAATTGCCCGGCGGGCGCATCGAATCGCTGAACAGCTTCCTGACCGTGCGCGTCGAACGCGCTTACGCCACTGCTGAACAGTTTCGCGGTCTCATCGTGCGCCGCGACGAAAATGGAAACCTGACGCGCCTGGGCGATGTGGCGACGGTGGAGGTAGCGCCCGAGAACGATAAGTCGGAGTTTCGCGGCGACGGGCAGGATCGCATCGGCCTCGGCATTGTGCGCATATCGGGAGCCAATGCGCTGGATGTGGCGCGCGGCGTTAAAGTTGAGGTTGATCGCATTCGCGAGGGGTTGCCCGCGCAGATCAGCCTGCTGCCGTCCTATGACACAACGCAGTTTATCGACGCATCCATGCATGAAGTCTGGCTGACATTCGCCATCGCCGGGGGCTGTGTTCTGCTGGTGATTTTTATCTTCCTCGGTAATTTCCGCGCAACCATCATACCGATGCTGGCCGTGCCCGTGTCTATTCTGGGCGCGTTTATCGCCATGTATGCGACCGGCAGTACAATCAACCTCATCACACTATTGGCGCTGGTTCTCGCCATCGGCCTCGTAGTGGACGACGCGATTGTGGTGCTGGAGAACATCTACCGCCGGATGGAGCTGGGCGAAACGCCGCTCGTCGCCTCCTATCGCGGCGCGCAGCAGGTGGGCTTCGCAGTGATTGCGACGACGCTCGTGCTGATCGCGGTGTTTGTGCCTATCGTATTTCTGGCTGGCATCACGGGGAGGATATTCGCGGAGCTGTCCATTGCCATGGCGGCGTCCGTTGCGTTTTCCGGGCTGGTCGCGCTCACGCTTACCCCGATGCTCTGCTCGAAGCTGCTGAAACCGAAAGCTGGCGCCGTCAAAGGCGACGCAAACTCGCATCGCCATAATGCAGAGCGCGGATGGATGCAGCGCCGGTACGCGGCTTTGCTGAAACCCACGATGTCATCGCCATCGCTTGTTATCCTCGCCGTTGCGGGCGTTGTCGGCCTCACATTTCTGATGGTGCGGCTGCTACCACAGGAGTTCACCCCGCCCGAGGATCGCGGCGCGCTACTGGTGACTGTTAAGGGGCCGGAGGGCGCAAGCTTTGAATATACGCGCCGCTACATGCGCGAAATCGAGAAGGATTTGCAGGTTTATACGCAGAACGGTGAGGCTTCCACGTTGATCGTGCGCACGCCTGGCGGTTTCGGCGTGACTGAGGAGTTCAATACGGGCCGCGCCATCATGGTGCTGTCTGGCTGGGACAAGCGGAAGCGTTCGGGTCTCGATATTGTGCCGGAACTGCGTCAGCGGCTACAGAAGCATCCGGGCGTTCGCGTTAATGCATTTATGCGCGGCGGCTTAGTGCAGCGTGGCGACCAGCCAGTCAACTTCGTAATCGGCGCGTCGGAATATTCCGTGCTGGCCAAGGCGCGTGACGTGCTGCTGGAGAAAGCGCGCAACAATCCGGGCCTTACCTCCATCGATAGCGATTATGCGGAAACCAAGCCGCAGTTGCTGGTAGACATCAACGGCGTGCGGGCCGCCGAACTTGGCGTTTCGGCGGAAGTGATCGGCCGCACGCTCGAAACACTGCTCGGCTCACGCGAGGTTACGACCTATATCGATCAGGGCGAGGAGTATAACGTCATCCTTCAAGCCAAAGTGGATAACCGGCTGCAGCCAACCGACTTGACCAACATCTTCGTCCGCTCCGCCACCTCGAATACGCTAATCCCTCTATCGAACGTGGTAACGCTGAAGGAGCGCGCCGACGCGGCGACATTACCCCGTTACAACAAGGTTCGGTCGGTGACAATCACCGCCTCGCTCACCGCCGGATATAGCCTTGGCGATGCCCTTGCGTTTCTGGAGCGGACGGTGCGCGAGGAACTGCCCGAGATCGCGACCGTGGATTACAAAGGCGAGTCGCTTGAGTTCAAGCAGACCGGGCAATCGCTGGTTTTTGTTCTTGGCCTTGCGCTGGTGATAATTTTCCTCATTCTGGCGGCACAGTTTGAAAGCTTTATCCACCCGCTCATCATCATCCTGACGGTGCCGCTGGCGGTGAGCGGCGCGGCGCTGGCATTGCTCATTAGCGGCGGCTCCATAAACATTTTCAGCCAGGTCGGAATTTTGATACTGATCGGCATCGCGGCTAAAAACGGCATTCTGATCGTGGAATTTGCCAATCAGCTTCGGGATGAGGGGATGAGCGTCGACGAGGCCATTCTGGAGGCCAGCCAAGACCGCCTGCGGCCTATCTTGATGACATCAATTGCCACTGCTGCGGGAGCTGTGCCGCTGGCGCTTGCCCATGGCGCTGGAGCTGAAACCCGCGCGGTTATCGGGCTTGTGGTGCTCGCGGGAACTCTAAGCGCCACGTTGCTGACTCTGTTTATTATCCCCGCCATGTACCGGCTTCTGGCGCCTTACACGAAATCGCCGAGCGCAGTCGCCCGCCAGCTCGAAAACGAAGAGAGAGCGGCGGATAGCGGCGGAATGCCCGCGCCCGCCGAGTAGCTGCGGATACTCAATGATAAAAAAAGGGAGGCGTTAAGCCTCCCTTTTCAATATCAGATATCGGAGTCGTCGCCACCGCCGTCGAACCAGCCGCCGCCGTCGTTGCTGGCGTCTTGAGTTTCGGCATTGTCGTTGTTCGACGCATCATCTTTGGCCGTATCTTCGGCTTTGGCCGGTTCCGCCGCAGTGGCTTTGTCTCCGCCACCAAACATGCCGCCAAGCATACTGCCAAGCATCATGCCGCCCGCCACGCCAACCGCAGTTTGAGCCGCGCCGGCGAGAAAGCCGCCGCCCTGACCAGTGCGCTGGTATTGCTGAACTGGACTTTCAGGCTGCCGTCCGCGATTTTGCGCTGGATAACGCGACCCTGGAGTTGCGCCGCCGGAACGCGGAACCGAACCGCCGCCGAACAGCCCGCCGAGAAAGCTGCCGCCCCCAGCCGCAGGACGCTCGTCCACGTCGTTCTCAAGCTCTTCAATGCGCTGCTGCGCCTGTTTCAGTGCCTGCTCCTGCACAATGATCGCCTGCGCCATGTAATAAGGCGCGGCGGGCTGGCGCGAGATCAGCTTGTTGATATGCTTTTCGGCGCCCGCATCGCGCTGGGCGGAGCCTTGCTCGGCCTCACTCAGCTTGCCAAAAAGTTCGTCGATAACATCCTGCTCTGTTCTATCCATGCCATCCATCCTGCAAAAGCTCACGCAACCATGCGTGCTTCAATATTTAGGTTTGACAACGTGCGTAGGAAGTCCTTGCGGCTAAAAAAAATTGCACTACCGAACTTATGGAAAAGACAGACACTCAATATTTTCTAATTTAACTGAAATTTTGAAAAGTGCGGCTTTATTCCACTAGTGCAACTTTTCGAGTCGCGATAGTTCTGTTTGTGTATTTTAGGAAGGATACCGCATGCATAAGTTTTTTATGATCGCGTTATTATTCCCGTTAGGCGGTTGCGCAACGATTGTGGAGGGCGTTGACCAAACCATTCAGGTAGAAGTCGTTCCCGCGCACGGCACATGCGAAGTTCGCCGTGACGGCGAGAAAGTTGGCTTTTCGACCCCTGAGCGTCGGCAGGTTACACTCTCTAAGTCCAAACGAAACCTTGAGTTCACTTGCTCCGCTCCTGGCTACCAGACGCGCACCGAAGTTCTTTCATCGGAACTGTCGCCGGCGACCGTTGGCAGTTTCTTTCTGCTCGATCTTGGCGTCGTGGACGCAGCGACCGGCGCCTGGCAGAAATATCCATCGCGCGTAACGGTGGTAATGCAAAAAGGTTGAGGTGTTATGGTGCAGTCAAGTAGCACAACCTAAATTGCACTTAAGTTTGACTTTCCCCATGCGGCAAACATTTGCAACATGAAGCAGGGAACAGTTTTATGGTGTTGTCCGACTGCTTGCCTGCGTCTTCACGGCTTTTGGCGCCGGCAGCTTGTTAGGAGTCGAGAACAAGCCTCACCTTGGCGCCTAACTGATCTATGGTGAACGGCTTGTTCAGGAGGGCGACCCCTGCGTCCAGCACTCCGTTGTGTATAATCGCATTGCGGCTGTATCCCGTCATGAACAGGACTTTAATGCCCGGGCGCTGGCGCTGAACCTGCTCGGAAAGCCGCTTTCCATTCGTCTGCGGCATCACGATGTCGGTGAGGAGCATATTGATGTCAGGCTGCTTTTTTAACAGATCTAGAGCCATCTCGGCTCCGTCTGCCGCGAACACCTTGTAACCAAGCTCCTCAAGCGCCTGAGTAACGAAATTGCGAACGCCGTCCTCGTCCTCGACCAGCAGGATCGTTTCCGACCCTGTGGCATCGGCAACGGCCGCCGAGCGTCGGACCGGCACGCTGGCGCCACCTTCGGTATACCGTGGCATGTAGATTTTAATAGTCGTGCCATGACCGATCTCGCTGTAAATTTTGACATGACCGTTCGACTGTTTGACAAACCCGTAAACCTGGCTCAGGCCAAGACCAGTGCCGCGCCCGCTTTCTTTTGTCGTGAAAAATGGCTCGAACGCTTTAGCGGCCACGTCCGGGTGCATTCCCGCGCCAGTATCGGTAACGCAGATAACCACATATTGTCCCGCGCTAAGGCCGGGGTGAGCGATTGTATAGTCTTCATCGAGATAAGTGTTGGCTGTCTCCAGCGTCAGCTTGCCGCCATCCGGGATGGCGTCGCGAGCGTTTACGGCAAGGTTGATGATCGCGTTTTCTAGCTGGTTAACGTCGATGTTGGTGAGCCAAAGCCCGCCCGCCTGCACGGTCTCCACCACGATCTGTTCGCCGAGCGTGCGTTGCAGTAACCCGGACATTCCCACAAGAAGGCGGTTTAGGTCTGTTGGCTGGGGGTCGAGCGGCTGTTTGCGCGCGAACGCAAGCAGTTGCGCCGTAAGAGTCGCGGCGCGGCGGGCGCCGTCCGTAGCGCCATCTACAAACAGCCGAATGTCGGTTTCGCCGCGCGCCATGCGCCGACTTATGAGATTAAGGCTGCCAATGATGATGGTCAGCAGGTTGTTAAAGTCGTGGGCGATACCGCCCGTTAACTGACCGATGGCCTCCATTTTCTGCATCTGCCGGAGCTGCTTTTCGACGAGTTCACGGGCTTGCATCTCTTGTGCCAGCCGCGACAAAACCTCTCGCTCCTGCCGCACATATTGCCCGGTTAGCAAACACAGCAAAAAGATGCCCATCGCAGCTGGGGCCCCAATCATCAGCCATTCAAATAGCTGATTGCGCCAGTTCGCGACAACTGTCGCCCGGTTAATGCCAACGGCGGCGTAAGCCGGATAGTTCGCGACCTTCTGGTAAGCCACCAGCCTTTCCACGCCGTCAACCACCGCGACATTTTGATAGTAGCCTTGATCTGGATTTTTTTTGACCTCCGCCACGAAATTGTCAGCCCGCCCGAGGTTCGGTAAGTCTTCCAACTTGCTAGGGAAGCGGGTCAGAATGCGGCCGTCACTCCGCACAAGGGCGATCGCGTTGATATCGATCTTGGCCATCTGCTCATAGAAATCGCGAAAATACTTGGGCTGGATAGAGACCGCCGTCACCCCGGCAAAATTGCCATTGCCATCACGCCGGGCGAAGGCCAGTTGAAAAAAAATGCCCTTGCGGTGACGGCCCGATAAAACTTCACTCACGTAAACATCGTCGAGCGGCTTTTCGCCTGACTTGAACACGCGATAATATTCGTGGTCTGAAAGGTCGAGCGTGCGCGGGGCCGGAAAGGCATAGGCGGTTAACACCGGTTTCCCGTCGCTGTCGAGTATCCAGATGTCTTCGACCTGGGGAAAGTTCTCCGCAAACTTCTTTATCCTCGCATTTAGGTTATTTTCGTCCGCCGCGACCTCGTCTGAGGTCAGTCCCATCAGAATGTCGTCAACGGTATAACGGGCGAGTTGTGGAATGTCGAAGCTGCGAATGGCGTGTTCGCGCACAACGTCTATGGCGCGCTCGGCGCGTGCGCGTGCGTCTGCGAAATGCGCATTATAGGCAAAGTACGCAGCAACGATAAACAGCACAGCGGGCAGAATGAGCGAAAGCCATGTGAGCGCACGCACGGTTCGGGTCGCGTCTCGGAGCGCCGTCTTTGCGATGTCCATGATTGTGGCTCCTGAACTGAGCGGGCCTAACCCAATGTCCGACCGATGATTACAGCACGTGGCAAGCGCTGTAAAACATTCGATGGCAATTCCTCAAAGCTTGATGAATTGGCGGGGTGGCCAAGCGTTTGCGGATTGCTTATAAGCACCAGAACGTTGTTATCGGCCGGAGTAGGAAATATGAGCAGTGTGTGGTCTCCCCAAAGCTGGCGGTCGAAACTGATCGAGCAGGCGCCGGTTTATCCGGAAGCGGCGGCGCTCGCCGCTGCCGAGGCCGAACTCGCGACGTTTCCACCGCTGGTTTTTGCAGGCGAGGCGCGCACGCTGAAGGCAGAACTCGCCCGCGTGTCCGAAGGCCACGGTTTTGTGCTTCAAGGCGGCGACTGCGCGGAGAGCTTCGCCGAGCATGGCGCGGAGACCATCCGTGATTTCTTTCGCGTGTTTCTGCAGATGGCGGTCGTGCTGACCTATGCGGGCGGCGGGCCGGTGGTGAAAATCGGCAGGGTCGCGGGCCAGTTCGCCAAGCCGCGCTCCTCCGGCATGGAAACGCAGGGCGGGCGCGAACTTCCGAGCTATCGCGGCGATATCGTGAATGACATCGCGTTCACGGAAGAGGCGCGCGTGCCTGACCCGCAGCGCATGATCAACGCTTATCGGCAGTCGGCGGCGACGCTGAACCTCCTACGCGCCTTCGCGACCGGCGGTTACGCAAACCTCGACCGCGTGCATCAGTGGACGCTGGATTTCCTGAAGGACAGCCCTGCCGGGCATCGTTACGAGGAATTCGCCAGGCGAATCAGCGACAGCCTCGAATTCATGCGCTCATGCGGCATCACGCCCGACAACACCTATCAGCTACGCACGACGAGTCTGTTCACTAGCCATGAGGCTCTCCTGCTGGGCTATGAGGAAGCGTTTACGCGCATCGACTCAACGAGTGGCCACCCTTACGCTACCTCCGGGCATATGCTGTGGGTGGGGGACCGCACGCGCCAGATCGACCACGCGCACATGGAGTATTTGCGCGGCGTAAAAAACCCGGTTGGGGTGAAATGCGGGCCATCCATGACGCCGGGTGAGCTAATGCGCGTCATCGCCATCCTCAACCCGCACAACGAGGCGGGGCGGCTCACGCTCATTTGCCGCTTCGGCTCGAACAAGGTGGGCGAGCATTTGCCCGGTCTGATGCGTGCGGTGAAGGCCGGGGGCGCGACGGTCGTGTGGTCGTGCGACCCGATGCATGGCAACACCATCAAGGCGGCGAGCGGCTATAAAACGCGCCCCTTCGATGCGATTATGAAGGAGGTGGGGGCGTTCTTCGACGTTTGCCACGCCGAGGACTGCTATCCAGGCGGCGTGCATGTGGAGATGACCGGCAAGAACGTGACGGAGTGTACAGGCGGCTCTAACGCGGTCATGGATGAGAACTTGTCCGACCGTTATCATACCTATTGCGACCCGCGCCTTAACGCCGATCAAGCGCTCGAACTCGCTTTCCTCGTCGCCGAGCGCTTGCGGGCCGACCGCGCGGCCGCATAGGGAGCCGCCCGGCGGCGCGCCAAAAAAGACGGAGCGATCTATGGGCTGGGAGGCGAGATCGCTCCGCTTAGTTGGAGATGTGGCAAGCACAGGACATGACCTGCCACGCTTCCAAGATATGTAAAATTTAAACAATTTCGTCCTCCGTTCGGATGACGAAACGACTTTTGGGTCGCCTTAATCAGGCTCAATCACTCTGATCGAGGCGCGGCGAAGTTTCAGGAAGGCATCATATGAAAGCGCGCGTTTCCTCATCCCTGCCTGCTCCGCCGATCATGGAGAAAACGGTCGGTGAGGCCCTTAGCGAAGCTAAGGTCAATGCTAGCATTCAGCCAAAAGAGTATGCGCGGCTGGAGACGTTCATTGACAAGATGGGCGAGCTGTTCGAGCCGGAGGATGACGGCGTCTGGCCAAAAACGGTGAAGGAGTTCCAGGACGGCGGCTATCTGGAGGCGGGCGACGTCATCCTGATGACCAAGCTTGGCAGCGTGTTCTCCTGGTTCGTTAACATCTTTGACAAATCCGACTTTGCCCATTGCGCCATGGTGTTCCAGACGCCGCACGATGGGCACGGTATCGACCACACCTTCCTCATCGAAACGTCGATGAGCGGAGTGGATTTGCAGACGCTCACCGAGATCGTCGCGCCAACCAAGGTCTACAAAGACATCAAGCTGCCGCCGGATTTCGTCGTCGGCGTGAAACGGCTTGAAGCCCCGTGGGCGTCAAAGCCCTTGCGGCGCATGGCGGCGAACCGGATGCTGCACTTCATCGACAACGACGACTATGATTTCTCCATGCTCATGGCGCTCGCCACCCGCACCACATCTAAACTGTATTTCCGGATGTTGCCCCGCCTGCGCGGCGTGGCGCCAACGGTCAGCGAATATCTGAACAAGGGCGTGAAGTTCTCGCCCGCCGAATTCATCTGCTCCGGTTTCATTCAGTTCGCGTATATCGACATGGTGAAAACCGCCATCGAGCGCAGCCTCATCAAACGCGAAGAGGCCGAGTCTGCGTGGGCCGATGTGATCTTCGCCGATAAAATCGCGGAAAGCTCGTCCATGAAAAAGTTGATGGCCGTAACGCCGCGCGAACTGGCGACAAGCAGCAAACTCAAGTGGAAATATTTCATCAGTCGCGGCAAAGTTTATAAGGCCGAAAGCTGCGCGGACGTGAACACGCACTTCGACACCATCCGCGCCAAGCACCGGCGGCTGATGGAAAATTAAATAAATTTAAAATTAGATGTTCTGAGATGTGTGGCTACTATAAAAATCATTTCCGTCTTTTGTCTGATGGTATGAATCATCGTATGAGGCGTCAGCGCGGTTTCGTGGCTGAAGTGCTTCAAAATTTTCTACCTAAGTATACTATTAGTCAGACCGAAAAAGACTTCGAAATTTTGCAGAAAATAATAGACAGCAAATCAATCCCCTGTGACGACATTTGGGCGTCGGAGGCCTTGGGCATTATCTTCGGTGATGCCTTACTTGCGTCTATAGATGGATTGCAGTGGCGTGAGGTTACCGATGAGTATGGAACCCCTCCCTGTCTATGGGTTCGTGGAACGAGGACCCAAATTAATGCGCCCGCTATGATTTCGACCAGAATTGAGGATGGAGACGAAGTGCGGTTCGATTGGCTTGTCGCTTGGGTGAATAATATTGTTAAACAAACGCTTAATGAAAAACTTTAATAGCGATCCTGATATTTTAGCCGGTGAAATCAAAGTCGCGTCGGCGCAACTTAATCCGACGGTCGGCGATCTGGCAGGCAATGCGGCGATGGCGCGCGAGGCGCGGGCCGAGGCGGCGGCGCTTGGCGCCGATCTGATCGTTTTCTCCGAACTGTTCATTAGCGGCTATCCACCCGAGGATTTGGTGCTGAAACCGGCGTTTGTCACGGCGGCTCAGCGCGAGATCGAGGCATTGGCGGCGGAGACGGGGTATGGCGGTCCGGCGATGCTCATTGGCACACCGTGGCCGGGCAAAAGCAAAAGCGGCAAGCCTTTCAACGCGGTTGCGCTGCTGGACGGCGGCAAGGTGCAGGCGCTGCGCTTCAAAACCGATTTGCCGAATTATGGCGTGTTCGATGAGAAGCGCGTGTTTGCGCAAGGGCCAATGCCGGGGCCGGTGAATTTCCGGGGCGTGCGGCTTGGCGTTCCGATTTGCGAGGATATCTGGACGCCGGACGTATGCGAGTGCCTGGCCGAGACGGGCGCTGAAATTCTCATCTCACCCAACGGCTCGCCCTGGACGCTGACCAAGCGCGGCGTGCGCATGAACCAGGCCGTCGCTCGCGTGACGGAAACTGGGCTGCCGCTTATTTACGTCAATCAGGTGGGCGGGCAGGACGAATTGGTGTTCGACGGCGCGTCGTTTGCGCTCAACCCGGGCGGTGCGCTTGCGCATCAGGCGCCTGCATTGGAAAGCGTGCTGAGCCTCGTGACCTTGCGGCGTGGCGCGGACGGCTGGCGCGCCGAGCCGGGGGAGCGCGCGCTGGTGGAGGAGGGCGACGAGGCGGCGTATCGCGCCTGCGTGCTCGGCCTGCGCGATTATGTGGAGAAGAACGGCTTCAAAGGCGTGCTTATGGGCCTGTCAGGCGGCGTCGATTCGGCGCTGTGCGCGGCGATGGCGGTCGATGCGCTCGGCGCCGACCGCGTGCATTGCCTGATGCTGCCTTACCGTTATACCTCAACTGAGTCGCTCTTAGACGCGGCGGCGTGCGCAGAGGCGCTCGGCGTGCGCTACGACATCGCGCCGATCTACCCGCCCGTCGAGGGCTTCACGGCGGCGCTGGCTCCCCTTTTTGCGGGCCGCGAGCCGGACATCGCCGAGGAAAACCTGCAATCGCGCACGCGCGGCGCGCTGTTGATGGCGGTGTCGAACAAATTTGGCGCGATGCTGGTGACGACGGGCAATAAATCAGAGGTTTCGGTGGGTTATTCGACGCTCTACGGCGACATGAATGGCGGCTTCAACCCCATCAAGGATTTGTACAAGACGCAGGTATTCGCCCTATGCCACCTCCGCAATCGGCTGCGCCCGCGCGGGTGTTTGGGGCCGGAAGGCGTCGTCATCCCCGAGACCATCATCACCAAGCCGCCCACCGCCGAGTTGCGCGAAAACCAGAAAGATCAGGACAGCCTGCCGCCCTACGACGTGCTTGACCATATACTTCGCGGCCTTGTAGACGAGGAAGCATCGGTGAAGGACATCGTAGCGTGTGGCCATGACGGGGCCACTGTGAGGAAAGTCGAGCGCTTGTTATATCTGGCTGAATACAAACGCCGTCAGTCCGCGCCGGGCGTAAAAATCACCGATCGCAACTTCGGCCGCGACCGGCGCTATCCGATCACCAACAAATTCCGCGAAACATTTTAATCAAACAGGAGAAGTCTTCCTATGGATACCCCCCTCCCACGACCTAGTATTTTATCAAAGTGAAGACGTTAACATCACAGCCTCACTGGCGCGACTTGGAAACCAAAAATACCCAACCCGGAATATTACGTCTTATAATATCGTAAAAAGATTTATAAGCAAAAATAACGGCGGCGCCGTTTTTGTGCTTTGGATCTGCGCTATGTTATCTATTGTTGCATTTTTTGCTGGATTTTCTTTGGTGGCTCAATTTGACATAATTATTGCGGTTTTTGCATTTCTTGTCGCTGGAGTTTTCGGATTTTTTGCTTATCGAATTTTCAAACATGTTCAACAGAATGCTGATCAGATATTTTACGTATTAAGGATACGGACAAGTTCTGGCGAAGTTGATGGTTACGTACACAAAGACGCAAAAATTGTTCAAGAGATTGAAAAAGCTCTCGATAAGGCAATCGCGTATCGATAGTTCAAATTATAAAGGACATCACGTTTAGAACAATGTCAAAGCGTGATAAGCTCATTGCAACCCTTATGGGCAATCCAAATGATTGCCGGTTCAGTAACGCTTGCAAAATCGCGGAATGGCTTGATTTCAAGTACAAAGGCGGAAAAGGCTCGCATCGAGTTTACGCTCGCGCCGGGGAGCGGGAAACGCTAAACTTTCAGAATCGAAATGTCCGTATCACAGCCTATCAAGCTCGGCAGCTGATTGCGATGATCGAGAAGTATGGATCGAATGACTGAAACGTTTCGATACCCAGTGCAGGTATTTTGGAGTGATGAGGACGAAGGGTTCATCGCCATTGTTCCTGATCTGCCCGGCTGCTCCGCTTTCGGCGAAACGCAGCACGACGCCTTGACCGAAGCTCAGGACGCAATTGCTGCTTGGGTGGAAGCCATGACAGCGGCTGGAAATCCGGTTCCCGCACCGTCATCGATACCTCAACCGCAGCACGCCTCAATAACCTAGCGCCCTTGAAATAGGCGCCGTCCTTGTTTTCGCCGCTTACCCGCGCTTTCCTGACCAGTCAACACATCAGGGAGAATGCAAATGGCTTACATCGATGGATTTCTGCTTGCGGTGCCGGACGCCAACCGCGACGCGTATGTGAAGCTCGCCGAGTTGGCGGCGGGCGTGTTCAAGGAGCACGGCGCGCTCGAAGTGGTCGAAGCCTGGGGCGACGACGTGCCTGAGGGCAAGCTTACCTCGTTCCCCATGGCGGTGAAGCTCGAGGAGGGCGAGAGGGTCGTGTTCTCGTGGATACGGTGGCCATCGCGCGCCGCCCGCGACGAGGGCATGAAAAAGGCGATGGAGGACCCGCGCATGAAGCCGAACATGGACGCCATGCCATTTAACACAAAGCGCATGATCTTCGGCGGTTTCGAGGTTATTGTGGAGCGCTAACTCTGCGCCGCTTGCACGAGGGAGGCGACAATCGGGCACGCGGCTTGTTTGCCCGGCGTGCATGCGCTCACCAGGCCCTTCAGCGCCGCCACCAGCTTTTTCAACTCGGCGATTTTGCGGCAACGCCAGCAGCGCATGAATATCCTGCACCTTGAAGCCAAGGATGCGGCAATTGCGGATGTAGCGGAGCTGGCTTGCGTGCGAAGCCTCGTAAACGCGCCGTCCGCCCCCGGTGCGCGCGGGCGCCGCCATTAACCCGATGCGCTCATAATAGCGGATGGTCTCGATGTTTACGCCAGTCTCCGCCGATAAGTCGCCAATTTGCATCGCCGCTGTTGTCCATCACGAATTTTGGCCTTGCTCCTGTAGCCGGTACAAATCGTAGCGTCCATTTGCGCCGATCACAATGGCGCGTCGTTCACACTTCAGAGAGACTTTCATGATTACGAAATCACACTCGCAGCATTCGGGACGGCTGCTTGTGCCGCTTGCCCGCTCTGCCCATAATAATAACAGGCCGCGCCGTGGAAGCGTTTCCGGGCGCGGCTACCTTTCAATAGCTTGACAGACAAATCGGAGTGTAGGATCGAATTGTTTGTTGTAGTTATTGAAAAGGACAGTTTATGGACGCGTCCATAGTTGATAAGCTTTTCAAGTTGCAGCGCCAAAAATATGTTTTTGAAGATATCATCAAGACGACATATCAAGCGGTGCTTAATCATGGGGACGCCGTAGTCGATGGCGGGGCAAATGTTGGCGATCACACGATATCAATGTCTCGATGCGTTGGCCCGGAGGGCTTAGTCATAGCGTTTGAGCCTGTGCCTGCGACGGTTGAAAAACTGCAAAAAAATATTGATGCCGCCGGATGTTCGAACACGACTATTCATACCAAAGCCTTGGGCGCTGAACCAGGCCGGGCCAACTTTGTTTGGGTCGAAAATCGTGCGACGAGAAGCTCGCTTAAGACGCCAAATTTGACCGGAGACGAGCGCGTATCCACTATCGACGTTGATATCGTCACGCTTGACGATATTTTATTGGATCAGAAGCGGCACGTGACGTTTATAAAACTCGATCTTGAAGGTGGCGAATTTGACTGCTTTAGAGGCGCGCGCACAACGTTAGCCCGGCATAAGCCTGTTGTCGTTTTTGAGAATGGTAGCGCTCAGACAGCCGGGAAATTTAATTACGATAAGGCTGAGTTTTTTGCCCTGTTCAAAAGCCAAAACTACACGCTGATCGATCTTTTCGGACGGCCTTACGGAGAAGATGCCTGGGGTGCCCGTAATGTTCCTTATTATACGTTTGCCGTTCCAAGCGATGGTGAGATAAGATACCTTGTGAGCAACGTCGCCGATAAAGCCGCTGCCGATATTGCGCAATCTGATTTATGACAGACGACCTCTTTGCGACACCCAAAATCAAAAGCGACTTCATTTGATGACCTCCATTAAGGTCCGCTTTGCGCCCAGCCCGACGGGCCGTCTCCACATTGGCAATATTCGCCCTGCGCTGCTCAACTGGCTGTTCGCACGCCGTGAGGGCGGGCATTACCTGCTGCGCTTCGACGACACCGATCTGGAGCGCTCCAAGGAGGAATATGTCGAGGGCATCCGCGAGGATTTGTCCTGGCTATGCCTCACCTGGGATGCGGAAGAGCGCCAGTCGCGGCGCGGCGAGCGTTATGCGGAGGCCGCCGCCGCGCTGAAGGCCGCAGGTCGGCTTTACCCATGCTATGAGACGCAGGACGAGCTGGATCGCCGTCGCAAGCGTCAGGTCGCGCTGAAGCAGCCGCCGGTTTACGACCGCGCCGCGCTCAAACTCACAGATGCAGATCGCGCCGCGCTGGAGGCCGATGGCCGCAAGCCGTACTGGCGCTTTATGCTCGAAGGCGGGGCCGAGTGGGATGACCAGATTCGCGGCTATCAGCGCATCGAGGCGTCCGCCGTGTCCGACCCGGTGCTTGTGCGCGAGGATGGCACCGCGCTCTATACGTTCACAAGCGTGGTGGACGACATGGATTTCGCCATCACGCACATTATCCGTGGCGAGGATCATGTGACGAACACCGCCGTGCAACTCCAGATTTTCGAGGCGATGGACGCCAAGCCGCCGGTATTCGCCCACCATAACCTGCTGATCGGCGCGGATGGCGGCGCGCTGTCCAAACGGCTCGGCTCGCTGTCCGTGCGCTCGTTCCGCGAGGAGGGGCTGGAGCCGATGGCGGTAGTTGCGCACTCTGCGCTCATCGGCACCTCTGACGCGGTCGCGCCGCATCACAACCTCGAAAGCCTGTCGGCGCTGTTCGACCTGAAGAAAATCTCCCGCGCCCCCGCCCGCTTCGACATGGAAGAACTGCGCGGCCTCAACGCCAAGCTGCTGCACGAGACGCCATTCGCGGCGGTGAAAAAGCGGCTGGCGGCGCTCAAAATCAAGGACGCCGAGGCGTTCTGGAACGCAGTGCGGCCAAACCTCTCCACCTTCGCCGATGTGCAAACATGGTGGGCGGTGGTGAACGGGCCTGTCTCGCCGGTGATCAAGGGCGAGAAATTCTGTAACATCGCCCGCGACTTGCTGCCTGAGGAGCCGTGGGATGAAAATACGTGGGGTGTTTGGAGCAACGCCGTGAAGACGGCGACAGGCGCTAAAGGCCGGGACCTTTTTCACCCGTTGCGGCTCGCTCTGACAGGGCTGGAGAAAGGCCCGGAGCTAAAATTCCTGCTTCCCCTCATTCGGCGCAAGAAAGCGCAAGCTCGTCTTGCCGGTAATCCCGCTTGATCCATAAAATTTTGCACAGCAATATTTTTCGCGGTAAAATCCATTGAAGTGGAAAACGCGGCGGAAACGAGTTATGAATATGGCGGAGTTTGAGGCTTCGCGTGCTTATGATTTATAAAAATCGCAGATTCCGGCATATCATCCCCCTGAGGGGTTATTTACGGCCATTGTGCGCGGTGATCGCCTTGGCATGCACGACCATGACAAGCTTTCCAATCGCCGCCGAAGATTTGCCACCTGTTCAGAGCGAAGGCCTAACGCCCGATCAGTCGATCTGGTACGCCATGTCGCTGGAAGATCGTAACTGGCTGCAACGCCTTGTTACAAACGGCGCCAACCTCAACACCATCGAACCGCTATCCGGCATGACGCCACTGATGGCGGCTGAAACCTACGAACTTGCCTTGATTCTTGTGCAGGGCGGCGCCAACGTCGCGTCGCGTGATGTTTACGGTCGCACCCCGCTGCATTATGCTGTGCAGATGCGCGATGCAGAACGCATCATTCCGCTCTTCATTGGACGTGGCGCAGACGCGAACGCTCAAGCTGAGGATGGCCTTCGCACGACGCCACTGCTGGCCGTCATTGAGCACTCCTTCGACGATCCCGACAAAAAGCACGCGATCAAAATCATTCGGTTGCTGGTGTCGTTGGGAGCGCAACCGGACATGAAAAGTCATGACGGTCAAACGGCGTTGAGCATAGCGGCAACGCGCGGGGACGCGTCTCTGGTCAGCGCATTGATTGAGTTGGGCGCCGACCCAGCAGCGCGCGTAACGGGCGGCGAAACTCTACTTGACCGCGCTCGCAAACGTGGCGAGCCAGATATTGTCGCTGTGCTCAGTCGCGCCCTCGCGAGCAAACGCCGGGCTCAATAACCACGATTTACACGATGTTTAATGGTATCCCGCAGGCGAGCGTTGCTGCGCGGCCTTGCGCATGTAGGTAATTGGCAAATCAACGCCATCGAGCGTCGCGAAAACGCCGTGCGAGGATATGCGATACCCCAAACGCTTATAGAATGCGATGGATGACACGCTGGCGCGCACACTGAAATCGAAAAAACCGGCGCGCGACGCCCTGGTTTCTGCGTCAAGCAACAGCATACGGCCTATCCCCGCTCCGACGAACATCGGTCGCACAAAAACCTTGCGCAGCCGCGCCGCAGTACCCCGATCGTCCGCGCGGATCCAACCTGCTGTGCCCACGATCTCGCCGCCAATTGTTGCCGCCATCATATGGCTGTTCAGGATTTCCAGACCGTAATCGGGATGTCTCAGCATATGAATGAAAGCCGCGATCTCCTGTAAGGTGTGATATTCGGCGGAATAAGTTTGAAATGCCGCCTCGTGCACATAGCGGATCGCGGCGATATCATCGACGGTAACCGCGCGCAACACGGCGACGCGGGACAATTGGAGGGTTGCCAAACAACGAACCTGGAACTTTATGGCTGAACGCATTAACATGAGAGTCAGAGTCTGCGGCAATCTTGTCCAAATTCGGCATTGCGTTCGGAAAGCTGTGCAAAACTCAACGACGCTTACGTTCTTCGGACGTCGCTGTGAATCATGAGAATTTGATCGCCCAAAGTACTCGAAAAACTCGTTGCAAACTCTGGCGATGAAAGTCACGGTATCGCCCCATTCAAACGGTTGGTATAAGTAAATAAATGAGCACTAAGCATTAACGATGTCCGTCCAACTTGTATTAAGACGGCTGCAACGCGATAAAGACGCTGAAATGAAAGCTCCTTTCTCCTCCAGATTCACTGTTACAGTCGCAGCGCTTTCCGTGTTTGTGGCTTCCTCGACCCTGAAGCCGTCTGCTGTTCTGGCTCAGGGCGGCATACGCGACGCCGAAATCGAAGCGCTTATCGCCGATTATTCGAACCCGATTCTGCGCGCCGCAGGTCTTGGCTCGCAGAACATTCGCATCCACCTGATTAACGACAGGTCGTTTAACGCTTTCGTGGTCGATGGGCAGAACATGTTTCTGCATGTCGGCTCAATCATGAAATCGTCGACGCCTAATCAGTTGATAGGCGTAATCGCGCACGAGGCGGGCCACATCGAGGGCAGCCACATCTCGCGTATGCAAACGCAGATTGCCCGCGCGCAAACCGCGGCGCTGTTCTTTCAGTTGCTAGGCATAGCGTCGATGGCGGCGGGCGCTTTCGGTGGCGGCGGCAACGATCTGGCTGAAGGCGGCGCGGCGATCATGTACGGCGGGCAGTCCGCCGCCATGCGATCATTTCTGAACTACAAGCGCGCAGAGGAGTCCGCCGCCGACCAGGCAGCAGTGAGATACCTAAACGTCACGAAACAATCATCGCGCGGCATGATTGAAACGTTCAAGCTGTTCCTGGAGCAGTCTTCAACCGCCGGACGCGGTGTTGACCCCTATGCCCAGACCCATCCGCTGCCGCAAGAGCGTATAGCCTCCTTGCAACAGCTTGCAGTCACCAGCCCGTATTTCGGGCAAAAGGATTCGCCTGATCTCCAGTTGCGCCACGACATGGTGCGGGCCAAGCTCGACGCTTTCATTAACAAGAAAAACCGGGCGGTGGTTTTCCGGGACTATCCAGACAGCAACCAGGGTTTGCCCGCTCGGTACGCGCGCTCCATCGCGACGTGTTATTCGCAAGGTAGCCGCGCCGCACTTCCGCTTATCGATCAATTGATAGCCGCCCAGCCCAATAATGCTTATTTTCACGAGTTTAAAGGGCAATGCCTTATGGAAGAGGGTGGCTCGATGAATGAGGCTATCCCGCCTTTGCGCACCGCCGTGAAGCTGGCCCCGAGAGCCAGCCTTATTCGTGTGCTGCTCGCACAGGCGCTTCTGGCCAGCAACAACAACGCCGTGCTCAACGAGGCCGTCGAAAACCTCAAGCTCGCCCTCGTCAACGAGACCACCAACGCAGCGGCTTTCACGCAACTTGCGAACGCCTATGCGAGACTGAACAAGCAGGCCGACGCCGAACTAGCCACCGCGAACGCCTATTTCCACCGGGGACGTTTCACCGATGCGAAAATGCAGGCAAAACGGGCACAGGCGGGTTTTCCGCTCGGCTCGCCAAACTGGCTAAAAGCCGATGACATCATAAACTTCCAACCACCAAAGCGGCGCGGATAAATACATCCGCCGCACTTATCAGCCCGTTTCCATTGGAGACTTTCATGACTGGAAATACCCGCATTTTCCTCGCATCGGCGGCGATACTGTTCACCTCTGTCGCGGCGCAGCCAGCGCTCGCGCAAGCGTTTGACGACACGCAGAAGAAGGCCATCGAAACGATTGTGCGTGAGTATCTCCTCGCCAACCCGGAGATTCTTGTCGACGTCAGCGCCGAGTTGCAGAAGCGAAACGAGGCGAAGCTGGCCGAGCGCCGCAAGCCCATTCTCAAAGCGCTTTTTGCGAAAGAAACGCCTTACAGCGTTGGCAAGGGCGATGTTACGATCGTTGAATTTTTCGACTATAATTGCCCCGTCTGTCGCAGCGCTTTCGAGGACATCGCAAAATTGATGGAAACGGACAAAAATGTCCGCGTGGTGTTTGTGGATATGCCGATTTTCCAAGACTCGCCGCCAATCATTCAGGCGTCGCTAGCGTCTGCAAAACAGGGCAAATACTTCGAATATCATCGCGCCATGCTGGCTCATAAAGGCCGTTTGACCGAGGTGGAGGCGCTGCGGATCGCCAAAGAGGTCGGACTGGATGTCGATCGGTTGAAAACAGACATGAATTCGCCGGAAATTCAGGCGGCGATGCGCGAAAATCTCAAAATCGCTGAAGACCTTGGCGTGAACGGAACTCCAGCCTTTTTCATTGGCGACGATGATATTGCGGGCGCGCCGGAAGATGCCCAGCAACTTATCGATATGGTCAATGCGACGCGCAAAAATGGGTGCGGCGTTTGCGGCGATGAGAAAAAGTCCTGAGCGTAACTGGCGAAGGCATTTTGCAAAGCCGATAAGACCTGATAGCACATCATAGTGTTAGGCCATGCGGGAGGAAAAACGCCATGGTTGCGCTATATGCTATGAGTCGGTTGCAATGTCACTTAAGCCTGTCTTTATTCTCAATGGCCCCAATCTGAATTTGCTCGGAACACGCGAGCCGGAAATCTACGGGCGCGAGACGCTGACGGATTTGCATGTGCGGTGTCAATCACGTGCCGCCGCGCTCGGGCTTTCTGTCGATTTCAGGCAGAGCAACTCCGAAGGACAACTGATTGATTGGGTTCACGAAGCTGGTCGCCACGCCTCGGCTGTCATTTTAAATGCCGGAGCGTATACGCATACCTCGATAGCGCTGCTTGACGCGCTTCAAACTCTTTCTGTTCCGTGCGTTGAAGTTCATCTCTCGAACATCTATAAGCGCGAGAACTTTCGGCATTTCTCGTTTGTTTCCAAAGCGGCCTGGGGCGTCATCTGCGGTTTCGGGCCAAAAGGATACGAAGTTGCTCTGGATGTTCTGGCCGATAAACTTCTGGCGCCCGCTTCTCCCGGTAATTCCTGATTTAGTTGAGCCTTTAGGATTTTCTATGACTGATAAAAAGAAGCTCGAAGGGATTGACGAGGATATGATTCGCGGCCTCGCGAACCTTCTCGACGAAACCAATCTGAGTGAAATCGAGATTGAGCAGAAGGGCATCCGCGTTCGCGTGGCGCGCAATCTCACGGTTGCGGCGTCAATGCCGATGCAGGGCGCATTCGCCGCGCCCGCTCCTATCGCCGCCGCCGCGGCCGCGCTTGAAAAGCATCCTGGCACATTGACCTCCCCCATGGTCGGCACGGCGTATCGCGCGCCAGAACCAGGCGCCGCCTCTTTCGTTGAGGTTGGGGCCACGGTGCGGGAAGGGCAGACGCTGCTGATCGTTGAGGCCATGAAAACTATGAACCAGATCGCCGCGCCGCGCGCTGGCAAGATCACCGCTATTTTCGTTGAGAACGGCCAGCCTGTCGAATATGGCGAACCCCTGTTGATTATCGAATGAGGCGCCTGGCCCATGTTCGATAAAATCCTCATCGCCAATCGCGGCGAAATCGCCCTACGCATCGAGCGCGCCTGCAAGGAGCTGGGCATCGCGACTGTCGCCGTGCACTCCACAGCGGACAGCGATGCGATGCATGTGCGCTTGGCCGACGAAAGCGTCTGCATCGGCCCGCCCGCCGCCAAGGACAGCTACCTGAATATCCCCGCGCTCATGGCGGCGTGCGAGATTACTGGCGCGGACGCCGTGCATCCGGGTTACGGCTTTCTCTCCGAGAACGCGCGCTTTGCGGAAATTCTGGAAGAGCACGACATCACCTTTATCGGTCCCACCTCCGAGCATATCCGGCTGATGGGCGACAAGATCACCGCCAAGGAAACCGCCAAGAAACTCGGCATCCCTGTAGTGCCTGGGTCGGCTGGCGCCGTGGGCGGTGATGATGAGGCTCGCGAAATTGCTCGCGGCATCGGCTATCCCGTGCTCATCAAGGCGACGGCGGGCGGCGGCGGGCGCGGCATGAAAGTCGCGCGCACCGAGGCGGATTTGCCAATCGCGATGGCGACGGCGCGCGCTGAATCCAAAGCAGCGTTCGGTAATGACTCGCTTTACATGGAAAAATACCTCACAAAGCCGCGCCATATTGAGATTCAAGTGATCGGCGACGGGCGCGGCAACGCGGTGCATATCGGCGAGCGCGATTGTTCGCTCCAGCGGCGCCACCAGAAAATCTGGGAGGAGGCGCCGTCGCCCGCCCTGAACGCCAATCAGCGCGAGGAAATTGGCGCGACGGTTGCGAAAGCTGTGGCGGCCATTGGCTATCGCGGCGTCGGCACCGTCGAATTTCTATTCGAGGACGGCGAGTTTTATTTCATTGAGATGAACACGAGATTGCAGGTCGAGCATCCGGTGACGGAGATGATTACCGGCATCGACCTTGTTATCGAGCAGATCCGCATCGCGTCCGGCGCGCCACTGTCGTTCACGCAGGAAGACCTGCGCTTCGAAGGTCACGCCATTGAATGCCGCATCAATGCGGAAAACTCGCAAACTTTCCGGCCCAGCCCCGGCAAGATTACCTATTGGCACCCGCCTGGCGGCCTCGGCGTGCGCGTCGATAGCGGCGTTTATGCCGGCTACACCATCCCGCCCTATTACGATAGCCTTATCGGAAAACTCATCGTCTACGGTAAAAACCGCAACGAGTGCCTGATGCGCCTGCGTCGCTCGCTCGGCGAATTCGTCATCGACGGCATAGAGACCACCATCCCGCTGTTCAACGCCCTCATCACCGAGCCGGATATCGTTGACGGCATATACGACATCCACTGGCTGGAAAAATACCTCAGTGAGCGCTAAACGCGCTTAGGCGTCCACGACTCCAATTCGTTCTTCAATGAGGCCAAGTCTCCCGTCAATGGCGTTTAGCCTCTGGCGGTGGTTTCGTCCCTGGTCGACAAGCTGTTTAAGCAACTGGCTTTGCTGTTGCTGCACCTCGGCCAATGTCGTAACGGCGCTCAAAGTTTGTTGATGCAGCTTTGAACTCTGAAGCTGGCCAGACTTCAATTCGGACAAGTCGGACTGAATTTTGCGCAAAATTTCTGCTGTTAGATCATGCGTCGTATCGGTCATGCGTTATATCCCGTGCGACTTCCCCTTATTATTACAAATTAGGGCAACTGAACCATAATTGCCAGTTCGCTTTGCTGCTAGGGATGACAATCGCATGACGGCGCCTCATACTCACTGCCTCAGGAGACAATGTCGGGCGATAGCATGGGATCACCGTCGCAGTTTACCATCGATATCACGCCACAGGTGCTGCTGAAAGCCTATGCCTGCGGCATATTTCCGATGGCGGAGAGCGCTGAGGATCCGACGCTGTACTGGATCGAGCCAGAGAAGCGGGGCATTCTGCCGCTTGACGCGGTGCATGTGCCCAAGCGCCTTGCTCGAACCATCCGGCAGGAAACCTTCGAGGTGCGGGTGGACAGCGACTTTTACGGCGTTATCGACGGCTGCGCCGCAAGCCGGGCGGGGCGGCGCACGACATGGATAAACAAGCGCATTCGCGATCTCTATGGCGAGTTGTTCCACATGGGCCACTGCCACACTGTAGAGACGTGGCGTGAGGGTCGGATGGTTGGCGGATTATACGGTGTTTCGTTAGGCCGGGCGTTTTTCGGCGAAAGCATGTTTTCCTACGAGACGGACGCAAGCAAGGTTGCGCTGATTTACCTTGCCGCGCGCCTCATCAAAGGCGGCTACGCCATGCTCGACACGCAGTTTGTGACGGACCATCTCAAGATATTTGGCGCAGAGGAGATCGGCCGCGAAAAATTTCACAGGCGGCTTGAAGCAGCGCTTCAGGGGCGCGGGGATTTTAGCTGTCTGCCCCGCGATCTGCCATCGCGGGGAATTTTGCAACTGGTCAGCCAAACGTCGAATGTCGGGTGTTCGACCGCGTAAAGACCGGGGCTTTGCGCAAACATCCAGCCAGAGAAAATGCGTTTGGTCTCATCGTTCAGCAGAACCTCATCCACTTCGACGAACGAGGATGTCTGCGGCGGCTCGGTTGGCGCACGCATATAACAAACGCGCGGCGTGATTTTCAGCGCCCCGAAAACCACAGTGTCGTTAATAGGAATTTCGAGCGCGGATATGCGCCCCGTCACCTTGTCGAGCGCGGCGAAAACAGCCGTTTCGTTCTCGAATTTTTGCGCGCTTGCGCTAACCGCCTGAAGACAGACAACCATAAGTGCAAGGCAGAAACGAAGCGGCATCAATTGACGATATTCCATATTAGCTGGCGCTTTTGCCGACGCCGACTTTAGCGTCAGTTGTCAGCGGCCTCAAGGGAAGATGCCCTCAAGCCTGTGGCAAAACCGCCTCCACTCGCAAGCGCACGTAATCAGCGAGCCACTCCCCTCGCGCATTTTGCAATGAAGCGCGCAGCAAATTCACCACATGCTCTAAAACCGCGTCGCGGGCGAGACCGTCATACTGCTGGAAAAACGGTTTGCGGAAGGTCGTCAGCCACCCTTCGATACCGGTTTTGAGGGGCGTAGGCCGGTAAAACAGCCCGATGCGCCGCACCTGGAAGCCGGAGGCTTCCAGCATCGCGCGATACTCCGTGTCCGTCGGATAAAACCACGGCCCAGCCAGCGCCGCGTCGCCTTTGAAAACCACAGCGGCGGAACGCATGGCGGTCACAATCGCCGA